>Ga0210059_1010380_pt1 | contig 14404 bp, 8 predicted proteins | sample Ectturendosymbi2_FD_188042 | JGI IMG/M metagenome (GOLD analysis project Ga0210059, IMG submission 188042) | Ecteinascidia turbinata endosymbiont from Florida, USA - Sample 2 (SPAdes) (version 2) | ecosystem: Host-associated > Tunicates > Ascidians > Unclassified | place: Key West, Florida... | reverse complement strand
CAAAGGAAAATTTGTTGATTTGGCAGAAACATTTCCTGAAACAATCACATTTTGTAAGATGTCCGGCCCTCGGACTGTTGAGTAACAGCTTATGTGGCCCTCGAACAAAAAAGTTTGGAGACCCCTGATAACTATCTCTTATGCAGCACAATACTTCTTCTTGAATGATGTCTCCTGAAGACTTAAATTCCTCCAATTTTAAGATGATTGTGACATAACAATACCAATATTGCATCAGTTCATTCATACTAAACCAATGGTCAATATGTCATGTGGTTCGCAGTAAATTGATTGAAGTAATAGTCCAGATATGGATTAATGCTTATGCATAAGCAAAATTTAAAATTTTGAAGCTAGGTTCTAAGTCATTTTGTGTCAGCTGTGCTGTATGAATGTTGGGTGACTTACGTAATGCATAGTGAACAAACTCTGTACCCTAATGTGTGTAGATGGGTACTACGAATATTTTTATTGCCCTTCCTGAAGTTCAAGCCCGGGAACTGCCTAGTATTTCAGTGTGCATCATGCATGGATTTTGACTTGGTGCAGAATTTGTAATATAATATATTATGGATACATATAGTACATATTGACTTGTTTTGACTTAGAAATTATAGCTATTGTAAATGTGGCCTGCAGAGTATTTAAACTCAGGCAGTTGAATTTAATGATTGTGAGAATGTCATTTCCTATTACAAAATAAATTGTTTAAAGCAGGGTCTCCACACTATGGCCTGCAGGCCAAATCCAGACTGGGAACCCATTTTATCTGGCCCATAAAGCCATTTCACTGGCAGCAAGGACATTTCATCATTAATGAAAACATAACACATTTAAGAAATATATGCTGATTTGGTAGAATGTAACATACCCTGAAACTATCACATCATGTAAGATGTCCAGCCCTCGAACTGTTGTGTGATAGTTTTTGTGTCCCTCAGGCGAAGAAGTTTGGAGACTCCTGGTTTAAACGTATGTTTTAAGCAATGGAATATTTCTTGTGAAATATAAGGAAACAAGGTGTGAAACACCTATAAAGAAATGCCTACTGTTAATCATTCCATTAAAAATTTTCTGTCCAGTAATGCAAAATATCAAGTCAAATATTTTTAAATGACATAGTCATTCATAGGTTAGTTTGGTGATTATTGAATCTCATTAGCTGAGCCTTTTGTAGTTGAGCTGTGAAAATTGCCTTTAATTTTTTTTATGGATGAATAATAGTCAGCAGTAGTTGTGATTGCCCAGTAAATGTAATTAAGTTCGCATTGTTAAAGCAGGCTGAGCAACTACATCTGCTCCAATTAGAAATCATTTTTGTTGAATTTTACTTACACTTATGTAGTCTGGAAAAGTTAACTTCCTGCAAATCAGTATCTTTCAGCATTTATTTTTTATTTTATAGAAAACTTCACTGTGTTTTACATTTTTATACATCATAATTTTGTGAGTGGGGTGTCTGAAATCTGCTATGATGGGAAAAGATTATTATAAAACACTTGGTATTTCAAAATCTGCTTCGGAAGATGACATCAAAAAAGCTTATAGAAAAATGGCTTTGAAATATCATCCAGACAAAAACAAAAGTCCAGGTGCTGAAGAAAAGTTCAAAGAAGTTGCAGAGGCCTATGAAGTTTTAAGTGACCCAGAAAAGAGAAAACTTTATGACAAATATGGTGAAGAAGGGCTTAGAGCTGGTGGACCTAATGGAGCAGGAGGGACTTCTTTTACTTTTCAAGGAGATCCTCGAGCTACTTTTGAAGCATTTTTTGGCACTTCAAATCCATTTGGAAGTTTTTTTGATGATTTTATGGATGTTGATGATAATGGAGGTCATAGTGGTGGCATGCCTTTCGGTGGTGGAATGTTTGGCAATGCTTTTCCTGGCCATGGCTCATCTAGTGGAATGAATTTTATGTCAAATCGTGTTACTCGCCAGCCAAGACAGGATCCATCTATTCATCGAGATCTAAAGGTTATATGTAGATACAGTATTTCTGTATGAGTAAGCAATCTAAACTGATGAACAATAAGTCATGAAACCTGTTGCTAATAAAAGTGTTAATATGTTAAACTGGCTCTCATTAAAATATCCATGGATTGCTACTGCAAGTAAGCAGTTTTTTTGTTTTGTTTTTTTGTTGTTAATTTTGGTGACAGCAATTGGCAGCAGACTGAAGCCTGAATAGTGCTTCTTGTTGGGGCAGTTGAGGTGAGAGGCAGAGCTATTGCCACCCCCAGTTTGTTTACAGTTGCATAGTTCATATTGAATGACTAATGTAGCAAATACTGTATGGTATTTAAGTTTTGTTGGGCTTTCTTGTGTTTGCATTTTCACTACAATTCACTATCAAGAAACAAGGCCATCATGCTTTTGTGAATCTTAAATTTTTTCTTCAACTCCAAATTAAAATATTATCAGTTGATACTTTACTGGCTGCTATAGCCAAACCTATTTCTGTGTTTTGCAGACAAGTTTAATTAGGTTGAAAATTAAATCAACTTTTATTCACAAATTGATCTATGTTAGATATGGTAGTTTTGTTGCGATCGGAAATCCCGAGTGGCATATGCGCAAAGCTTCGCACTGTGGCAGCAAGCAACAATAGAGTTCACATGCCATGATCACTCTGTAATTGCTTGTTCGCGCCACACACATATTTTTGTTCTCCGCGCACATCCCGTTCGTGGTGAATCACACAATCAACGCAACATCACAGGAGAGGTTGCGACAGTAGAAACGACAACATTCTTGGTAAATCAGGTTTGCACGTGCATATATGGCCTTGATTTGTTTTTTGAGAAAAAATTCTTAAAACAGCTGTTTATGTTCTGTTAATGAAACATTGACGTGACTCCGAAGTCCGAGCTGACGCTACCAAGATATTTGTTGTACATTTACAGGTTTCTCTAGAAGACATAAACAATGGTGTAACAAAAAGAATGAAAATAACCAGAAAGCGATTGCATCCAAATGGGTCATATATGGATGAAGACAAAATCTTGACAATCGAAATTAAAAAAGGCTGGAAGGTTGTCATTGCCCGAAACAATGCATAGTAATTCAAGATCGTAGAAAATAAATTTTGTTCTCCCTGGTATCTAAAAAGATTGTATTTCCGTGATTTTGTAGGCATTTTTGGGATTGTAATATACTCTAATATACTTCCCTGATTTTGATGTCTTGGCCAATTATATTTTCACATACCATATTTTGCTCGATTGTCTGCTGCACGAAATAGTGTTAAAAATTAATGTAAGCCGCACTTGATTGTGAGCCGCACATGAACATAGGTTACCTAAGCCTCTGAGATACTTTTGAGTACTCGTACGTTTCGTGTTTAACTGGTAATCCTGGTATGAAATGATGTACAACTGCCTTCTGTTCATCATAATACCTCTTGTGACGGATGTGCACGTGATGCTGAAGATAATTGAATGCGCGAGAAGAGAATTTGCTCGACAAAACGTAGCAAGGAAAGACTGAGCGTGATCTATACCTCACGATAAAGTGAAGAAATAAAAAAATGTAAGCCGCAGGAAATGATGAAAAACTGTAAGCCGCGGCTTACAATCGAATAAATGCGGTATTAGCATTCAGTAACAGACGATTTTTTATGAGTAAAAACTTTCGTCCAGCGTTGAAAACATTGGTTTTCTATGTTTTAAATTTCTTCGTTTCGTAAATCATATTTGAAAATCCAGTACAGTCACTTGTGACATATTTGTATGAATTGGTTTTAGTTTGATTTTTCAAATTGTTTAATGGACAAGAGTCATATACGATTATACAAATACTTCAACGTATGCTTGGCAAAGCTTGCGCTAATCTTATTCAATGAAATTCAATCTGCCGCCACCTTCTGAAGTTACATCACCTATAATATGATGTTAGTTGTTACACGTACATAAACGAAGCTGAGCGAATGATGCTTACGTAACAATGCTTTTTCGCCAAAAAGGAAGTTAGCACCAAGTTGTCGATGTGAAAGCTTTGCATAGTCGGTGGTTACCAATCAAAATCTTCAAAGACCCGGAAGCCATCTTTAGTGAGTAGTTTACTATCGTCTGCAATCGCATGTACCCATTCGTCAGTAACAAGCACACTAAAACATTGCACGTCGAAGAGACAATTGTTTTGTTTTGCTTGTTCGCGACAAATGCAGTCAACACGTGAACACATGAACAGGCCGCGCACGTCTGAGGGTTTTTAAAAGTTCGTTTCAGCAGCGTTGAAACTCGTAGAGGTCTGTTCAGTCTTGAAATGAAACAATTTGTGAAACTAATACTGCATTTCACAAATGAGACGTTAAGGATGGTTTGTGCGCAACAGTCAGCTATGTATATAAGCATTAAGCAAGTGGGGTCCAGTGTTTCTGAAATCCCTGTTTAATGCTCAGTTTTTTGTTGTTGTACAAATTTCATTTTTGCTGTAACATTGGATGTGTTGGTAAGGTTTTTGAAAATATTCTGAATTTCGACGGAATTTTTTACATTGGGAATGGTGGTGACATTTTTTTAGTGATGCTCACTGAAAACTAGTGGTGACATTTTTTTAGTGTTGCTCACTGAAAACTAGTGGTGACATTTTTTTAGTGTTGCTCACTGAAAACTAGTGGTGACATTTTTTTAGTGGTGCTTACTGAAAACTAGTGGTGACATTTTTTTAGTGGTGCTCACTGAAAACTAGTAGTGACATTTTTTTAGTGGTGCTCACTGAAAACTAGTGGTGACATTTTTTTAGTGGTGCTCACTGAAAACTAGTGGTGACATTTTTTTAGTGGTGCTCACTGAAAACTAGTAGTGACATTTTTTAGTGGTGCTCACTGAAAACTAGTGGTGACATTTTTTTAGTGGTGCTCACTGAAAACTGAAAAACTTGCACAAACAAACACATGTTTCTAAAAACAAACAAACATTTGTGAATCTTGTTTCCCTCACCTGTACAATCTGCTGTTTGCGGCTACGAGCAGGCATCTATTTGTGGATTGCCGAGACGTTGTAAGCATGATGACCGGGAATTTCAATTTATATTTGTGTTAACTTTGCGCAAAAACGTCCTGATCGATCTCAACAGTTCATCGGCTCTCCGCGAGAAGTGTTGTTGTTGTCGCTGGCCCGTAGCCGGGTTTTAAGGTTTGGGGGGGAAAAATACATTTTTAGAGGGGCGAGGTTTTTGTTTTTATTATATGTTTAAAGGAAAATTTTCTGGGCGCAACTAAATTTGGGGAACCCCAAAAAAACTCCACGGGTGCCCTGACCCCAAATGCCCCCCCTGGCTACGGGCCTGGCTGCCCCCCCGCACCAGTTGACCGCAAGCATCACATAATTTTTCTTTCTGTTTCGACGAAACGAATCCAGTTTATTTTTCGAACAGGAAGGAACAAAAATAACGTTCCCTAAAGAGGGAGACGAGCGACCCAACGCGATTCCCGCTGACATCATCTTTACGATTAAAGACATGCCGCACAATCTGTTTAGAAGAGACGGAAGCAATGTCATTTTTACGAAAAGGATAACGTTGAAAGAGGTGAAAAGCGAAAAGTTCACTGAATTACATGTCGAGTTTGTTGATTATAGGGTTTAAAATTAAGTGTTAAACGTGAGTGTTCAGTTATTCCTGAGTAGGGCAAAAACCTGCCTCCTGTGACGAAACAGCGTCGCTTATTGAGTCACCATCGTACTTGCAGCAGGCCTCGTGAAAGTGTAGATCGCGGTCGTCGAACGCGCAATTCCAACAGCATGCAATATGCCATCGGTGGTGGTCTTGTGAGATTCTGCAGGGTATGAAAAATGGGCCCCGTTATCAATTTACGTGCTTTCACGGAGATCCCACATTTAGTTTACGCGTCACTTCGTAAGTTTCGTAAGATTTTGTTTATAATTGTATTTTTGTTCTAATCAACTCAGTTTGGTTGAAAGTTGAAACCACAATTGTTTTGGTCTGTTAGTGTGGAAAAGAAAATAATTTTCCAGACTTGATCTTTTGACATACATTTTGACAATATGTTATTCAAGATTGGTAAAATTTTACTTGTATCGTGTTAAATGTATTAGTGCCTGTATTTGACCTGGACAGGTTATACAGAAATGTTAGATCAGGAAAAAGTCCGGAAAATGTCTGGAAGAGGTCCTGAAAAAGTGCGGAAATTTATATTCAAAATTGCGTGGGGGCCCTGGATTTAAGTTCTTACTGATTCAGTCTTCCGCGTTGCAGCTTGTGCCATTGAAGTTTGGTAAACTATAGTTTTCCCATTGTTAGTATGCGCCAGAGCTAACTACGTCCTTCTTTCCTTCAGGCTTTAACGGGCTTCACCGCCATGATCCCCAACATCGACGGTAACCGGCTGATCCCCCTCCCCTCGCACGGGGTCGTCAAGCCCGAAACCCAGAAGCGAATCCGGGGAGAGGGCCTTCCCCTCCCCAAGCAGCCTCATCGGCGCGGTGACATCATCGTGAACTTTGACATAACGTTTCCGGAATATTTGTCCGCCGAGCAGCAACAGTTCGTAAGAAACGGTCTGCCGTGACGCGTGACGCAACCCGGTGAAGCGTGACTTCACTGTTGCCGAGATTCAAAACAAGGCCCCCCCAACGCGCGCCGCTTGCGTGGGAGTGAGGAAAAGAGGACTGTGACCGTCCGCTCGCATGCTGTCAACTCTCTTTTAAGATGTGTGCTTAGTGGGAGGGTCAGATAACCTGCTACCTACCTTGTGTCGCAAATACCATATTTGTCCTTGCAGCAGGCACAAGCTGCTGGTGGCGTATCGTGCGCTTGTTTATGTGTGTTTTAAAGTTTTTTTTCGCGAACATGCATCAGCAACAAATTCAGCATCTCCCCCCCACGCCAGGAACCACCGGTGTATTGGAAGGTTGTGTTGATTCTAAAACATGTTTGAAGTTCGGATTCACCTGTGTGGAAGCAATTCGTTCTTTGCTGTGAATTAATCAATAAAACAACTTGCTGGGCACTCCTGCCGAGTAACTGTCACCCCCCACTACGCTGGGCCTCGCCAACGGACGATGTTCTTCAAATTCTTGAGTCCTTCGTAAAAAGTTTAAATGCATATTTTCGGTGACGTAAACTTGCATCAAACTCGCCCCCAAGCGCTAAACAGATTTTTGAGCTGTCTGGAGTCACATCACCCTCGTGTGCTTTAACTTCAAAGCACAAACAAACCTCTCGTCTGTGTGGAAGCTTTCAACTTGCAATCGCTGTTGTCCTCCGTTTATTTCGCTGCTCCAGGCTTTATGTTGCTGCTGTGCTTGTTCGTACTTTTCGAATCAGTGTTAAGGGTTGAAAAAAACTAAGCTTCTTTTTGTGCGTTTCGGACGTCGCGCTGTCAACCTTATTGCAGTTCGGAAGCGTGACGAACGTGCTTTGTGAGCGCATAATGGCTTTGTTATCCGCATCGCTTTGTTTCATTTTCGAAAGTACATATAAGGAATGTTGCAACACAGTTTTATCGACGCGACGTCCGCGCACATCCGCGTTACATCGGTCCACAGCAACTCAGGAGTTTGAGGTGAGTTCGAAGTATTTGTTGCAGCTTCGATTTCGTTCCCGGATGATGGGTATCAACCAACGAGTGTCTGAGTTCCTGTTGCTCCCATCGGACTCCTCTGCGCAGAGAAGCTTTGTTTAGTGAGGTCATTCGTAAATGAGAACTTACCGTAGGCGGTAGAATGGTAGAATTGAAATCACGCTTAAACCAAACCATGGGCGTGCTAAAGGGACGGACGGGCATAATGGGTGTTTGCGTCCCCTGGAAAATCAAGACAAAACCAAAATTTCCAAGAAGACCTGAAGTCAGAGTTTAATTCCGATTCAACGATTTAATTCTTGTAATGATGGTATTTGCCGATATGACACACACTGCACAAGACCCCGGTGCACTATTCGGGCGTCATGCAGAAGTGAGATTGCAGTTCGCTCATGTGCGTTACTTGCAGAGGCAGGTTGCGAACAGATTGTTTTACTGTGGGTCTTTAATGCGCGACAACATCATTGCAACAAATCTTCAAAGGTTCACTTCAAGTTACGATAGTAGGCGTTTTGCCGCATGTGACTGTTGAATGCAGACATCTTGGCAGGTAATGCAGCGAGAGAGTGACTGTTGTTGGCGGAAAGCCACGTAGCTTCATTCTGTGTGAAAACAAGTATGAGTGAATCTGTAGCAAGTCTTCTGCAAGCTTGAAAAAAACACTGTTAGTGTGAGACTGTGATTGCGAACAATGTACCTGAACTGAGTGAATAAATAGCCAATGTTTTCCAACCTTCTCAGGCCTGCGGCATCCGACAGAAGATAAATAAAATTTACGTCACCCAGTGGCGAACCCTCATAGTAATTAGCTTTAAAGTTTGATGGCCTTTCCAGTGTGTATTTTTAAAAATACAGAAAACCTCGGTTAATCCGGATTCAATTTGACCGACGATTTTATCCGGCTTAGGTGAAGATTCGGATTTACCGAAGTTGTTTGTTTCTAGCCTGGCGTCATCTAAGTACTGAGATATCGGTGGAAATTATTTAAATTGAACACATTTACGATCCAACAGCAGAACTTCGCAGAAGCAAAACGAATTTATTGATGCATTTACAATGCCACATCAGACTAATTACCGCCAAATCCAGGCAGTAGAACTATCTTAGGTTCATAATTTTACATTACTTGGCTGCAAAGAAATCTTGCGTTTCGGACTGACAGATTTCTGCGATTAGTCCATAAGTAGGCATACCATACGTCCCGTTTTATCCGGGACAGTCCTGGTTTAAAGGCTTTGTCCCGGCCAGTCAACCAAAACGTCCCGGTTAGGCATTCAGTCAGCCGTACCTACACGAGTATCAGCAGGCTGTGATTGGTCTGTTTAACCGACTTGCTGAAGCGTGATCTTGTTTTTTCTTGTTTCGTTGTGTTAGATCAGGGTATCAAACACGTGGCCCACGAGGGCGTTTTGTGCGGCCCGCGATGCTTTTTGGTAATGTTCAAGTAATTAACATTTACTTTATTTGTATAATAGTTTTATTCGCCTGCGTTTAAAAGTGTTCGGCTAGCGAGTGAACAAGTTCCTAACGAACGTACAAACGGATAGAAATGATTTGCCTACTGTCGTAACTCATTTCCTTCTGCAAAAAACATTTATCATATTCTCATTTTATTGAATCACTCTGATGATACTGGTGGGCCAATGTAGCTTTTCTAACAGTTTCTTCTTTAGGCTTCGATTTGAACCTTGTCTAAAAATTACTGTGCTTATTTAGAATTATCTGTTTTTGCGATTAGCCATGGCGAACGCTCAGATATTGACAACCACTTGGAAACCAAAAAACACAAATCTTTTGTTGAGGCAGCAATGTCGTAATTTCGTGTGATACACTTCTTCAAAGCTGCTCATTCTGATAAGTCTCTACTCTTGGCAGCGAAAGAAGCTACTTTAGTGTGGCTATCATGCTGCTATTTACAGACAGTCTTTTAATTGCATTGTTCCGATGGTTGCTGTTGAACTCGAATTTTGTTTCCCTTACTATTGATGCCTAGAGCAGAAAAGAGCAGGGACGCCAGAGAATGCCGACACTGTCCTCTGTCCTTTCATAGGGGGAACAAGAGGGTTTTTACAGAAGTGTCATATCGACTTGAAATATATTAATTGTAGCTATTCGCGCACCCAGAAACTTCAGGGTAGTGTTCTATAATTTATCTGTCCTTATATTTGAGGTCAGCAGTGTTGCTTAACAGATACGAGCATTATTGGTATCGATTTTTTTGTTTTTTGAAGTTGTCATTGCCCTCAACTCTTTTACTGCCCCCCGGCCCTGCCGCTGTTCCGACGTCACTGGAAAAGAGGGTAAAATTGTTCGCTACTTTGTACGTGATGTCGATGTGAAAGTGAAGCTTTTATAACTTAAATCGCTTCAGGTGAAACTGTTGCAATACTTGGCGAAAATAGCTGCATACTCCAAGCAAGATATCAACCACATTTTTCGATAGTACCGGAAAAATCGTAGATTTTTACAAAAAAAACGTCAGAAATCATTCGTACCACCACTTTTATCCGGTTTTAGCGAAGATCCGGATTAACCGAGGTTTGCTGTACATTTGTAGTAAATGGCACCTCACTTGGGAACCACTGGCTTGATCAAACTGCTCCTATACAAGCTTCTTTTCACCTGTTCCAGCGTAAATATAGTTCAGTGGTTTTCAACCTGGGATCGCGTCCCCTTACCTTTTTTCTAAGGTCGCGAGAGCTTCTGATAAAATATTAATAATTTCTTCTATATTTTATATTTCGTAAAAAAAATAGTAAATGTGGATCAATTTTGCTGCATTTATCAAGAACGTGCAGATGACCATCGTGGGAAAACTGGCTAGAACCTTTTCAGCCATTTCCAGCACACCTGCTCAGTGGCGTACGCAGGTAATTTTCATGGGGAGGTTCCATTCAGAGGTACATGGTGGTCATTTGTCTTTGGTGTGCGCTGTTTGCGACTTCACAATTTGACGTCATATCCATGTTTCCAAACCAACGTTTTGGCGCAGTTTGTTGAAATAATAGGCATATTCTTCTACACACACTCCCCATATTTTATGTGTCATTGCACTGAATACAAACTATCAGCGCTCCAAGCTACGATATCGGAGGAAAATACAATCAATGCTACGACACAGCAGTTCATAACTACAAAAATGTCAGGCTGAGCGTTAGAGCAGGGGAGTAAAACACACTCATCAATGCGTCAGAGCAATTTACAACTGCAAAATCAGGGTACACTAATGTCTTGTCGAATACGAGCAGTCGAGCATAGAAAGTGTACGGCTGGCGTACATCCCGGTTTGCAAGATCGAATCTAGCTTCACTACACAAGAATTGAGAATGCGCATAAAGCACGCAAGAAAACTTTCAATTTTTTGTAATGCATAGAAGTTCTACTAACTTTGTTTTCCTTTTTCCCTGCTGAGGCATTATCAAATGCCTGAATGCTTCTATGTTAAAAATTGCTGTTTTTGAGCTCGTGCAACAGTCTATTATGCTACAGAAATTAGTAATGTAGTCAGCGATTGCGCAGATCAGCCTTTGCAGACAATATAAAGGCAATTGTGTTGGGTACGGTGACATATCGCGGAACACGAAAAAGTCTGCAAAAAGTGGTGAGATGGTTTCCGGACGCAGACGATAACCCAGTTTCCCGCCAAAATTTAATTATTACTTTTTTGGCCCATTTACAATGTTCCTTGAAATTTGCACGCGAATTTATTCCGTGGTATGTGCATTAAGTCGACAAATTAATAAGCAAAAAGTATGCGAAAACAATTAATCTCCTTTGCGAAAGTAATAAAGTTTTTGTAAAATGTAAGCTCAAGGGGGGTTATAACCCCAAACCGCCTCCCCCCTTGCGTACGCTATTGCACCTGCTGCTTTCTTGAAAAAGAGCAGAGCAGCAAGGAAAATACAGAGTTATAGAGTCAATGACAAGTGCGTAAGAGAAATGAAGCAGATAAGCACTAGCGTCAAAACAGCTTATTTGCAAATGGCCGTCGCAGATAGTAACTATAATATTTTTTTTGCCAGAGTAGACGCTTTGCGTGGCAATAATGATATGCTGTTTTTAGTCATGATGCAAACTTTCATTTTTCGAGCTTTGTCAAAAAAACACAGGAACAACAATAATACTCGTGAATGCTTCATTATCTGAAAAATAGTGAGCAAACACATCGACTTTTTCAATTCATACCTAAAAACCTTGTTCCAGAAGTTAGATTATTTTCATAATCTAATTGAAGTGCTAGAAAACGGTAGAAATGTGTGTATCGGTATCTACATTGCTCTTTTTTTGAAACATACTACCAGTTTTTTTAAGGCGTTTTAGGGACCCCGAATAATAAGAGAAATTGGGGCCCTACAGGTCCAAACAGGGTACCTAACATTTTCCTTAAAAAAAACTGATGCTACTATCGTCTTTGGTACATTTGATCCGCTTGTGTTCTCTGATCTTTGTGCTTTGGCGTGTATTTCAAATTTTCAGAAATCTTGCATTGATTTTCATCATTTCATCTGTTAAGTTTTTGCTTGCAATTTACGCCCTGGATTACTATCGTCCAATATTTGTCACACTAACCATAACGTCGGGTGTGCATGACCCCGTTTTCAAAAATAAAATATACTTTCCTTCAACTGTAGTTTATCGCAAAAACTACACTGAAAATGTAAGTCTCACTGAGCAGTTTGAGCACTAACAAAGTTGCTTTGTATAGTACTCTAATATCATACGATTTGTGATGAAAAGTAAGTAGACCAAAACGGCGAAGATTTCATATATGTCTGAACTGAATTACTCAAAAAAAACTTTTTTGGGCATGAAAAACTTCTTCTGTTCTATGCTGCTCACAAAACGCATGCGCTGAGTGAGTTTCAGCTCTTTACAGCAAATAGGCGTTTTATGGGAGACATGCAAAAATCTAAAATTTTTTGTAATATTTTCTTATTTACTTTTTTTTCACAAATATAACCAAAGTTGGTAGACATTTATTCGAACAAAGAAAGTCACACGAAGACGTTTTCAGCAGCACAACACACCTTTCACACACACTCACCACACATGGGGTAAAGGTGACTCAGGCACTTGGGCTTGTCACATTTGCTGCAGCTGTGCCGGGTCTTTCTGTCCGACCTTGGAGGGCATTCACAGCAGCGCACCGAGCGTGACGAGTTTGACTTTCTGTCAGCAAATGACGTCACCGGTGCGCTTGCAACGCTGCCCAGTGATGGCACTTGACAGACACTGGTAATCAAGCTGTGCAGTTTGCGGGAAAGGGTGGGCGCTGACAGCCGTCGCTGTGCCCATGGAGTTATGAGCGACTTCCCCAGCTCTAGTATGTACTCACGTCTGCTGATTTTTGCCAAGCGCCTTTCTTCCCGATTCTCACAGGAAATGATGTACGAATTGATGCACGCTCCATTCAACATACCATACATCACACAGAGGGGCCAACGTCGTGTTTTCCTTGAGCATGAGCTCACGGCACACATTTGGTCGAAGGTGTCGACCCCTCCCTTGGTGGCATTGTAGAACTCCATGATCTCTGGCTTTCCACTTGCTGCAACGGTAGGCTGGGTGTGTTGCGACGACAGCAGAAACGCAACTTTCTTTTTGGTTTTCGAAGTTTTTGCCACATACGAAACCATTGTCATGTCTTTTGTGTGGAGAAAGGCACTTGAACCATGCTGCCTTGTCTCCTTGGCCTTCATTTCGAGCGGTATTTCTCTCTTGTTGCCTCGAACAGTTCCAACCAGAGTCATTCCATAGTTTGTCAACAGATCTGTAATGAGCGGAACGGATGTGAACCAGTTATCTGTTGTGACGTTTCTGTTACTTCCGTGGTACGGCCTGGTCAGCTCAACTGTATAGTAGTGCCCGAGGTTGACACCACTCCGTGAGGTTGTATCTTGCTTGCCCAGGTATGGAATGCCGCCCAGCATGTACTTCGTGTCGCTGTCGCAAATTAACACCAGCTTTATGCCATATTTCGCTGGCTTGTTTGGAATGTACATGCGGAAGGGGCAATTCCCTCTAAATCCCAACAGTTGCTCATCTACTGTCAGGTTGTCATGTGGCTCATAGAGTCGACCACAGTTGGCAATAAAGGAGTCCCACAACTCCCTCACATGGGCAAACTTGTCTTGCTGTTGTCTTTCAGCATACGTGTCAGGGTTGTCAAACCTCATGCAAGCGATGAGAAATTCGAATCTGCATTTGGACATTGCTACCCGATACAAGGGACAGCCCGTCACAGTGCTCCACATCTCCGCGGTGGAGAGATGATTGTCTTTCTGCTGCCCTGTTACTAACAGCACTCCCAAAAGTGCTCGAATCTCGGTCGCCTCTGTAAAGCTATTGGTGGCACTTCTCCTCGCGAGGCTTTCACACACACGTGCAATTTTAGCATTTGTCCAGGTAACGATTAACTGGATCATGTCGTCAGTAAAAAAAAGATTGAAAGTCTTGTCGGGCGCAATGACACCCTTTGCCTCGTTGGTTGGCCCTGGAGTGAAGCTCACTAAATTGCGAGCAGATGTCCTCACACGGGCCGCGTGCTGTGACTGACAACTCCACACAAAGTTATTTGCACTGGAAATTGTCATTTTTCCGAAATCTACAACAGGCGGAACGTCACTGTCCTGGCGGCGTTGTCTTCTACGTCCACAATTACTGGCAGGGTCAGGGGTCACGGCAGAGCTACTGGCGGCAGCAGCAGGGGTAACAGCAGAGCTACTGGCAAGATCAGGGGTAACAGAAGAGCTACTGGCAGGGTTAGGGGTAACAGCAGAGCTACTGGCAGGGTTAGGGGTCACGACAGAGCTACTGGGAAGATCAGGGGTAACAGCAGAGCTACTAGCAGGGTCGCGGGT
>Ga0210059_1010379_pt1 | contig 14405 bp, 4 predicted proteins | sample Ectturendosymbi2_FD_188042 | JGI IMG/M metagenome (GOLD analysis project Ga0210059, IMG submission 188042) | Ecteinascidia turbinata endosymbiont from Florida, USA - Sample 2 (SPAdes) (version 2) | ecosystem: Host-associated > Tunicates > Ascidians > Unclassified | place: Key West, Florida... | reverse complement strand
AATGGCACAGTTAGAAAATGGGACGACACAAATTTCAGATACGGGTTCTTTTTGCCGGATGACCAAATTCTGAATGTAGCAGCTACATTCCAAAAATGCAAGAACAACCGAGTCATTAAATTTCTTGCTTTTAACCTTCCGTAATAACTGTTTATTTGTTGAAGTGTTTAATAACGAAATATTTGATTTTCTTACAAATAATTCTTGTTTTTAAAATTTTTGTTAATGGGGTTCCATGACAAACGCGAAAGTATATCAGGGGTTCCGCGATGACAAAAAGGTTGAAGAGCACTGCGCTAGAATGTTCTCAAAAAACAAATGCACACTTTACTTATTAAGATAAGGACTTATAGATACGACAAGCCAACCATCTAAGGCTAAGGACCTATCGATAAAATCTGTTTGTAAAAAAAGATTCTAATTTGAAGTGCTTCATAACACCGTCGAACACAACCGATAAATGGTGGCTCATGGGAAGTAAAAGTGACAAAAAGCTTGATTGGTTTAAGCTTACTCAAAAATTCACACAAATTCGGCCTATACTACTAAACTCTCCTTTTTACTTAACTACGCATTTTGGCAGACAACTTGCTCAAAGCGAAATGCTTTTACAACTTTCCTGTGTTGAAATTCGAATGATTTTGATGTATCACAGTTGCTACGCCTGCAGTCACAAAACGTTTACCTGTATGAAGTTGTTGTCGCACGCGTGGGCGGATTTGCATCTTTTTGTGATTTTTAGCCCAATGTTCTCAGTTCTTACTTCGTTTTGACAAGCTTCCTGGATTTTGAAACAAAGCAATACATGAAATATTTGCTTTCATCCAAAATGATGATTGCTAGAAAGTCGTGATCAAAGCAAAAAGGCTGTTTTCTGCAAGGAACTCCGTTACACGATTTCACTAAAGATGAATATCTTAAAATCGTCGTCAACCTGTTTGCATGCTGCAAGTACTGTAGATATCGATTTGTCATGGTTCATTGGGTAACTATACGCACGATAGCGCAATCACACAAAAGACTTGTTTATGCTGACGCATTTTTCTGAAAGCTAGGCCTTGTTTGCAAAGATACAATGAGGCGCGGTGAAAGTTTGTTTCTCTCGGTTTTACCGCACTATCGTGATTTCAAGAAAACTTGATAAGAGTCGAATAAAACCTATAGGTTTATTTTTCCGTCGGAATTGAAGACCTCCATTCTACATCAGCAAAAACAGCTTACATTGAAACGCACAAAAACGATGCTCTTGTGCAAAACGCACACTTTTTATATGCAGCTGTAGTAAAGCACTCAGATGTGGCTAGTATGTCAACAAAAATCACACCAATATATTTTATCGTGACACAGTAAGATGCGCAATGCAATAACAACAAAGCAAACCCAGTGCCGATGCGGCTGAATCATGTTGAATGATCAGGAAATAATGCAGTATAAAATACCATTAAACTTCAATAGGAAAAATTTAAAATCGGTCAACTGCTGAATGTACATTTTCATTCCATGTTTTCCCTGACACGTCGCTGCTTTCAGGGTTAATTCAGTTTCAAACAAAGCAATGGGAATGAATAACATCTTAACGGCATCTTACAAAATTAAAACAAGTGCAAGTAATACTGTATTTTAGGACCTAACCAGACTATGAAGATGACAAAGACTGAAGGGCCCTGTCGCGGCACTGTCCAGTTTTCCATGACGTAATAAATCAACCACCCATATATGAAACTTATATGAGGTTAGTTTTCTAGTACAACTCAGTTTTCATCCTCTGGATGCGCGTGAAGAATATCGAACATGAGTCTAACTCGTGTGAAATATTTTTTGCATCTTTTGCGGTGTTCTTTGACTTGTTTTGACCTTTTCCACCAACCAGTGAGCTGGCAGTGTTGTCAAGACCGGTCACAGGGTTTAGCATTTAAAATCAAAGGCTATCCCTGGAGTATGACTGCTAAATTTACGAACACAATCCCACTTACGCATTCTACTATTGCTCTCCTCGTGTTTCCTTAAGTGTGGGTATGTAGCGTTGCTCGATAATTGGCGTCAGATGGTTTTGAAGTTCCAGAGATGGCAATTATTTGAGAAAGACGTGATTTTCAATTTGTACTTGCCGCAGGTCGAGTTCTAATGTATACATTTTAGCCTTCAATTTGTTTGCTTCCTCTGCTCACCTTTGATCGTCACACCCGCAAGCAGTGCTTGCATATTTTAAGACTGAAATTTGTACTGTTACGTGAAATCAATTTCTTTAATTTCATGCCCGCACAAGCCACATTCGTGTTTTTAAAGACGTTTCCGGCTATAAATTCCGAACCACTGAAGCTACATCAGCATGCAAGACATTGCCTGAAAAGTAAGACAGCAACGCATCTTTCAAGGTAATTTTCGCGTACGTGTTGTGTTATTGTGACGTATTTTTAAGGAAAACCCTTTTTTGACTAAGCCAGAAAATCAGTGTTTACACCAGCAAAGCGAAAGCCAAACACGTTGAAAAAAACGGTTCTATAAAAAATAACAGTCATCACCACAACATCAGTAAACTAATTGCAAAAAATTTTACTTGTTTTGTTACAGGGAGAAAGGCTGAAGATCTTAAATTTAGGCGTGTTTTTTTGTTGTCTTTGAAGGTCTATTTCTGCGATTCAAGTCAAAGGAAACATCTGAAAATCACCGAATATGTTGCCATGAGTGTCTTACATAATCCTGCCAAGTCTCAAGGGAAAATATTAGTAGAAAAAAGGCATCTTATCTTTCATCTAAAAACGTGACAAATAATTGCAAAATATTTGCAAAATTTGGCAAGAATTGACATCTCTTTTTTGCTGATTTTTTGTGTTTTTTTCAATGCTACATTCAAAAATCGGCTATAAGCAACGGAATGGCGTAAAAAAGGTCATTGTTTTAGAATTTCAAAGTATGCATTTTTCACCCAAAAATTTCTTCCCAAAGCAACGCTAAGTGACTTTGGCTGATTTTTTGTTCAGTTGGCCTCATTGAAAGTAATACAAAAAAAAACGCTTTGAAAAAGTTGAGAGGTGAGCGTGAAGGCAATTTTTTGTATGCGTCCGAAAATTGCCCGAATATCGTTTTCGAAAATCCAAAAATTTTCATTTTTGTTCAGTGCCTTTTTATAAGCTTAACGGAAAGATCTCTGTCTGCCGAGGATGCCGGAATCGTCCTGAAAAGCCGCAATTGTGGTTTGTGGGGGCGAAAAACGGTTAATAAAATTTTGCTGGTTTATTTCGCGTGCGTCACCCTTGTGGAGACAAGTTACTTGCTTACAGTTCAGATATGTGTAATTCTGAATCACCACAAAAATCAGGGCCCGGTCAGCTGGTTCCTCTAAAGCTTAAAGCAAACCTTTTAACTGTTGTACATGGAAGTGCCAGTGAGAAAGTCAGTTTTTTAGTTGTATTTTCACGTTTCCTTGCGGGTGTAGGGGCTGTACACAGTAGCGGACACAGGCTAATTTGGTGGGGGGATGCAATGTCGATTTGCAATAACCCAATGCTTCACAGGACCATATTGTGTAAATCAATCACGTTTGCATACGTACATTTACGAGGAGGGAACAAATCTAAGCTTGGTTTAGAAGCTTGAGTGATAAAACTGGTCAAACTTTAAGACTAGACCAACAGGGAATGTGGCACATAACAGCGATCTGACGTTATCACTGGCGTCGGCGCAGGTACATCGAGAACTCGAGATTGACAGTTCACGTGACGACATAACACTTATTCTCATTTTAGGTTATGTTTGTTACGGCACATTTACCGGTGGCAGTAGCGCGCATGGCGCAGTAGCGCTGTTTAACTTGTGTGTTGCAGCAAGTGAGCGTAGTCACTTGGATGCGGTTTAGATCAGTGCTCTTCAAATGGTGAACCTTGTAGTTTTCAAATGTCGTTTGGAATAGTCTGCAACGCCCATAGTAATTTGTATAACATTTGTTATTGCAGATAATTTTGATGAAATAATAACAAGAATAATAACAAGAAAAACAAGAGCTGCAAACATCTGGGATCTCGTCCAAAGCGATCAATAAAACCTTGCTCACAAACCGGACAATTAAGTAGGCTTGTATGTGGACACGACTACAGACAAACTTACTACAATTAGAACATCACGTAGGTTTTGCAAATTTGACCAGATGAATTATGAAAACTCGCCACAGCGAATATAGCTTTGCACTCAGTATTCACTCAGATGGCAGAACTAAACCTTAACGATTAAGACGTATTCCCACAAGCCTGCATAGATGTATTCCACTGTAACAAGCCACGTAATTGTATACTGCATGAAAAGAAGCCTGCTTGAGTGTAGTTTGACACTCAGGCACATTGGTCACATTCGCACTATTAATGGATTTTCTAAACTTATGGAAGCATTGCTATAGACTCACTCAAGCTTCTTTTCACTAAGTATAAATGTGTGTGCTTACCGCTGTCAACATGTCACTGTCTCGCTGCATTACCTGCCAAGATGTCTGCGTTCAATAGACTCATGTAACAAAACGCTTGCCAGCGTAATATAAAATGAACCTTTGCAGATTTGTTGCCATGCTATTGTTACGCAATAAAGACCAACAGTAGAACAATTCGCTCGCGACTTTCGCAACGCACCTCTGCAGGCAAAGGAGGAGACATGAGTGAACTGAAAGCTCATCGCTGCATGACTCCATAACTGTGAACCTGACTCTTGTGCAGTGTGAGTTTCATACCGGCAAAAAAATGTCATTGCAAGAATCAAATCAATGAATCGGAATTAAGATGCCGACGTCAGGTTTTTCCAGAAATATTTGGTTTTTAATCCCAATACCCGGCGGGGGAAAATTCCCGTTTTGCCTCCTCTGTCCTGCGGAAGCCCATGCGATCATTCACTATTTTATATCAGGTTCCATAAACATGGCCAGCTTATCTAATGAAACGACGAAGCGTTTTTGACTATGATAGCATAAGTTAAATTTTAGCATCTTTAGCGAGTAATGTGGAGTACAAAAGTATTCTGGCGATGCTTTTCAAAATCAAATGACATGTCAACACCTCTTTAGTCTGGTGGGGGTGGATGCATCCCCTGCATCTCCCCCTGTGTACGCGCCTGGCCGTACAGTCTACCACCGCCTCTCAGATTGCTGAGCGTTAACTGTCATTACGACAATACCGTTTGTGCGTAAGATATGCGCGTCTCACAATCTATAAACTTGCGTGTGCGTGCGCGTGGTCACGTGACGGTTTTTAGCTAACACTTCGTGTTCCTTGCCGATTCCTGTCTTTTTCGTTTTTGTGCTCAGCGACGTCAGCCACGCAGTGTTCAAACATTTTTTTCGTATCGCGTGCTGTTTAATTCAGTAAAACAGACGGAGAAATAAACAAAGGCGACTGGTTCGTGAAGTGTGCAGTAAAACAAAATCGTGAAGTGTGCAAGTAAAACAAAATGAGGAAAAAAATATACTGTAGTCTCATGAACTAATAGACAATAAATATGTTTTCCGCCAGTTGAAGTCGTAATAAAAGTATTTTAACTAATATTTCAAACCAGTTTTTAACTTCGTAATAATCTGATAACTTTGTTTCAGCGGTGCATACAAAACTATCGCATCATAAGAACAAACGCCAACTGAGGTTAAAAATATGTTTTTCAAGCTAGCATTGCCGAGTTTGTCTCCAGTTTCAAAAAATTAACTTTTTTTTTTGTAATTGTCTTCTCCAAATCTAACGATAGCTTACATTTTAAAATTAAAATAATTTAGCACAGAGCTTGGTCAAGTTTGGGTGCACAACGTGTGAGTTTCTGACAGTCAAAAGGCAACCATCTCTCACCACGTGAAGAGCCAAGAGGCATAACAATTTCACTGGTTCTTTGCTTCGCAAACATGATGTGACAAAGAAGAAGTTATAGTTGCACAGAAAAAATGCCAATGATCATTATGTACGTTAATGCTATTTGTGCCCAGCAAGGACAATAAAATATTAGTGCTGGAAATGCAACAGTTATTACTTAGACAACTTTTCAACAGATTCCAGTAAAAGTGTAACAATAGTCAGCTTTGGCTTGTGGTCGAGATTCGGGAAGCCCTAAGAAACCAAAATCAAAAGCATGAACAATATTTGTCGCACCTGATTTGGAAGACATTCAACCATTTTTCCCTTCTTTCGGCATTCATCGTTTGTTCGGGCATTAACGCACTCCCAGCATTTCAACGCTGGAACAAAATTGAAAATATTAGCGCTTTTATTAAAAAAAAATATTAAAATATAATAAAGTGTTGCCTTTATCACAATCTCACCATTTGTGCATACCTGGTCTCCAATGTTGCAATTCTGAGTTACAGTAATGTTCGAAAAGGCTACTTTTTGCTTGTTACACACCTCACAAATGGCAAAGAGAGCCAGAGAAAGAATCAAAGGAGGAATAAGAAATTTAGTTTGCTAACGGTAGACTCTAAAGATTTTAAATGAATAGCTATAATGATGATCTTGAAGCAGACACGTTGCTTCATTTGATGAACATCACTTGTTGCTGGGACATCCATGCGGCATAAGCTTATTCTTCGGACAACTTGGTATTTTAAAAATAAAAAACAAATAATCTGAACTTCAACACAGTCTTACCGTTTGTGTCATGAGACAACAAGAAAAGCACGATCGAAAAAACTGCAGTAACCCTCATCATCAAACCGTTCAGCTGCCGTGAGCGTTCAGCAAGAATTGCCTCCCAGTAAAGACGATGCCTTTTATAGAATCCCACAATTAGTGTTTTGATCAGACTTTTTTTATCAGACGTTTTTGTTTTCTGATTGGCTGACTTGCGTAGTGTGAGCCATAAGTGTTACGCACGGGTAACCGTGTTTGAAAGCAATTATAAACACATCCAGGTCCTTAAATCGACTTTACAGGTTGATTGAGAAGATGCAGTGTTTACTGTTGCGATTAAATGCAGCAAATCCGTTTTTAATTAATATTCTACTTTTACGAAATGCAATTCATCTACCTCAGGCTGCTGTCGACCACGTTCACAATCTGCAGAATGCGGAAAAACCAGTCGCACAAGAACTCCTCCAAATTCCTGAGCACCTCCACGACATCTTTTGACCATTAAAAGGGGATTAAATGTGTCGTACGTTTTCAAGCAGTGCCGTGCACATCCACAGTGAAAGTTTCCGAAAATATTATAGAAGGCAGCAAATGATCACAGCTTTATGGGAAGATTTCCGCCGTTTTTATTAAATTTCGTTCAGTTCTCTGCCCAAACCACAACGTGTCGACGATGGCTGGAGGAATTGTTTGCTGTGCGATACACATCGCCACGCAGCTGAATTGTGTAAAACCAATGCGGCTCTAGAACTGAAAAGGAGCAAGGGTTTTCAGAATAATTTCGGATAGTTTGCAAGAACATGATGAACAGCACGACTACTCTTGACTGCATCGCAAGCAGCTCAACTGAGATTTTATTCAAGTTGTGAACGAAACATTCACCTACAAAACAAGTAACAACATTTTGTGTCCTTTTCAAATGTTACATTCAAAAATCGGTGTTTTTGGCGCTGTACAGTATTAAAGTATTGGTGTTTTTGGCGCTGTACAGTATTAAAGTATTGGTGTTTTTGGCGCTGTACAGTATTAAAGTATTAGTGTTTTTGGCGCTGTACAGTATTAAAGTATTGTAGCATCGGGCCATATTTGCATTATTGACATGCGCGGGGATGCAGTGCTATAGTGTTTTCCCCGTGTGTAGGAGCCAACATTGAGGTTTCCCTGGTGTTGGAACCAATATTGAGGTTTGGGGCGTTGCCCAACGTAGAAGATGCTTGCAAGGAATGCTGTCGTTGCATGCAGAGATGCTGGTTTCCCCAAACGCTACCAACGAGGCAGCCTAGTCGTTGCATGAGTACTGTTCTAACTCCCGACTAAAACTGCCCGACATTTTGATTGGCCAAGCTGAAGCAAGACGCTTGGCTCTCACCTCTTGATAGTTTGTTTCACAGATTTCGTCGTGCACAAATCTTCAGTTGCAAAAGGCTTCTGATTAGCAGCAGCAGAAATAGCTTTACGACGGCGCGACACCAGAAACAGCCAACGTGGTCCGTGCTCTAGCGGTACAAAACTCGACTCCATAAAACGTGGTGTCCACGCCGATTGCCGATGGACAAAAATTCGAATGCAATGCGAAACAAGGTTACGAGGTCACTGCGCGGACGCAGTGGAGCGCGCACACACGAATTCCCTTGACGCGAATGACAAGTTGATACAAACCAGACCTAACAAACAAGGTGTGGGAACAAGAACGCAACCAAAACACCAGGCTCGTCATTTTGAAACAGCTTCGGACCCATTTTAAAGAAAAACATAAAAAGGCGTGGGAACCCCGTTCCCACGCGTTCCCTCCCCGCTACACCCCTGGACATGCGCAACCACAGAAACGATATAATCAACGGCACAATGGATAACAACATACATAAAAGATTGTCCCCGGTCCTCAAATTTTTTGTATACCGGGCGCCAGGAAACGAGTCTAGGTAAGAAATTAGCAAAGGCATTGGAAGACCCGGCCTAAAGACGAACTCAAGACATACAGGCAGTGAAGGGGACATACTGATCAACAGACCCATAGCTGGTCTCGCAACGAAAGTCAAGTTGAAGAAAGTATACTTCATACCACAACGAAGCCTCAGCAAAATGCGCTTCGCAATTCAGGCATTCATTCCTTCACCAATCACATTGCGACAGGATACCTACGGCAAATCGGATTAAAGCACCAAACAACTTGGCACAAAAAATCTACATTTCACCACACTGCTCGCCTCTAAAGAGAAAGGGGGCGCGAAACATTAGTGAGAAGGAACTGTGTAGTATCTCTCAACAGGCATCCTAATCCGAGATGATCTTCGCAACTTTTTTGGTGTATCACTCCACTCAAGCGAAATCGAAGTATCTCGCTTTTTACTTCTAAGTTGTCGAAAGTTTCTTCACAAAAGACTTCGCGTTTTCTTTTGCCTGGTTAGTGTATGCATCCTTGCTGGAGAGTTCAGCACTTTCGTTAACTTCTGGACATTCCGGAAGTTCCAAATTTAGTAGACTTAATTTCTCGGTGCGCAGACGGGAAGTCGTCTACGTTGACAGTGATATGTCTCTTAGTGGCACGGTCGTTTCTCTTCCTGTAGGAGAGTGAATTCAAGCGTAATTTGGCGTTGCATGTACACATTCCTCAACTTTACCTTCGCTCGGATCACACTTCCAGTAGCGTCAATGACGTTTGATGTAAACCGGCGCTGCTAAATTAACCACGAAATTGCAGGGAGTCAGACTCAGCGACAACGATGGAGGATGGCCAGCTATAAATAAACAACCATCTTGCGAGAGAAAAACTGCGATTTGGCGAGCAGATAAGGACAGGAAAATTGGTTTTCCTAATTACGAAGATTGTGACGCTTTAATGATCAAAGAAATGCAGCTGTTTGAAAAACAATGCATGTGCCGGTAGATGTATCCAACGTATATGTTGACAAAGTAGGAACAGAAAGACAGGTTATGTTATAAATTCCGTAATATGCGTGGAATCAGTGACCAGCTGCTGCTAGACACAATTGGCATAAAATGGAAGAACAACTGACACCGCAAGTTCAACCCAGTGCATCAGAAATTTTTTTTGATGCAGTACATGGGTTATGCTCACCTGCGATTCAAGACACGCAAATTAACCCTTAAAAATTGTTAAACGGTGATATTAACGACATACAGATAAGCTTGTGATAATCTGGTGATAATATCAGCGCTGCACGGATTAATACATTGTTTAATTGATCCTGAATCCGACCGGTGAAAAATTGACAAAAACGGCCCAAACGAGTTTTGTCAAGACAGCAGTCAACAACCTCAAGACCTGCTTAACTGGATAGAACGCAAGGTTTCATGGACGTAGGAAGGATTTTTTAGGAGGGCAATATTTGTTTTTTCAAGTGGTGACCAAAACAATGTATCCAGTGTGGGCCCAACAGTGGGAAAGTTAATTTTATAAACATCTAAACTAAACAAAAGATATTTTCCTGCTAAAAAGTCAATACTGAAACATCAAATTTCAAAACTGGAGTGACCTTGGCCCACTGACCTCTTCCGACGCCCAAGCCAGGCTTAAACACTAGGTATGTAAAAGCCAAGGCACGCGTTATACATTGTGGAGCTGCACATATGAAACCATGCAAGGTCGGATTGAGACAAGTTAAGGCCCCAGAGCAGCCTTTGTATGGATGCCCTCAGTAGCAGCGCCTTAAAGAAATATTGTTTAAGCCGCTATTATGCCACGTGGAAAGTGTGACAGACCAGCATTGTTATGTCACAAGGCCTCTTGCCTCAGCGAAGGAATTCGTACAGCAGGCCTATATAACAAGGGTTGCCAGCCCAGGCTCGTGAGCCGCATTGCGGCTCTTTGCCCGGTTTCTTGCTGCTCTTACGTAATTGCCAGAAGTCCCACTAAATAACATTTATAAGAATAAATGGCTTGTAAAGTTCTGTAATTGTCATGTTGGTGCGTGACATTTACAATAAATCAAGCTGAGTAGAGGTAAGCGTGTGAGTGAGAAATAGATGGGGTGATGTTCATGTGTGCCCATGTGTATGATGTGGCTTTGTGCGGTAACACAGTAAGAAATGTGGCTCTTGTTCTCTGACTGTTTGGCTACCCATGATATATAAGGTGGCCCAAAAATAGGTATACTGTTTGTAACTATATTTTTACGCTTTCAATTTTACTCTTCAATGCTCGTCACATTACTTAAAGAAGTACCAAAGCAAACCTGACTCCAAAGCAGAGCTGACTTTGATGAACTGTTCTATTGGCAAGAAATCTATTTTTTGGCCCAAACCAATATATCAACTGCATACCCACATTTCGGCCACCCATATTGAAATATTGACATTTCTAAAGGTGATTTTTGTCTTTTTTAGTTGGGACCCACAAAGTTCACTTTCGCCCAAATAATGTTTTTGTGCTGTTGGTGGCAGTTTTCCGTCAATAGAAAGCAAAAAAAGGAAAATATGACAGAAATTTCAAGAAACATAAACTTTTTTTGTTTTCTAAAGCTTTTGTCATTAAACTATTTTCATGAATATTCACGTTAAACATATCAAACCAATCTTAATCAGGAGCCCAAGGTTCATGACTGTGGGAGCCCTTAGTTTGTGGAGGCCTCTAGGCAGGTGCCCACTTTGCCCTTCCCTAAATCCAGCCCTGTATAAAACCACCATTTCCAAGCTAGTTGACCAACGTAATGATTGAAGGAAGTTGTCTTCAAATATGACTGCCGGATATATATCAACTTGAAAGGAATAAGATTTCATGGTGGATGCGTAGAGTTACGTGAAATCGATTTTCTGTTAAAACAATTTTTCTAAATGATTCGACTTCGACACCTTTGTCATGAAAGCAGGGCCTAGTCGATTGATTCCTCGAAAGCTTGCAGCAAACCTAGAGCTTATGATTGCCATGTGGAAGGCACTTTAACCGATTACAATTACTTTGTTTACTGGCAAGCATTATTGTGTATTACATGCTGCAGCCAATTGATGTGCACAATGAGGCGAACTTTTTCCCTAGATTTATTGATCACTTAATGTGGATAACCCTTTCAGAAACATTTAATGGACTCACCCGATAGGCACTAATTTCATCATTCCACGTTTCGCTAAGCTTCGCAAACTAACCAGAGGGGAAAAGTAGAGTACCTAGAGCAATGGTCCTTTACCGGGGGAGCGCGCCCCAGGGAGCATCAATACATTTCCATGGGGGCGCGAGGCTTTACGCGCCCTACAACATGGAACTTTTGATCATGAAATTTATCAATAAATGCATGTGTCTTTTCAACTTATTTAAAGTCAGGAGGGCTTGAAACAAAGAACGATTGCATAAAGGGAGCCGTGGTAATAACAGTGGTTGAAGAAGCCATGGTACCCCCGAAACAAATTTCTAAGATTTTTACTGAAGCTTTATGTCAATTCTCAACGGTTAGAAAATAAACAGTCGAACTCAAGACGACGTCAGTGACTAACGACGTCATTGACTGGCCTCTCCCGAACAAAATCCTTGGCTGCGCTGCTGGCAAAAACGTTAAGAACCACTGGATTAGAGGTCATCCATTGCATACTGAAAAATGGTTTAGCAACACTGTTGAAGGCGTGATCTTTCATGTAAACCGGTCCTGGCCGACTTAGCCACAAGGCAGAGAGAGACGCCGATGGAGGATCGCCAGCTATAAAGAAACAACGTATCATGCGAGGGAAAAACTGATTTGCCGAGCAGATAAGGATAGGAAATTTATTCTTCCTAATTGCGAAGGTTATCACCCTTCAATGATGAAAGAACTGCAGCATTTTGCAAAAATGAATGTGCCGCTAGATAGCAAAGATGAACGGATTTATGTTTGTTATAGCGATAATTATGTTTCACCGAGCGAATGGTCTGGTGGTAACTGCGCATTTGCGTACCGTACACGGAACACTGGTCATAGTCTCAAAATTTAAATGTTCAAAAACAAAGTAAAATAAATGCAAAGTAAAATCCTGACGGACGTGAGAAACACCACTGAATCAAACTTCAATAAAACAATCTGTATTCCCTCAACTGAACCGAAAGTTGCGAAGAAGTTCAAAACAAAATTATCAAATCAAATGCAAACATATATAGGTACGCTTGTTGCAATCTGGTTATAACATCAGCATTGCACGCATTACTGCATTTTTCCTGAAACCTATCAAAAGCAAAATTGGCGATAACGGCCCCAACGAATTTTCGTCAAGACAGCCGTCAATAATGTGAAGACCCGCTAAACTGGAAAGATCTCCAAGCAGTGGAGAGCCAGTTGCAAATTAGTCCCTTGAGCAGCGCTATGTCAAAACCTATCCAAGCTAAACTAATAATTCATGTACAACTTAGGAGAAAATAACTTTAATGAACTGCCAATGCAAAATAAGTGAAAACTAACTTTATCTCTTGCTAGTTTTTATCATCAACAAAGCGAAACAAATATCTCTTCTTTTAATGTGATAGGAAAATATTTATGATGTAATTCACCTGTTTGATGTAGTTGCCGTACTTGCATCAACGGTAGTATGCGACAGGGTGTGCAACCTGCAGCCCGCGGGCCAAATGCAATACAACAAAGTGGATTTTGATGCCGGTCACTCGTACCAGACAGCCTGTGTGAAACGAAGGCGGGGTCCGCGGTCTAATCTGTTTAACTGCATTTGGCCCTTCAGTAAGAAAGGTTGCACACACCTGGTATACGACAATATGTGAAACCGGCAGTCTCATTAATGCTTGTGATTTGCATCCCGACGATCACACAGCCCCTGGTGGTTGCTGTACAGGCTCATCATTTTAATAGCCAGTCTCAATGTAATCAATTTGGTGCTTTCACCAACATCTCATAGGTGGAAGCAGTGCGTAGAACTGACTGCTTCCCAACACTCCCTCTGCCTTCACTTCTAATAAGAACTAATTTATTGGAATCTGACACCGTCCTTCTTCATTATGACAGACAGCAAGTGACATTAAATCTGAAGAGGCTTTTTAAGATCGAGCAAGCAAGCGTTAAACTTATCGAGATTATCCCCGGTTTTTCTGGTCGAAACTTTAAATTAGACTCTCTTAACCCAGTCTTCACAGACATATATAACATAAACTGACACATCAGCCTTCCTTCGTTTCAACTTTACACAACCTGTCTTAAGCAGCTTTCACCAAAACGTTTTAACGTTGAACTAGAAACCAGGGTTGCCAACCTGTTTCCACCAAGAAAAGCCAGACCGTGTCTCAAAAAAAAGCCAGAAAAAGCCAGATAGCAGTTTTACGGCATATACACATAATACATGCATAACCAAACACAAAATAGACATTTTGTCAAATTAAACTCGTCAGAAACATCGATATAACACAAGTATGTACTTTCCACGATGGGTGTTAGCAAGGAATCGATCAACCAATTTTTAATAGGAAATAGATTTCACGTAAAATTACGCATCCTCAGTCCTGAAAATTGCAAGCAAAGCTTATGGGTGATAAGTTGAAAGGCTGAAGTAACAGCAGAGAAAAAACAAACTCAAGACTACAATCAAAATTTCGTAACACAAGCTCAAAATCATAACGTCTTAAAAAACTGACTGACGTCAAGAATACTAGTGGCGACAAAAAAAAAACTGACTCATGAAATAAGTGTTTACTCAAAAAATACGTTCACTCAAATAAAAGACTGAAACGTCTAACTAGTTGATGCTAATGGCTGAAAAAATTCTCCAACTAAAAACTAACTCTTGGTGAAATGACTAACAACGATAGAGAAAAAAAGTAAGGCATGTGCGGGCAGTAAGTCTCTGGGGTACGCATTTAAACCTTCCACGAGTTCGCTTTAAAAGCTGCGGTGG
>Ga0210059_1010378_pt1 | contig 14406 bp, 18 predicted proteins | sample Ectturendosymbi2_FD_188042 | JGI IMG/M metagenome (GOLD analysis project Ga0210059, IMG submission 188042) | Ecteinascidia turbinata endosymbiont from Florida, USA - Sample 2 (SPAdes) (version 2) | ecosystem: Host-associated > Tunicates > Ascidians > Unclassified | place: Key West, Florida... | reverse complement strand
TTGTGCATAGAAAGTATAAAAAAATAAGAATTAGTTGTTTGTTGTAGTGATTACAGAAATAGTAGTCTTATACTGAGCACAAGAAATTTAGCATGCAAAAGTGTCAACGACTTAAAAATTGAAGTTGGCTTAATGACTAGCTTGTTGTTGCATCGTTTCTGCAGTTTGGACATAACGTGGTATTAGCTCTCTCTCTATTCCTCCCCGCATTAAACAATCAATGTCAAGAATTGAGTTTCGTTTGCTTGATTTTTTCCCGAAAAGGCCCAAAAGTGCACCCTCCCATCAGAGATGATTTCTAGGTTGAATCAAACATGTCCTATGAGGATAAACCTAGTACTGTTGTAGGTTGTTTTCTGCAAACCCAAGAAAAAACTAGTAATGCTGTACGTTATTTTCTGCGATCTGATTTTTACATTCCTGTAAAGCTTGTGTCTATATACGTTGTGCTGAAATGCTTCACAAAACCAGGTCTTCTCTATTAAGGTTTGTCAACACCATATTGTATTTACAAACAGGATGACGTTGTATATTACTGAAGATACCAACGAACAGCAACAAAAAGAAAAAAACAGAATGCATGAAACTGTACATACGTCCAAACACTGCATGTGGTTACGAGCATCTTACCGGCATTTAACTGTTACTTTTGGCTGGAATAACTGCGATCAGATAAGCAAGTTTTGCACATTTTTTCCAACAATATTGAAAGCTTAATAAACTATTCAAAGACTTCATAACATCGCTGAAAATAAGCGTTACAATGAACATAGAGAGATATTTCTTGATTCGTATGACTCAGCTAATACGCAGGTACAATGCAAAAAAGTAACCAATTGTCTGTGGATATTACAATAAATGAAAACACAATGGGAAAAGAACCGACAAACACAAACAAAGATTGTCACTTTGTCACATAGGATTGGTGAAAGACAGTGGAGGTCATCTAGTCAACCAACCCTAGTGTTTCCCACCTGTTTTTTTCCGAACCCGATAACCGTGTCTTTTGGCTATTTTTCGAAATATAAGCTGAGTGGGGCCCTGGTTTTTACTTTTAGCTTTTCCACGGGGGTATTCACCTCTCTGCCCCCCGTCAGCTACGACCTTGAGGAAGAGATCCGATCACAAATTGTGAAAAAAGAAATGAGTCTTTTTGAGGCTGCAAAAAAGCCCTATGAGACTTTGCTTTAACTTAATTAATATTTCGATAATATACTAACCCAGGGTTTCTCCAACGGGGCCCTCGGCCCCCCCTGGGGGCCACGGAGTGGTTCTCTGGAGGCCACGAGCAGAGGCCTTCACGAGGTACTGTAGCTTTGCCGTGATATTGCATAGACCAAGTGTTACGATATATTACGTATTCGCCAGTTAAACTTAGACTGGTTGGGTTTTCCTAACGTAAATAGACACCGGTCCAGAGCAACCTCATGCAAGGCCACGATCTGCGAACCCGTTAACACGCCCGATACTTTTTCAGGTCAGTGATCTGACAATAATCACAACACCATCATTTATACTAGTTTCTCGTATGTTGAGTTTCTTTATGAATGCCGTTGTTTTGTTTTGACTAGGTAAAATGTCGGTATCTCTTCCCTACAGTTACAAGTTTAGTTGGTTGAGAAGGTTAAACATGTCTGCCAGGTATGCAAGTTTCCCAAGCCAAATTTCATTAGTTACCAATAAAGCTTAGTCACATTGTGCTCTTGAAGGAAAATTGAAAGCTCCTCTCGCAATTCAAACTCGCGTTCTACACTTCTTCCGCGCGACAGCCATCGAACTTCTATGCGGAACAAAAGCTTAAATGTTCTGAACCTATGATTCATCGCAAAGTTTCGAAAACATTCGAGACTGGAGTGGGCGAACTTTAATAGAGTTTACAATTTTTACACATAAAGACTTCAGACAAAGATTTGTCCCAAATGAAAAGATTGTCCTAAATGTTTCGTAGCAAGCACTTCGCGATGAATCATGCAGTGCGTTTGTATAATGTTTGGTACTTTTTCTCTGATATGCGCTCTAGAACCCGAGTGCTTGCCAGTCATTGAAGCTGCACTGTTGGTACAATATGTCCACACATCACTCCCACAACAGTTCTGATTGTGAAAAAATCACAAAGTACGTTGAAAACGTCTAAATCGGTTGTTCTGCTTTGCATTTGATGACAAAACATGAAATCTTCTATCATTTCTCCATCCCAACAATGTTGGACATCCAACAGTTGTGCTTGCCTGGCAGTGTCCGTACTTTCATCCAGTTGGATTGAAAAATGCGTTTGTTTCAGTCTCACAAGCAACTGTGCTTTTATGTCATTTTAAATCTCATCCATTCTTCTTGAAATCTTGTTGTTTAACAAAGGAAATTTTTAAACTTCGCTGCACATTTGCCATCTAAAACGGCTTGGCACGTGTCAATTGCTGCTGGAAAAATTAAATTTTCGGCACTTGTGCTAGCTTTCTTGGCTCGAGCCACTCTTAGCAGCACTAACCAAGATTGTTTCATTAATTTTTCGTTTGACACCAAGGATTTTGCAAAAGCTTTTCTTTTTCTTCAGTTAGTGTTTTTTCTTTCTTTCGAAAAAAATCTGGGGCTTTCCAGTTAACTCAGGATGTTTGATTACCAAATGCCGCTTCAACGTGGCTAGTTTCACACCTTCATTCGACAATGTTTAGCAACATGCTAAAAGCTGAGGCTTAGTAACATCAGAATGACATTCAATAAAGCCGAGTTTAATATACTCCTCATCGTATGTTCGTACTTATTGTCTCTTCAGCTTCTGGGATCAAACATGACTGGCTTCACAGTCAGAATCGTACGCCTTTTTCTTTCGTTCCAAAAATCCATCCATAAGTTTTGAACTATAACAATAAAATTTAAAGTTAACAGAGCTAATTAAATCCTGCAGTGTGATCGCACAATTAAATTCTCCGATAACTTCACTTCGTTTCACACCTATTCCTCGCAACAAGCTCGTCACGCTTCAACCGTCGCTTCACTAACCCTTTCACGCGCAAAACGGCTGGAATGATCTTAGCAAAGTCGCGAATATTCCCGACTGGTGATACGTCATGCTATGAATTACTGTGTCACAGACGGTAAATGCGAGAATCCTCATGAAACAACTTCTCGTCTGCAATTGTTAAGGTGGCGCAGCAACAATGATTTGCGATTGCAAAAATTTACGAATTCCTCTTGGTTACCAATCACTGCGGCAATTTTCTTTGACAATGGACTTTACAATGTATGTTTGACGCTTTGTCATTTCGTTGCAGACACCCTGTGTAGTCATCACCGACCTACAGGGGTCCGCGGCCCGCAGTTTGGGAAACCTCGCCTTAGATATTTGGCAAACCTGCTTAAAAGTATAAAAAACAAAAAAGTTTATGGAAAGCTGATTAAAAAAATTTGATATGTGCATACCTTGTGCGACGTCCTTTTTTCCTCATAAGATATGTGTTTAACAAATAAATTTGGACATGCAGTAATGAAGTAAGGTCAAGGTGTAACATGAAAACAATGGCCATGAGCCACCAAGAAGTTTTCTGCTGCTTGAAAATTCGTTTAAAACTATTGAACAGAGGGTGTTTACGCGCGCCTTTAATTCAAGAAATTGGGTTTGTAGAATACGCTGAGCATTGGCTTTTAGTTGGTATATATGAAAGTGAAATTAATAAGAAAAATATTAACCCTTATGCAGCAAAGCTGAAATAGTGTAGTACCTTCACTTTCTCATAAATTGCGTAAACGTGTGTTTCATTCACTTTAATCACGTTCATTCACTTTTACTTGGTGTACGCTTGTACCTTTCTGAACGACACAGATGTATTTTTCCCTTTTTTGGCGCCCCCTTTCGCCCAGCGCCCTATAGGCAGCCTCTTAGTTCGCCAAATGGTAGAGCCGGAACTGCTTATACTCCTTTTTCAAGTTTTGATGCGCAATACTTTAACCCTTTCGCAAACAAACACTGATGTTAGTTTTTCTGGAAAAGCTCCTTTTTGGCCACTGGAAAAGCTCCTTTTTGGCCACCCCCTGGAAAATCCACTGTTAGTCACCCATGGAACAAATCCTTCCGACGCCCATGGTTACAGTGAATACGTTTAAAGAAAACACGAATCCGTGATGCATTCATTTTTATCTGTACGCATTTATTTATCGCTTTTCTCAGTGGTTTCCGTTGGCAACATATTTGATAACAAGCTCGGAAACTTGTTTTTTCTTTAAACATTGCCTATAAACTACGTTCTGTTTTTCAGTGAATTGCTTAATTTAGCTTGACAAACTCCTCTTTTTTAGTAAGCATCAGTGGATAACCTGACTGGTTTGTGATTAGCAGTAGTGGCATAGACTGAAAGCTGTATGTAATAATGTTACCAAAATGACCCAGTGGCACATTATTTTACGTTTTGCTGAAAGTAAACCATGCGTACTTTTAAACCACTGTATACCGTTTTCTACGTCCAAAGGAACAACATTTAGGTCGCAGAACGACATTTAGGCCGCTACCTTGTTGCAGAACGACATTTAGGTCGCTACCTTGTTGCAGAACGACATTTAGGTCACGATAGCCTGTCCTTAAATGAAGCATTTCTCTGTTTCCTCTTTTTCAATTTTGTTCACGGTTTTTGCAAAATTTCCTTGCTTTTAGTTTGCAACATTCAGTTGTGTCTTGTGTTTAGCCGCTAAATCGCATCGAATTACTGAGAACTTTATTTGAATTGTTCAGCCAAACAATTCAACAGTGCGGCTCGGAAAGTTTTGAAGGAATCTGGCAGCATTTTTTGCTACTGCATATAAAGTGGTTGCGAACAGTGTTTATTGCACTAAGCGTATATAACTGTATTGGATTGCAATGTTCTATTTGCACTTCAAAAATGGCTACCATTGAAGAGCTCGAAATATCTGGCATCCGGTCATTCAGTCCTGACTTTCCACAAGCGATAAAATTTGAGCATCCTCTAACTTTGCTCGTGGGTCCGAATGGAGCTGGAAAATCGGTAAGAGAATTTTATCAACCCGGAAAGTCTAAACTTCACAATTCTCATTTGCTTCTAGCAGTAAAGAAACGAGCTCGATAATACAGCTAGGAACAGAAAGTGTATTGCGTCTGACAATATTTATTGTTCTACTCGTAAGTTTATAACGGCTAACTGCAACCTACGAAGGTACACACTTGTCTGTTCTCAATGTAGACATTACATTGTAGATAGGTAGTGTTTACATTAGATATAAAAACAAGCCTACTATAAAATTTAATAAGACGCGTTGTTAAAATAACATAACCCAGGTAATTATAGTAACAAGCCCGACGATATATTTTGGCGAAGACCTCATGATAAAAGCACAATAAGTTTCTGTGTGTTGCACGCTTTCCCCCCTGACCGTTCTATTGTCATCTGCTTCCTGGTTTCTTACCATAGAATATGGAGAGCCATATTATCGCCTTTGTCCTGCCAAATCTCGTTTTCGTCTTATTCTATTAGTGAGTGGGACTACCACGTCATCGCCTTGGAGCAATATTCTGGAAGGACCTGTCCTGTACATGTTTTCCACATTTGTCCTCAGTTTATGATTTCATGCATCAGAGGCAGACCCGTGGTTAAAGAGACAGCTATCCCTTTCGTGCACTGTGCGAATATCTGTGGGACGAAAGACCCCAAAATCGCCTTGAGCATAAGATCGGTATCGGCCTTACACCGCCTTATCGAAGCTGCACTGCTGACGGAGCAGAGAAATTGTGCTTTAGTCTACTTAGATTTCGTGATGATGATGCACTCTTCACGTATGTTACTGCAAAATAACGACGCCAATTGAAAAAATATTTTGAAAAAATTAAACAAAAGAAAGATGCAACGCGAACCAAGCTGTTCAAACAACGTGTTTAGACCGCAGCTGTCAATCAAGAACCATTTCTTAGCTGCTTCTTGCTAGTGAGATGACAAAAGTTGTCGCGGGAGGCATTTTGTGAAGTTGCCTTATAATACGCCAACGTAAAATCCATCAGGTTTAGCACGTTTTATTTTTTTGACCCCCAGACAACTTACTGATTAATTAATTATATTACCACAGACGGTGATTGAATGCCTTCAGTATGCAGCAACTGGAAAGCAACCAAAAAACACTAAAAAAGGAGCAGCATTTGTGCATGACCTCAAGCTTGTAGATGGAAATACAGTGAATGCTAAAGTGAGAACAACGAGAAGTTTTGAAATTATTGTGTTGCAGTATTGAAGCTTTCCAGCGAAATTTTCTTACTCTGATCGTGTTTAAAGTAGCGAAGGTTAAAGTGTTGAAGGTTCTTAAATATACTCAATTAAATCCGACTGATTAAAAAACCGTTCACAATGTAAAATGCAAGTCCTTACCTTGATATTGTAATCGTCACCGATCTACTTTCACTAAACCTGCAAAAACCACCTTTTGCATACAAACCACGGCACATTTTGTTTTGAAGGTGTATCTTCGTTTTCGAAAGTTGCTGCATGGAGTCACAAGAGACGTGACCAGGAATCTCAGGGTTACTAAAGACAGACGTACCGGAAAGCCGAAGTTGGAGACTGTCGAGAATGAAGTTAAAAAACAAAGGTTTTTGCAAAAGCTAATGCTATGCACATTGTGAAGCACAGGCAATGCAAATACATTACACAATTCCGATTGTACTTGTTGGCAACCGTCTTTGCGCAATGCAACTTGTAGTTACTCGTAATTAGCGCCATATACTTTCATTTTCCCTACGCAAATGTTGGTTCAAAATCACGCGTATAAACTGAAGACATTGCGTTTCATAGAGAAATAAATTTCTGTTGCCTTTGCTAATTAACTTATTTGGTAAAATTACTTCAGCCAGGGAAATAAATCTCATTTAACACCAAAGTGTGTTGACATGAAAGAGGAGATAGTATCATTTCTGGGAGTATCGGATGCTGTACTGGACAACGTCATTTTTTGTCATCAAGAAGAAGCGAATTGGCCGCTCGGCGACGATCGATCCTTGAAAGAAAAATTCGATGATATTTTTGAAGTCACACGGTGGGTGACGTAGCAAATTAAAAATTTTACAAAGAACGTGAATTTTGAAACCAGTCAAATGTCTTTAATTTTCTGTTTATTTCGCCTCAAAACTGGACTTGTCAGATGGAAACCGGTGCCTATAAGAAGTGCCAATCAAATTGTCATCTTTGCCACATTCTGTATTTTCTGCGTGTAAACAGCTATATGCACCAGGTAGATTTTACTTAGCTTAACTTGGCGCAGTTTAACTTGGGCAATTTTATATTTTGCCCACAAATTAGTTATTCCTTTGTGTTTTACATCTAAATGTTATTTTGCACGCGCTTTTTCAAAATACAAAACATTTGTCGACTTTGGAAAATATCACAATTCATTGTTACTTTTTTGCATCATCCAGTCCAATTGGTTTATTTAATCGCAAGTGCATCATACTTTATTTCGTATTCATCACTATATATTTATAAACCTGTCTCCAGAAAATTTTTTCAGAATCTTTTTCACAGAACCTAAAATACGTCATGATTTCATTCGAAACGAAAGCAAAATAAAAAAATTAAGAAAAGTATTCAAATCTTGTTGATACGAAACTGCAAACAAAGTTAGCGTCCTAGCAGTTTTTTTTAAAGGAAAATGTTAGGTACCCGGTATGGATCTATAGGGACCCGATTTCTCTGATTCTACGGACCCGATTTTCTCTGACTGTAGGGACCCGATGATAATTTTCTCTGATTCTAGGGACCCGATTTGAAATTCTAGGGACCCGAATCGGGTCCCTAGAATAAAAACACCCTGGTCTTAGTAAATTAACTAAAAACACCCTGGTCTTAGTAAATTAACTAAAAACAAAATGTTACTGTTCTACAAATGACGATCCAATGATGTTCGGAACAGAATAAAACCTCACAGTCTTCCCAAGTTGTACAAAAATGCAACAGCCAACAATTTGAATGAAAACCATTTGAATGAAACAAAGGCAGAAATTTCTCAAGAACGGTTGTTTTTATCGTCAGAAAAAATCAAAACGTCCAGTATGATTTCAGTCAAACCATTGGGTGTTGCTTTAACGTTTGTTTGACTAATCAATTATACAAGTTTTTGATATAATATATTGGAAAACATAGGCTTCATCATGAGGTTTGTGAGTGCTTTCGCCGCCACAAACTCTTATCTTCTTTTGCAAACCAATGAAAGGGATTATTCTTTCATTCTTTTCAGGGCCGAAGTTTTGGGAATACGCTTCTGAAAATCGATTGAAATCGTTTTATGAATCTGGCTAAAATGCAATAAGAGTAGCTTTTCATCATTTTTAGCATGTTCGAACAATCGCAACTACCTTTCCATAGCTTGTATATTCGTTGGCGAAGGCTGTTCAACTAAAATATGACCTTGGACTAGGTAATTGCAAGGTCTGCGTCATTGTCTCCATCTTCAATTCGGAAAACCGGGTGCGCAGCTTCAGTTAGACATTTAGACATTTGAAGTATCGAAACCACATTCCTTGATTATTTTCAGCTTGTGTAGATTCACTTCCTATTATTTTGCTGTTAAATTTTGTTTGATTCACTGCTCATACATTGCAATGCGTTTACTCCGTAAATGATGATGATGAGCAAATCTTGCCGCGCTGTATCTTTACAAAAATCTACGCAATTGCGGGCGACCTCGTTATATGCGTAGAGGTCCTCTGCGGAATATTCCCGTGGGAGTAAGGAGCAGTTTTATAAGTGGGCAGCTGCATCTGACGCAGTGCCACACTTCCATCAAGGCCTTCTAGAAAGTACTATCTAGGAGGCCTTGCTTCCACAGGGCAGTAATTTTCAGTAAGCCCATTTCAAAACGATCGATTTTGTTCTGGCCAAGCTTGTCCGAAGTCTGTTCAGGAACAGCCAGTGTTTCCAAGGTGGCCAATGTCTCGGAGGTAGAATTTTCCCTGGCTCAATACGAGCATCGTGTGTATGTGGTTGCTCCTCACAACGTTTTTTCGATAGCTTGATTCGTGTTTCCTCTTTGGCTGGTCAAGATGACTGGTGTGTGTGTGTGAAGTCCGTAAATATGACTTCATGGCTTCTACAAACTGCGAAAACGTCGAAAAACCAGTGCAGATGCACCTTTTTTCTGGTGTTGTTCAAATGCAATATTCCCAGCCACTTGAAATGATGATTTTTTCTCTGCTATAATGATTTTTACGTTTGTGCCCTTCCAATGTTTTAATATAATTATTATTTCAAAAAATATTTAAACATATGTTCAGATTTTTCATTCATTCATTTTCGTGCCCGCTTTTCCTTCTGGGAGGTTTGCGGGAACAGCTGCCTGGATGTCTCGAAATACCTCACGTCAACAGCAATCTCACATCTTTCTGCTGGCTCCACACCAATACGGGAACAAGTAAGGTCGGAGATGTACTGTAATCACTCCACCTGGTCCTTGGACGACTGCATCTCCCGTGGATGTAGCCAAAAGGGCTTGCATCGCCAATCTGTCCTGGGACACTGTGAACTCATGTCCGAACCAACGTATCTGGGATCTCTCTATTCGGAGAAGTGACTCGATTTTTAGGGCTTTGCGAATTTCACAGCTACGCACTTTGTTGCGAAGTGTCACATCGTAAACTCTTCGCAAAAATCCCATCTCTGCCGCTTGCACTTGGAATAGCATTCTTTCAGTCATTACCCAAGATTCATGATCAAAGATCAGAATAGGAACAAAGACCGATTTAAAAACTGGCAGTTTTGCGGTTTTTGCAAGCTCTCGTTTCGTGAGCACAGAGGGATAAAGCTCACGCAGCACTGTCTATGCTTTACCAATACGTGGATCAATCTCCTTGTTCTGCCTTCACTCATCAATACCATCCCAACGTGCATGAACGTCGCCGTCTGCTACAGTGTATTGCCACTCACTTGCAGCATACACTGTCTTGGATTTCTGGGGAGACATAATATCTCGACGTTTTTAGTACTGGTTTTCATTCCGGCTTGGTCGCACGCAGCAGAAAATAGATCTAGTACATGTTGAGGGCCCTGTTGAGAAGATGTTAACAGTACCAAATCCTCTGAAAAAATAACGGTTGATCTTGCAGCTTGCAACAGCGACACCTTCGACGAGTCGACTGTGACTGTCTATCCAATTCATATTGGCCATGCAGAGGAGTGGTTACAGCACACACCCTTGTTGGAGTCCAACACCCACTGTGAACGGTTGTGATTTAACTCTGCCGACACGGACACAAACTTCTGAGAAGGAATACGGTGACTTGATGGCCGGTAACAGGCGGCCATCAACACTGCACCTCCGTGACACTCCCCAAAACTTTTCACGAGGGATCCGGTCTTATGCTTTCTCGATGTCAACAAAACACGTGTAGACGTCTTTGACATACAAGATTTCCCGAAAATTTTCTTGGAGAGTGAAATTTTGATTCGTAATGCTACGGCCGGAACGAAAAGCTCATTGGGTATCATCCAATCCTGGTTCAATGATTTCGCGGCATCTTTTTTCAAGGCACTTGGCACAGGCTTTTCCAGGGAGGTTAAGGAGAGAGATGTCTCGGTAGTTAGGGCATTCACTCCTGTCTCCCTCATTGTGTATTGGATAATTACCCCATCTTGTCAGTCTTTCGGTCTCCCTCCAGAACACCAGGCAACTTAACACACACGAGTCACCCAATGAACTCTTTATCGATTCAAAGCTTTGAGCATTTCAGGTCGAATGTCATCGCAGCTTGCAGCCTTCGAAGCCTTCAGTGTTTTGACAGCTAGAAGGACTTCGGCTGCAGTGATGATATTTACCTCCCCCAAATGTCTGGTGGTGTGGTAGTAACGGGATTTAAAAGATATATGGAAATACTCTCTCCATCGAGTCAAGCCCTGTTGGCTACACCCACGGGAAAGCAGCCTAGAGGTTGCCCAAGGACCAGATGGTACGTCTCTGACCTTCTTGGTCCCGTCTTGGTGTGGAGCCAGCAGAAATATCTGAGATGTATCTTGATTGTGAAGTAATTCGAGTGCTCCTAGGGATGCAGCTCCCGCGACCCTGCTCAGAGGAAAAGCGGTCACGAGAACGAATGAAATAAACAACAGTCACATTTAGCTTCCTGAAATTTTTGCATACACCATTGAAAAATTTGTCGCAAGTGATGTTTGTTGCAAGTCAATTTGTATTTCAGACTCACGAAAAGTCCAAGCGGACAGAAAAAAGTTTTTGAAGATATGTCAGCAGTAACAACTCCACTATGCTCAAAGTGTCACTGTTAGTAGATATAAATGAAATTGCGATTTCGCTTGTGGTGTAAGTAGTATTATTATTTTTCTTGGACACTTCTGCCGGTGACCTCTTTATTCATATGTGGCACCATTTCCAGGCCGCCACATGGTTCCATCGGCCAGGCGACTGCCGGCGGTCTTAGACGCCCACTTTCCGCACACTATTCCGCGGATAAGGAAACAATTAGTTTGCTCGGAAAAAATCCTGCAGCGAGAGCCAGTTGACCTATTCATTTACATTCTTCTAACGTTTTTGGTTTTGACTCGATTAGCAAATGTTTGAAAAAGGTCCGAACAGTCTTTTGCTTCGGTAAAACTTTGTATGTAGCCTGTAATATTTGCTTTTGTCTGCAATATTATCATGCCATGTAATATTACAATTAGTCTGTTATGTAATGTTAATATTTTCTCTTATGATGTGATGTAATATTGTCGTTTAGGTAAAATTAGTATTGTCAATGATATTGTATGTATTTAGTTCGATGCTCGGTGGCCATTGAGTTATACAGGGTTAGCTGACTAGTTGACCTGACGGTCATTTCGCTAGTCCCATCTTTGCGTCACTTAAAATATCTTGTGTCTGTAGTAAGCGCAAAATGGCTGAAAATTTTCACCAAGAGTTAGTTTTTAGTTGGAGAAATTTTTCAGCCATTAGTTAGATGTTTCAGGAATTTATTTATTTGAGTAAACGTCTTTTTAATTTTTGAGAAAAAACTTATTTCATGAGTCACAGTTTTTTTTGTCGCCACTAGAATTCTTGACGTCAGTCAGTTTGCTAAGATGTTATGATTTGTGAGCTTGTGTTACGAAATTTTGATTGTAGTCTTGAGTTTGTTTTTTCTCTGCTGTTACTTCAGCCTTTCAACTTTTCACCCGTAAGCTTTGCTTGCAATTTTCAGGACTGAGGATGCGTAATTTTAGGTGAAATCAATTTCCTATTAAAAATTTGCTGATCGATTCCTTGCTTACATCCATCGTGGAAAGTACATACTTGTAATAAACAGAAAGCACTCTTTCGCCATCATACAAGCATGTGTCTCGTTTTGTGCAGTATCTTGTAGAACTCATGATGTGATTATATTTCAAAAGCATTTGCTTCCATGGTTCTTTTTCCTTGCTACGATTGTAAACAAAAGCAGCGTAAAATAAGTCTCTTGAAAAGTTCTGTTGCATTAGTTACGTGTTTATTTCAGGTATACAAAAGCACTTGACAAAATCAGGAAAAGTCAGAAAAATCAGAACATACTGGCTGATGAAGAGGCAAAAAATCTGATGGTTTTCGAAGCGATTTGCGCGGATGCTCAAGCACGTTCTGAAAGGCTTGAGGTAGGTTTACGAATTATTTGTATCAGTTATAGCCAGTGTTGATTCTTGAATAAAAAGCGTTGGGGAGTGGACTGCGGGGCTATGGAAAAGGTAGGGAGGCCAACATAAATGTCTATCTTGCATGGTGATTTTTCGTTGCTTTGAAGATTAAGTTGCTATGATCAACGCTATCAACCTAACATAGGCTTGTTAATATCGTTGAATATTAACTAGCGTTATTGTTCACTAGGGACACCTAAACGCCACTGCAGATGCAATCACACACGCAGAACCGTTGCCAGAAAGTTTTCAATAGGGGGGCTTTGGGTTTGTGCGGGGGGCTTGACACTCTAAAAATTGACAAAAACTCAACTGATCTATAGTGTTTCATGTTTCATTTTGGGGGGATTGGAGCTTTGTTTGGGGGGGTTAGCCCCCAAAACCCCCCGTGGCGACGGGACTGTACACACGTGTGCTGCTATGTCGAATATTCTGTGCTAACCATGCAACTTCCACAGCACTACACATGTGAAACGAAACACTATTTTCCGTATTCACTTGCGCCGACCCCACATGAACGCAAACAGCTCCACGAAAGTGAATATACAATTCACATAAAAGCAAAATGGTTCCAACCACGAATTCCATCTTGACACAGAGACAAGTAGGCTGTTACTAGCCAACTTGTTTCATTCTTACTATAAAGCACATAAACGTTAAGCCATCTGCTAAAGAATTGATAACTACCAACTACACTAATCCGTTTTTGCGGGAGATTATGGACATTTTGTGGTTGTGGTGTAACCATGACAATGTTATGCAACTACTATTACAAGTGTAATGCCCATCTGCAGCGTGGATAGGGTAAGGACTATTAAATGCAGTATGCAGTTAACAGCAGCGAGGTTTCGGCACCAGTTGCACCTAAGTAGCATAGCAGCCCCGCTGATGGGTGTGCATCGGCGTTTAGGGCGTGTACCTGATAGCAAGATATAACAGCAGGTGTAAAACCTGTTTTGCAGAATTTTCCCAAGAAAGTCGTTCATTTTAATATTCACACTGAATTTTCCTCCCACTGATCCTCAAAAGCTGACTTTTCAACCCTGCGTTGATTTATGGCTCTCTTGTCAATGGCGAAACACGCACTTACTCTAAACCTAAAAAGATTCAGAGATATAGACCTTGAGCATTATAACTCTCATGCAGATCCCTGCACAGTCTACGTTAGAATTTTATATCATCATCATATTAATGTGACTTAATCCTTCGATTGTCATATCGACTGTCAAATTCATTTAACGAAATCATCTAAATCTATTTTTCAGCTCGTACCTTTCAATTGAAAGTAGATCAATGTAACCCATATTTCACTGGTCATGCGGAATTTCTGGAAACTGTTTTCACTAATTTCAATTTTGAAAAACTTCTCTTGTATGAAGCGCTAGTGACGGGATGAGTTACTGCTACCAGTAACAAGCAAACGCAGCTTTTGAGGTAGTTATAAATTAAAAAAATTGCTCGAGCGATAAAAGTACCTTCGACTTCTTCCGAAGCTAATTATTTGCCAAATTTCTTTCATGTTATAAACCATTTTCACTAAATAGATATGAATTGCGAATTCTTTCAAGTGTCTTTTTCACAGAAATTTTTGAATTCAGGGTCAAAGAGCTGAAATACGAGAATGAATTGCTTTTGAATCAATACAGAAATTCCGTACAAAATTCTGAGGCTGCAGGACATGTGCAGGTAGAGTTAAAACAGTTGTCACGAACCATTTACGCAAGATGTTTCGAAGTCGTATACACCAGGCGCCAATCCAGGGGGCGATTGGGGC
>Ga0210059_1010377_pt1 | contig 14406 bp, 7 predicted proteins | sample Ectturendosymbi2_FD_188042 | JGI IMG/M metagenome (GOLD analysis project Ga0210059, IMG submission 188042) | Ecteinascidia turbinata endosymbiont from Florida, USA - Sample 2 (SPAdes) (version 2) | ecosystem: Host-associated > Tunicates > Ascidians > Unclassified | place: Key West, Florida... | reverse complement strand
CTTTTACAGTAACACCTTCAGTGTTGAAAAAGACTTCTGATGTGTCAATCGTGTCAGCTAAAACCAAAAGCAAACCCAAAACTTTCCAGACACAGGAAAATGCAATGCTCTCAGAGATTGACAGTTTTGACAAAATTTTTATGGCATTGTGAATAAAGAAATTAGTAGCCAACTCCTTGTAAACATCTACAGAGGGGTTTGAGAAGCGGGAACTAGTAACTTACTTTGAGTTCAAGTTTCGAAAGATCGTCTTTTAAATTTCCAACCCTGTTTATATTCAATAGTATCAAATATCGATGCATGATCAGCGGTATAGTGCTGCCGGAGCTCATCTCCGCCACCTCTACCAGTGTATTAGTCGTTGCTTACAAATTTAAGTAATAAGCAGGCAGTCTCTGCCTGTACGTTCCGACACCTGTAAGAGTTCCGGAATCTATAAAATTGCCGCTACACACCTGCGCATGAAAGATGATTTCAGTGCGTAGTGAATTGGCGGAGTACAGTAGAGCAGTTTTTTGGGTTTCCAATTCCTATCAGCAGTTTTGCGACAAAGTTTCTTGAAACTGAAACCAATTGTTGAGTAAGAAAACCGGTACGGCCATGTCTGTACCGGAAGAATAGACTGCGCCAGCCTTGCAGTAGCGATTACTAAAACTGGCAGAGAATTAAACATGTAGAGCAGGGGTGTGGAACCTGCGACCCGCGTGAACATTTGATATGGCCCGATCCAAACTTTCGTTACCCAAGTCATCGTACAACATCTTGTCAAGACGGAGCATGATAAGCAGGTACTTAGATAGTAATTCTAAAGCAGCCGCTCTTCCTCATGGTTAGATAAAGGTGGAATTTTAGGATAAAATCTATTGATTTTGCGACCCGCCAGCGATATGGGGTCCGGGATAGTAATTAGGTTCCCCACCCTTGATGGAAAGAAATCAGTTGTTGTTGGGTGCTCTTCATAGGAAATAAAACATAGGAATGTAATACAATAGAGTTGTGTCCTTGTATCGCTTCTGAATCACAAAAATTTTTCAAACGAGTATTTTATTTGAAACAAATAAATTTCATCACGGGGCCCCCTTGCAGCGGTGGCCCGGGGCAATTGTCCCCGTTGTCCCCCCCTTAATCCGACCCTGCATGGGTGGGACCGCCCAAACTGACTTTGTCCCCGGGCGCGGGAAACCTTAGGTACGCCACTGCTCCTGAAACAACGCGAGCTCTGTTAGTACTGCGTCACCATTGGGGTCACTATTTTCTTTCTAGGAAGTCTGTTTCAAGTACATACGTTTGCTCACTTATCATTCAGTTCATATTAAGATCAATTTCTTAAATGGAAAAATACTTTGCTGTTTGTTCTGATTTAAATTGAAATTCACTGCACCCAACTGCAGATCCAACAGGTATGGGCTTAAAACCTTGTTCGGAGAAAAAAAACAACGATGCATCAGCAGAAGCCAACGGTTGACCTTGAGCTTTCCATGGTAACTAATCGACACAGCGGCAGTGTTTTTTTCAGTTTTTGGTGAGGAAGGCGACATGACTGAATACACTTTCACCGAAGCCAGGCTCCTACGACAAACTGTTTTGAATCAATATTTTTTTGCGTGAACACAACATTTAGCTCAAGCATACACATGATAGCCACATGTCTAAAATTCTTGTGAAAATTTTATCACATCACATTTCGAAGTAGATGAAGCAAGACATCCTTTGATTATGTCTGGGCTTTCTCGAGTACTTGCGGATAAGTGAAAATTTGCTCAGCTGTGATGAAAACTACACAGAGTTCCCAACGCTGTTGTGACGGTCGTGGTTGAATGCACATACAGCTAACAATTCAAAACTCGAAAGCGCATACAAACATTATATTTATATACTGTCAAAACCACGGGTTCCCAACGTTTTTACGATCTCGTACCACTTGAGCACCCCATATTGTCAACGCGTACCACTTCTTCCAGAACAACTAATTTGATCGAATCTCAGTTGATTTAGAAGAATAGCATGCATTAAAATAAGAATGAAATATCACACCCACATTTAAGGAGATTTTTGTTTGCCTTCAACCAATTGGTCGATGCATGGCGTAGATTTGCTATCAGCGCATTGAAAGTCAAAATGCTACGATGCAATAGGAATAGAAAAAAAAATTTTATTGGAACAAAGCCCTATACGTAAACTAGAAAGCTGTGAATCCAGGTTTTTGTGAAAAAATTGAAGTTACTCACATACGACCTGGAAACACCTTTGTGAACCAATAGTGGTACGCGTACGACAGGGTGGGAAACCCTGGTCAAAACGAACCATATTGCATAGACTGCCATCGCCAAGGGACCCCTGTTGCATTCCTAATCCATGAGATGGTTAACGGTTCCTGGCTCGGACCTAATTGTGACCTAATGTGGTCACAACGCCGTAATACGTATTTTATCACATACCGTTCGTTTACGTATTTTATCACATTTGTTGGCCCGGGAAATGCCAACAAATTTTAAACTGTGTCACTTGGTCTCCTTGGCCAAACCGCATGCTTTTTTGAATCGCGTAATGCTTCAATTTGCAATAACCACAGGGTTGCTCTTCAGGCTTGTATATGGCATCTACCACAGCAGCAGCATTTTAAGCTGTCGCCATTCACCTGTAGGTCCTACCCAACCAAATGCATTGTAAGACTAACGCGTGGATTGCTGGTTGGGGGGAATCTCCATTTAGTTTCTGGGTGACATGACCCACGAGGTGGGTCACAGTAACTAGACCCGGCAAAACAAATTAACATATTAGGTCAAATTAGATACTGTATATTCTATGAATATAGTATTATCGTTTATATGAGAAAGTTTTCGTGCGTCATGGTGCCATCACTCGGTGCGATTGTGGGTTATAGAAGGAAAAAAGTTAAGTGCCACTGATTAGGTTATGGACATGCCCTTCTTTAAAACTCTTCGTGGTCCTTGGAAACTTGTGCAGCGAATGGTACAAGATGGTAAATATGGTTTGTGTGTGTGCTCCAAATTGTCTGCATCAGCCATTCTTAATCCTGAGACGATAGATTGAACTCAGTTGATTTCGAGAAAGTGTGGTGCTGTGCCCCTGGACTCCTCAATCACTATAGAAGTTGATACGAATTACAGTAAAACCAACACTCAGTTTATAAATTGGCTCCAGTAAGGGGAGTATTGAGCGTTTTTAACTTTGATGATGAAACTTGAGTAGTAAAAAGGATTTTTGACAGAGAAATTAGTCCACGGCCTGACACAGCACGAAAAGAATTGCTTACGTTTTATCGGAGAAACAAAAATTGCTAGAGTTGTGCAACAATGTTGGTAGCAGGAGAAACTATGTGGAGAAAACGTTGCTACGGGTGCGTTGCTAAGAGCCTAAGTTGATGCTATGTTTCTCCGAAATGCTGAAATGATTTAATAATTCTCCAGATAATTGCACTTTTTTCGCTGAGGTTGCGGAAAAACAACACTAGGAACCAAATACTTGGCAGACTCACGTCGTACTTTGAAAGACACCGCATTGCGAAGTTTTACCAATGTATTCGAAGTTACGACTCTGTTTAGTTTCAAGTCAGCTGTCTGGTGTTGGAAGCAAGCTTTTAAAATTCCCGAAGTACGGTTTCGAGCCCAAAGCACAACCAAAGGAATGCTTGTGGGAAACAGCATTTGGTCTGCATGGCGTCACACCAAGTGTGACGGTTCTTTTTGTTCCTAAAATACTTTGAACTGTTAGCTCTTGCACACGGTACTGTTTGCCTCTTTAACACGGCAACAATTTCTCAGACAGGAATAAATTTTTAAAAGCTTGTTCGAATATAAAAAGGGCGATCAACGCTGCTGAAGTGACATGAGACAGTCGATTACTCTCTCTAGCGTCATACAGCAAGAAGTAAAATGAAATTTCTTGTTCTACTTTCCATGGTAGCTTATGCGGCTGCAGTGAAGCGCTTTGACGGGTAAGCGCAGTTTTCCAGTTTTAGTGAAAAAATTATTTGAAATAGCGTATTTTCCAGTTTTTTACTTGCCGCGCATCTTGTGTTTTGATTTATTCATTTTATTCTGGAGTTTCTGCTTGCTTTAGCCCTTTAGCGTTTCACCCGTAAGCATTGCTTGCAGATTTAGGACTGAGGATGCCTAAATTTACGTGAAATCAAGTTCCTATTAACAAATTTGCTGATAGATTCGACGACGCCACCTTTTTGGAGACTAATTAGATCAAAAGTCGGCGTTGTATTTTGGTTAGTAAGAGAAGTGACCATGTTGGAGCTCGTGACATTCCATGCTTCGCGTGCAGTGGTAGCTGTTTTCTTTCGAGATTGTAATTTGAAAAAATAAAGAAAACCTTGTTAATCAAGCTACTTTCTTGAACTAGCCGTTCCTTACTGTTTTTCCCCACCTGGATCAGTTGGGTTTTGCTAAAAATGGTGAAGCTTTGCTATTTTGTAACATTTTCCTGTGACGACACAATAGCATAGGCTACTTGTTTGTGTGTGTTACACGAGTAAGCACCTACTATGAAGAAAAAAACGATAGTGCCATTATCGGTGGTGTAACCTTTCTGCTCGTTTATGATATTTTCGCAACGCTTATGATTCTTTCACTATTTTAACCAGTCATTTTGTGGTTCATGTGGAAACCGACCCATATTCCGGTAGTGGGCTACGACCAACTGGTTGGTAAACAGTAAACACAGTCTTAAAAACCTTCATTGATGAAAGGCGTGTGAATATGTACTTCTGTAAACTGGTTGCCCAGTGCATTTCCCGAAGTCCATGGCTGAGTGGCATAAGTACCAAGATTGACTGTTGCGACACGACAAAGATGTGTTTTTATTTAAGTTTCGAAAGTAATGTTTTAACTTCTGAAATTGATGTGACCTATAGGCATCGTTTGTAAGAATTTCATTTTTGATTAATACACTTCAAGAGCAATGTTCTTTTTACTACATTTTACCAGTATCTCTGACTGGCATTTGAAACACTATAATTTCAAATTTGTATTAAACTGACATTAGAACCTTTAAGTTATCAGCTGGAAATTACCTAAAGCTTTGCACGAGCCTAGCTCACAAAGAATTGCCAATTGAATAGTACGCTGTGTTATCTGGTTCACTTCTTTAACCAAGCGTTTGAAGCTTCGATTATCACCAATCATTCCTGCCCTGTGATGTGACAGACTTTCATTTTGAAGCAAAGGCACAATCTCCACAACAATGAAAGTCTCCCAAAAGCCAGCTCTCCCCGATTAAAACTCATTTTCTCCTGTATTTTGAAGACTTCACCAACCCTAGTCTTTGGAGGGGACAGCGTTCGGTTTGTTTTTCGTAATTACTGCAGCAAAGCATGAAAGATGACCAGCTTTGTCCGAAACAGATCGAATACAGAAGTTGCTCAATATTATTGTAAAGTCCGTTGGCTGTGGACCGGAACATATCTTTCATACTTTACTTTTTTAAATTTGGTACCACAACATACGGCTTGTTCATTTACGTTTATATGTTCATCCATTTCTCACCGTGTAAACAATTTCGCAACGTGCAGTATTAACCCTGACTATCTTCACAATATTCAAGAAATGTAGCATGAAGGGCTTATGAGTTGATAAGGCAACACGCTGTGTAGTGAAATTTGTTCTAGAATATTAACAAAAATGCTGCGTTTCTCAAATGCTGTTGGTCGAATCGAAACTTGGTTGAATCGTTTATTCGTGGAATCGAGTTCGACCGAATTGTTTTTAAAAGGCCGTAAAGTCTTGGCACGCTATAACTATTGAATTCGCTCAGAAACCTAACTTTTATGAGATAAAAAAGTGGATCGAATTTGAAATATATAAGGTCAAGAAAAATAACGAGTGCAAAACAATTTAAATTTTCTGCATTAAAACATCGAGTTTAATGAAAAAATTTGGTTATTCTGTTTTTTCAGAGACCAAGTGCTTACTCTTTTTCCAAAAAATGAAGTGCAACTCCAACTCATCAAAGATTTTGGATCCATCGACGGCTTGGTAATAAGATTTTTCACACAATAGATATAAATCTCACTTCAACCTGTAGTTTGTTCTATTAACTTGCCAGAGACTAAGCGTTTTTGCGTTAAAATATCATCAGTGCCTCGAAATGATGTATAGGCAGAAGCTGAAGCCCAAAGCCATGGCAGAAACCTCAGATTTATAAATCTAGAAGACTGTTTCAAAATCCTAACCTCAACCCATGGGGCACTATTCAGAGTGAAATTCGGCTGCACTTCCAAATAACGAACTGAACATATGTACTGAATTGACAGACACGGTACAACTAACAAGGGCATAGAAACAGTATCAAAGTGGTAAAATATAAGTAGATTTGGACCTACATCCATGCAACAAAGCTAGAAAGCAAAGAGTAGTCTGAAAAGCATCGCCCACTGTCTTTATAGCCAATGCAAGTGCGAGCGCGAAGCATACGAATAAGTTTGCTGCTATGTAAAGAATGAAAATTAATATAAAAAATGAAAAAGAAAAACAAAAAATTGCCTCCATCTTTGTAAAATCATTTTTAGATGTTATTTTTTGCATTAAGTTTGTTAGGCAATTTATGAATTGCATCTGATGTCAGCTTGCGCGCATTGTTTAATCTCTGCACTTCATTTTTAGTCGTGCATCGATGATACACGGCTTGTTATTTTATTAAACACATCTGATTAAAAGGAGAGTTAATGCACCTCTTGACTAAAGTGAATATTAAGGCACATTTGCATATTATATTTTTAGATTGCAATTGCCAGGTTTTGAAATCGTTTCTGTAAAAAATAATTGCCTAAATAAAATTCCAACTCTTTATTCAAGATGAAAACCGTTCAAAAATGAATCAATCAGTAAAACTTCACGCGTTTTCAAATGATGTTTCGTGTACAGCTCTCGCCTTTCTAAAATAGCAACTTACAATATGTACCGTATAACGCTTCCATTGCTTTGACATTCATTTTTGTCATAACGCTATGATATAAACACATTGTTTTCTGCAATATGCCGGTGGTGACAAAAGAAATTACTGTTGGCTTTTTTCATTTTGTTACGAAGGCTGATTTTTGGAGGCCAGACAATGCCGACCTTGTTCGAGTTGGAACGGAAGTTGATGTTCGTTTTCCAAAGTGAGAACGTTTTCGTTATGTGATTGTAACTCATCGATGAGAGATAAGCGCGCTGTGGAGAATTTCCATATTTTACAAGGGTGTTCCTGCTCTTAGCATTTGCTCTAGTTTGCTGCAATGTCTTTATGTTTACAAAGACATTTTCTAATTCGCTGAGAAACATCTCCTTCACACTCAAATCTCAAACGTTACCCTAAGACAAGTTTGCAAGTGGTTAAAATCATTTAAATATAAAGATATTTCTGAGAACTAGCCAAGTGCTTCACGTGCTACCAAGTTCTCGCAAAATAATTGTATGTTCATCGAAGGCATCTAACGTTTGTGAAATGTCAAAGTAATGCTTATCACAACAGAAATGATCAACGTAAGTAAAACCACAGAAAAAATCCCGTTTTTCTACGTTACTGTATATCCGCATCTCATAAGGATTACTTTACATCGTTCCGGTTCTTTTCAACAAATGTCGCATTTGCCGTCCCTTTGGTCAATGATCAGGTCTGAACAGCGTTTTTTTCTGTTTTAGCGAGTATATCTGGCGCAATTAATTCAGTACCGCCAAATAAATCTATTTATCTAAACGCGCTGCTTCATGGGTTTCAAAGTCCGCTATATCTGTGCTCTGATAGATATTGTTTGACTTGAACATAACTTTACGCAGACATATTGACATAGTTTCGTTTGTTTTCTTTTCAAACAAGCATATGGTTTAGTTCGTTTGTAGAACATTTTCATTTGTGCCAGACACGGTTGCACCTTCATATGGTCGTAAGCAGGGTTGCCAGTTTGGCTTTTTTGAAGCCAAATTTGTAATTTTTGACCTTTTTTCAACTCCTCTGGCCTTTTTCCATTTTTGAAAAAAGGCCAAATTAATTTGGCTTTTTTTGGCCACATAGATTTTTTATGTCGATTTGGCAGATTCAAAGATGATTTTGGCAGGTTTCTGGGCACTAGCAGATTTCTAGACACTGTTTCTGGACACAGAATAATAACTTATATTTGGAAACTCTGCAAATCGACTGAATTTATACTTTTTTGTTTTGCTATTACATGCTTATAAATTTGCAGTTTCAAGTTACTCTTTAGCAAAAAGAAAAGTTTCGAGAAGTTCAATTAATGGAGTGAGCTTTAATCTTTTTATGTACAAATTATGTACATATTGCATTTCAAAAGCGCATTTGGGTGTTGTAAAGGTGTCATTGTGTATTTATATTGTATTTGACTTTTTCCGGTGCTATTTGGATTTTTTTAAGGGTTGATCTGGCCTGTTTTGCTTATGACTACCTGGCAACCCTGGTCGTAAGACAAAGATTGGTTTGAGATTGCTATCTGAACCAATCAGAGGGGACTAAATCACAAAAGTATTCTATAATTACCAAATATCAAAAGCATTTCATGGAAATCTCAAAAGCATTTCACAAAGGTATTTCACAATTAAAAACTCTGAGTTTTGCTACTTATATACCAAAGTATTCATGCTTTTCAATGTACCTGAGCCTCATGGTATCCTTTTTAAAAACAGAATATTTTTTACATTTCATCGAGATCACGGCAAAACACAGCTTGCGTACTTCGGATTGTTTTCTATAGGTCAGGAGTCTGCAAATACTTTATGGCGTGACCTTAAAAACAGTTATAAATTTTTGCAACCGAAACATTCCGTGAGAATGTAATTTTGTGGAAAATGCTTGACACTTAAATATCAATTTTAAGAATTCTCGTGACAGCAGCAAAATTTTCGCACAAAATTGTATGAAACTTAATACATAAAACCGTAAATGATGGCATTTGTACTGTCTAATGAGAATGACAGATTTAAAATTTAAATTTAAACTATTTCGCGAGTCACTATTTGTGGACCCCTGCTATAGATATTCACTGAAAAGTTATAATTAAGAGTTAAGCGAATATTTCATACAGTCGTGACATTTGGCCAAGTCAAGATTTTATAAGTGCGTGTTTCACTGTAGACAGAGATCCTCTTATGTACTTTCTAAATGCCATTCTTATGTTGACGAGAAATTGAATGAAAAAGAACTAATTTTGAATCACCAAAAATTTTTTGCGAAGCTACATCAGCTGCACAAATACTCAGAGAATCAGCGGTGTTTAGTAAATCCAACTTAAAGTTTTAAAAACACATAATTTAGGGTCAGGCGCTGCTTTACAGTTATGGTAGTAATAGATAAAATCTTCAATCATTGATAGAACTATTCAGTCCGAGATGAATGGAAAAGCATTGGGCGGAAATAGCAAGTCACTATTAGTGCGTCGCATATTTTGTTCAACCTGTTAAATTGCGCGTTTAAAACAATGCTAGAAAACGTTTTATTGATCGCTTAAGCTCATCACCTATAGATCAAAACGATCTCTTTTTCCAGCTACTTGTTTGATTAAGGTTTAAAAAAGTTTTATATAACGCATACAAAAATTAACAATGTACAAATTTACAAACGTTTAACCTCCGCTGAGTTAATATTTAGCTAAATAAAATCACGCTGGAGCGTAACTATGTGTTTTTCCGCACAATCAAACTTGTGTCTGAAGATAAAAACTTTTATCAAATCAACGCTGTCTTCTGAAACGTAAGAGGATAAATTGCAGAGCCTTGTAAAGGCAAATAAACTTCTACGCACATCAGTGCACTTTATTTCCTACAACTCAGAACATTAAATCAAAGCGGTGGAGAATTAATGAAATGACTTGTGTGGCAAGATTTGTAAATGCTGTTACACTAAGTGAAAGCATGTTATTCTCATAGTAGTCAACTTTATGAACAGTGCTTTGAACGAAATGAGAGGTTCTTTTAAAAGAAATTACAGAACTGATAAAATTGATAACAAGTCGTGATTTGGTTTTCAACTTTGGAATTATCTCTGCTCTAAAAAAGCAGTATCTAGCATCGTTCCCGTAAAACGTGTTGGGATTCTTGGGCGTTGATATGGGTGGCAGGGACCCATAGCCGATTCTCTGATTTTAAAATTTGATTCATAGTGTGCTTGAACTTTTGTATATACTTTCTCTTGAAATGGCCCTTTATACAACATGTTTGCAATTTGATCACCATCGTGAAGAAGATCTTGTCAGCATCTTTACAACAAATAATCCCAAATGAGGACAATTTACCTTAGTAAAGGAATGAAAAGCAGTGCACAAGTAACTACATACTTTTCAAATGCATTCATGCAGCTGCAAAAAATTACTTTAAATTTATTTTTAGCTAGCAGTGCAAGTTAAGTATTAATTTTAGCTAGAAATACGTTCAAAAAGTAAAGGCTTATATGTTTTGCTCTAACAGCAATTGCAAATGTGACAGTTTTGTTGCAGATCTTTCCTCAAAGTCGTGAAAAACAAACTGGAAAAGGCTGAAATGGAATACAAGATTAAAATATACAACCTGCAGGGTCTTATAGACAACCAACTTGACAAACATTCCGACCGAAATAGGATCCTCTTGGGTTACAATTATGATGAATACCACACGTATGACGAAGTATGCAATTGTCTATTTCTATGCATTAATTTGTGCAATTGACTATCAAGAAAGATGCCTGATCGTATCGCCAGTGTTTCGAACCGCTAAGCTGGAAATCAGCTTTAATTTTTTTTTAAGTACTGTAGTTGTAGTTTTAAGCTGCAAAAGCTAAAACAAGAAGTATTAATGCATAAAATGCAACATCTTGATTGAAACTCCTGAGAATTCAGCACATTTGCTTCTTACTTGGCATTGCTCAAAACAGCATGTCGTGGAACAGTATGTTTCGCATTTAGAACTGGTTTTCAAAATCTTTGACGACTATCGTAATTATGATAAACAATGCGTATGCAATAGTTGCTTGGGACTGAAAAGCTAAAAGTGGAATTTGAAACAGAAAAAATCAATACAAACTGAAATGAAACCACCGGGCAATTCACCTTCGCTCGGTTCAGACAAAGTAGCCACAAAAGTTTTATCTAAATGACTCTTTTCTTAGCAATAATATGAAAAATTCACGCCAGTATTTGCTTGTACCACATTGAACGCAGGTGTTTTGGGGTCTTCCACCAACTTACAAAGAATGGTCGTCATGTTGTACAAGCTACTTTGTTAAATCCTATTTAATGCCGCAGATCGAGGTTTTGCACTAACTAACACAGTATGTTTAACAGCGAAAGCAGTTAGGCACATTGCTTATTTATGATCACTAAATTGCAAGTATTATCGTATTTCCTAAACAACTCATTTCGGAATCTAAAGAAGCATTGACATTTCAGCAAACTGAGAACAGTTTCCCTTTTACGCTGGCAGAAGGCATGACAGTGACTTTTGAAGTTATGATCGGTCACAACTCGCGAACGGATTGCCCTAGTAGAGTCAGTGAAGACGTACTCAGATGTGTAAGGCAGCAATCGATCCGATGAGTTAAAAAAACTACCTTTGCATTTGAAATTTTTGAGAAAAATGCAAATTTCTGATTTTCCGGAAGTGTTTTTTTAGCAATTTTTCCAAAAATGGTAAAGCATTCCTGTGACGCTTCACTGTGAACTTTTTCAAAACGTTTTTTGGCTTGGACTCCGTCTAAAGACGCCAACTAACAATTTATTCACAAAGTGAGTCATCATTGTTTTGAAGGGAAATATTTGTTGGTGAACAAAGAGGGCGTTACATGATTTTACATGATTTTACATGATTTTACATGATTTTCGGATGACTTCACCGGGGCTTTGAAAAACCTACAATAATTTTTTTTCAATTATTTTTGTTGTAGACGAAATCAGGCGAAAATCTGAATCTTTAGAGCCCCTGATTGACCTTCTCGTGTAGGCGGTTCGAAAGTTATGGTCTGAAACAACAAACCAATGAGTGTAGTAAATGTTTACCCTTCAATTGTCCAAAGATGCCCACACCGAAAAAGTTTTATTTTTTCGATTACTTTCGCAAAGTGTCGGTCATAACTGACATTTTTTATGCAGAAACTTTATTTCTAACGTGTTCAGTTTTGGCTCCACGGTTTTTTGGATAAAAATACACGAATGTTTTGTCAACGTGAAAAACGGTTTTCTCCCAAATCACGTCACAGTTACGCCACAAATATGCGCAACATACCTTAAAAAATGTGTTGCTGTCTTCCTAATCCGACGATGTCGTCACTGACTCTGTAGCGCAGTCTGGTCTCGAGTTATGGCCGATCATAACTTCAAAAGTCGCGATCATGCCTTCTGCGAACGTGAAATGGTTTGTTTCAGCGAGCTGAAAACTGTTTACCAGTGAATATGCTTAGGATTACTGTCCTCTTACCATTAGATGCGTAAAATGTTTTTGTAACAATTTTAAACTCTACATGTAATGATCGCAGTCGAAGCAATAAAATCGGAGACATTAGTAAAACAATGTCAACTGAAATTCACATTTTGAAACCTACACGCAGAGCAACACTTCGACTTTGCACAGAATATTGTAATGAAGCATCAAAACCACTTCACTGAAATCTATTTTTTTCCAAATGGTTATTCGACATGTAGCTTATGTTAAACGGGTTTAGCAAAAAATTGTGCGTGTACATTTTTGTTGGTATGTGGTTTCAAAACATCTTTGGTAATTTTCAAAATATAGATTAATCAATGGACGAAAGACATAGCGAACGCGTACCCGACCTTGGCAAAAAGAGACGTTTTAATTTCGTCAGAGGAAGGCAGGGATATTCCTATGCTTACTATTGGATCCTCTTCCAACAACCGTATGTTCGTGCTGGATTGCGGAATACACGCCCGCGAGTGGATTTCTCCAGCAGTTTGCCAGTGCTTTGTGAACCGCGTAAGTTGAATACGGTAATGATTTGCCTGGCACTGTGCAAAGGTGCAACAGCTTGACGGGACGACAAATCGCGACCGATTTAAAGCAAAAAAGTTTGAATTGTGAGTAAAGCAGCAGAGAATCAAATGTTCATTTAACAGCGTTACAAACACCCTGGATCTGAATTAAATCTTTTATTTTCAAGCAAATTTTCACGTTGCCTGGTGGTAAGCAAGCAACAAACGTAACTGCTTCTGGAGGTGTAGTAATGCAGAACAAAAAGGAAGAAGTAATAATATATTTTATTTTTTGAAAAAGCTGCAGCATCTGCTGTAATGCCAATTGCCACAGTTAAACTTCGTGTACACGTTTTTGCTGGAAACGATGTAAACTGCTTTACCTATTTTCATAAAATTTGGAAATGCGCTTTGAAGTATTTCTAAAACTACCGTATACACTCGCATATAAGCCGACTTTAAAACAAAAAAAAAATTGTCAAAATAGGGAGTCGGTTTATACGCGCATGAATATGATCTCACACAAACGAATTGACATGACGCCACTTATCAGATCACACAATATCACCGATATTATCATTCAGTCGTACATACAGCCATAAAACTTGAGACTGCACTAAGTAAAGTTAATTCCGACAAACTACAACTCAATTTTAAAATTAATTTCAACTGTACCTCAAATAAAATGCAACATAATCACGTCTGATTAAGCACAGTGCATTGCATATTGATACTCTTTTGTTGTTAGCCCAAACAACACTCCGCGGTATTTTGGGAGTCGGCTAAAATGCGAGTTTTTGCTAAATTCCCCATTTTGTGGCAGTTTTTTAAGGGTCGGCTTATACGCGAGATCGGCTTATATGCAAGTATATACTGTAGGCTTATACACGAGATCGGCTTGTATGCGAGTATGTACTGTAGCCATTCTGTCACGATTAAAAATAAATACTATAATTACACTGTGTTTGTGCATAGTTTCTTTTCGTTGTCATTTTGTTAAAGCGGTAAACTAAGAGGGAAAACATGAGATGGTTTATCACAAAATGTTATCCAATCACAAATTGTTTAAAGGCTGCGTGATGACAAACAGTTCTAAAATGGCTTAAGTCGAGTCGAATTTTGTGCACTATCAACTTAACTAACTCTTGGACGTCCGGCTGGTTGTGGGGATTTTCGGCAAAAAAACACCTAATTGCACGTGGCTTTGCGCATGAATATCTCTGCTCCTGTTCGCTCTAGCGACTCGGCGAATGTCTCAAAAAACGCATACAGTCTAGTAGATTGCATTCGAAAAAAAATTTTTTCTTGCGGGGCGCGGGTTGGCTGTGAGTGACGTCATAAGTGGAGGACTTTTAGGCCACCTTGGCCCACTTTGCCTGGCCCTGGGCGCCAACCCTTAGGTCAGTGGTTCTCAAACTGTGGTACGCGTACCACTAGTGGTACGCGAAGACCTTCAAGGTGGTACGCGAAGAGGCCTACTTTCTGTTTTT
>Ga0210059_1010375_pt1 | contig 14407 bp, 9 predicted proteins | sample Ectturendosymbi2_FD_188042 | JGI IMG/M metagenome (GOLD analysis project Ga0210059, IMG submission 188042) | Ecteinascidia turbinata endosymbiont from Florida, USA - Sample 2 (SPAdes) (version 2) | ecosystem: Host-associated > Tunicates > Ascidians > Unclassified | place: Key West, Florida... | reverse complement strand
CTAAAAATCATTATTTGGTATAAAAAATTATTATTTGGTATAAAAAGTTATCATTTGGTATAAGTTGGCCTATTTTCTCCTATTTGATAGGGTCTTTTCAGAATTTTTGGAAGAAATTTTAACCCATAATTTTTTTAGGTATAGAAGTTGGTTTGAAGCTTTTCTTTATTTGCTCATTGGAGATGGTTGTGGGGTAGCTTTGAAAGGACGGTGCTTACACATTACAGTTGCTGCTGGAGGCCCCTTCGACAGCATAGTACTTGCACATTACAATTGCTGTTTGGGTCCCCTTTGAAAGCATATTACTTCTACATTACAGTTGCTGTTGGTGGCCACTCTAAACGCAAGGTACTTACACATTTCAGTGGCTGTTGGAGCCTCTTTGAAAGCACGGAATTTTACATTATAATTGCTGTTGGGGGCCCCTTTGGAAGCAAGCTGGTTACACATTACCGTTGCTGTTGGGGGCCCCTTTGCAAGCAGAGTACTTCCACATTGCAGTTTCTTTGAGGCCCCTTCAATGAAGTTTAAGAGCAGAGTCCTTACACATTTCAGTGGCTGTTGGGGCCCCTGTGAAAGCAAATACCTTGAAATTGCAGTTGCTGTTGGGGGCCCCTTTGAAAGCAAAGTACCTGCACATTACAGTTTCTGTAGGGGCCCTTTGAAAGCAGAGTACTTACACATTACAATTTCTTTCAGCGGCCCCTTTGAAAACAAATTACCTTCAAATTGCAAAATTGCAGTTCCTGTTGGGGCCCCCTTGAAAGTAAAGTACCTGCACATTACAGTTTCTGCAAGGGGCCCCTTTGAAAGCAGAGTACTGTAGTACATGACTGTAAAGTGTAGTACATTTATATGAGTGAATAATAATAAGTTTTTCATCAAAAATAAGGAAAATTTACACGCGTAACACGTCAAGGGGGCCCCCAAAAAGGGAGGGCCCGAGGCAAGTGCCTCACTCGCCTCCCCTTGAACACACCACTGATTATTATATTCACATAAAACATGCAAAAAATACATAACCAAACACAAAAAATAGACGTTAAAAATGTAATTCCACTCTTTCTTTGACAGCAGTTGCTTTCCTCGTAATTGCACTTTGGTACATTTGTTTCTTATCAATAACACTGACCATTTTTAGGGTAACAGTAAAATTTTTTCAATATATTCTTTGCACCCTGCATGGTTATAGACACTTTGCAGAAGAGATTTGTAGGCAAATGAATATGCCATAAAGTGAGCCGCACTTTTCGGATGGATGCGAGCTTCGGTAAATATGTTCTGGTGGAAAATACAACTTTGTGTAGCAGCCTTTTTCCCAAGAAAACCATCAAGGTATGAAATTTAAGGTCTTTTTGATGAAAAGCACCACATAAAATTTCCAAACAAGGCTACAACAACAAATATTTTCCGGTCAAACCGTGTTGCTTCAAACGCAAATTACACAACTTTCCGGCCATCGTTCAACAAAATTTTTTATATTCATGCAGATTTAAAGCTACAAAAGAATTGCGGGTTGCACTCATCTCAGTTTCACACACGACACCGAAACGTTGACCTTGTTTTATCAGCACTGATATGCGAAAGCGTCTTAAATTGAAAATTAGCACCTTGATTCAAACGCAAATTAGACAACTTTCTGGCCATCGTTCAACAAAAGTTTTTGCACCTATGTGTTCGTATATTTATATTTGTAATTGTAACACACAGGGTTATCAGTGAGGAATTTGCGATGGTCTTGAAATTAAGCTTACATAACTATTAGGTGGGATACAGCAAGCTGGTGAGCCAAAAACAGCTGCGAAAAGCGTCACTTCTATTGTTCTTACTTGCGGTCATTGACAACAAAAGGTCAGATTCAAGTTTGTATTCACTAAAAGCTGAAGTAGGATAGGATCCTTGAGGCAGTTTCGTTGATTTGCACTGAAGTATTTCTTTGGCTTATACTTCAAATATTTTATTAACCTGAACACTTTGGATTTGGGGGGCATTGCCCCCGTTGCCCCCATGGCTACGCACCTGGTGGCAACCGTATTGTTACCGCGGGGTACAGACTAGTGTTGAACAACTCGGAGATTTTTGCAATCCTAATCCAGTCCAAAATTTTCATTGAGTAATCCGGTCCGATCCTAATCCGGTAGACCTGTCCAAATGTTTGATCCAATCCGGTTTATGTACGAAAAAAACTCTGATTAAGCATTTGACTGCAGTGATCAACACAGTTTGGATATCCATATCTCATTCGGTTGAGTTTTTTCGAAATCCAGTCCAATCTGGATCCGATTCTGAATTGCAGAATCCGGTTGGATCGCGATCCGGAAACCGGTGTCAAGCGAAATTTCTGACTTCACACCAAGTACTCATGCACAGAGTAATATTCTACATATCAAATACGCTAGGAAAATTGATGATTAGGGATTCGTGTTTAGGTAAGTGTGTCGGGTTGGGTTTGGGTTAAGGTGAGAAAAATAAAAATAATTGAGGTCTAACACTAAGTCAAAAATTATTTAGTGGTTGAAGTTATTCCCGTGCTGTAGCTTGTTGTGGGTACCTGAAAGAGATGAGCAGACTGTGAAATTTTTCATTCCGAGTCCAGTACTGTATCCGATGAAATTAAATCCGATCCAGTCCTGATCTGCAAAATTTTTGAAAATTATCGGTCCGATCCAGTCCTGATCCGCCAATGTAAAATTATGTATTTTTATTTTGCCTCATGAGGCAAAAGAACTACTGGAGCTATTGTGCCTTTAGCCAAATGATTGGTTGAAGACAAAATAGTTCCAGCAGTGCTTTTGCCTCATGAGGCAAAATAGACACAGCCTTTTGGCATTTCCAAAATCAATTAGGAAGCATCTATTAGGCATCAGAGGGAAAAGCACTGCTGGAGTTATTTCGCCATTAGGAGAACCCGACTGCTTGGATTGGTCAAGTGACAAGGACGATGCACTTGGATTACCAGGTCCTTGTTACATGACCTAAAACCCTAAACCTAAATCAAACCCAAAGCCTAAACCCAAAACCTAAACCCAAAACCTAAACTCAAAACCTAAACCCAAAACCTAAACCCAAAACCTAAACCCAAAACCTAAACCCAAAACCTAAACCCAAAACCTAAACCCAAAACCTAAACCCAAAACCTAAACCCAAAACCTAAACCCAAAACCTAAACACAAAACCTAAACACAAAACCTAAACCCAAAACTTAAACCCAAAACCTAAACCAAAAACCAAAAACCTAAAGCCAAAACCTAAACCAACAACCTAAACCCAAAACCTAAACCCAAAACCCAAACCAAAAACCAAAAACCTAAAGCCAAAACCTAAACCAACAACCTAAACCCAAAAGCTAAACCCAACATTCAAACATTAAACTTAAACCCAAAAGTTGAACCTAAAACTAAACCCGAAACCTAATCCGAAAACGAAAACCCTAAACATAAACCCCAAACCCTGATCTTTTTGAAAAAGTGCAATAAAAACACTCCTATCAAAGGTGTAACCTCTACAAGCTGAGCCAAAGGAAATGGTGAGAGCAGAACCACCGAGCAACCGCACAGCAGGCATAGACACGAACCACTGAACTATGTTCACGTTGCTACTAGAACTCAACGTTACATGTGAACAATGGTGGATACAGTTCAAATTGTAGAATAGTCCCAGCAGAGTTTTTGCGTTTGATGGCAAGATGCACTACCATTTAGCAAACCTGTGAAATCGGATCACAACTCAAATTTTGGATATTTTAGAATAATCACATTAAAACAACAAAGTTTTTCTCAGTCCGATCCAGTGCTGATCCACTAATTTTGAAAAAAATTGCAGTCCGATCCAGTCATGGTCCGACCAAAATTGGCTTCAGTTCTGATCCAATCCGATCCAGTCCTGATCTGTGCTCATCTCTGGTACCTGACATAACCAAAATGTTTTAATTTACACAACACACATCAAAAACGTAATTTCCAATCTTTTTTTTCTCATTCTGAGAAGCAAAAAAACTGATAAACAGTAATAGGTCAGAAGTTTCGCAGAGGTCAGAAATTTCGCTTGACACCAGAGATGAGCATTGGGCTGGTCTTGGATTGGACTGGATCTGGACTAAGACGAATTTTGTTGAATTTGGATTGGGTCCGGACTGTAAATTGATTCACAAATTTAGGATCCGTTTCGGATTTGGACTGAATTTAATGGAAAAAATTGCGAGGATTTGTTATTAAAAAGCTGTGTTTTGTTAATGTTTTCAACTTTATCTTGACTTGGATTTTAACTTTTTTTACCGTTTTGGACTATGGTTGGACTTGGACTGAGTTTTAAATATCAGGACTGGATCTGGATCGCAAAATTTCACAGTCCGCTCATCTCTGCTTGACACCGGATCAACACTGGTACAGACACACCAGCGCAGGAATTCGTGATTTAGCGAAGTTTATGTGCACACCGATGCGATAATTCAAATTAACCACAATTTTCGACAATCATGACAATTCAGTTTACATAGGAAATCTGTATACTGTATCTACAGATAATCCAATGATAATGCTCATTTTTCTCATTTATTCCTTGGCTTTGTGCTGGGGAAACGTTTCCAACAGTAATGTAACCATGAAATTTGCACAAGTATATTGTTTTTTATCACAAAATATTTGGGGGGACAAAGATATTATGTACCCCCTGTCCAAAAGTCGGGGGGACATTTCTCTCCTTCTCCCTTAAACCCTGGATGTATCTAACAACTAAACATGTTTTTGAAATTTTGGGGGAAAATTGGCTGATTGCCCCTCTGGTTGCAGACCTGACTATACGTGGCTTGTTAGAATTTGTCTATGCAGGCTTGTGGGAATGCCTCATTCGGTTTAGTTCTGGGGATGTCTCATTCGGTTTTAGTTCTGACTTCTGAGTGTGTAGTGAGTGCAAACCTATATTTTCTGTGGCGAGTTTTCATAATTCATCTGCTCCTCTGCGATAGCCGTGTCAACATACAGGTCTACTTATTGCTGGAAAACAGTTTTGAGAGAGTGTTTTAAAATTCTTGTTCTTGCACCATTAAGAGTGATCGTTTATTACTTGGCAAAGAGTGAAAACGTCGCTTCGATCGGCTATGTCAGATGATTATGGTGAGCGTTCAACGTGAAAAATCAGCAAAGATAAGCAAGGATTCATCGAAAGGGTGGTCGATCGCTTTGACAAGTCCTCTCAAGCGTTTGCAGCTTTTGTTTCTAAGTGACGCTGACAAGTCTAGCTGACTTCATGAAGTTACACCATAACTGTCATATCTTCGTCTTGAGCGAGTGGAAAGATGCATCACCTGTCGTACCCGGGCCTGTTTTCACTATTCTGGATTCATCAGTAATTGTGCGCTTCAGTACAAGTTTGGGTTTACGATTGTGCGCGATAACAGCTGGAAAACCGCAAAACATTTGTGTGTGCGTAGCATCACAGCCTAACGGAGCGCGGAAAACATTTCTACTGACTATGCTGTGGTTCACTTTCTATCACCAGACCAACGAAACCGCAGATTAGTCCATAGACAGAATAGTCAAACTACCAGTAAACATAAGACGTAATGCGACTGTATTAATCGAAACGTAAGTGGCAATAATAACGCACGAAGCAACGATACAGTCACACAAAATAAGACTGCTGAAACAGAGCGGAGATGAAACTTAGCAAATGTCAGTGTGTAATGGGCTATTCGTAACACTGTGCGTCGCAAAAGCGACTAATTTTTGCAGATGAAGTGTGCAGGTTTAGTGACAAAAATGTTATCCGAACCAATCATGGTTTTGAATGTATTTTTGAAGACTTGCCGTTTTTATTAAGTCACCCCAAACAGGCTTTTCTTCTGAAAACGGCAGTGCATTGGAAAATAATGTTTTCATTGATCAAACGAACCAGCGAGGATTTGATTAAAAACCACAGCCATGCAACCTTTCAAGCTTTAACTTCAAACCAATCAGGCTGCACTAAGCGCATTTTCGATGAGAACAGCATGTCGAGATGAACATCTTAAAATTATAATCGCTTTACCCAGAAAACAGAAGCGCAGGCAAAGATCACAAAACAGCGATGCACATCACGTCTGGCTGCGATTCGTTCCGTTGCCGGTTAGCGTTGTCGTCCATAGCGATAGAACAGCAGCTTGGCAGAACCGAAACAAAGGCGCTACGTTCCGATTTCAAAATTACCGATTTTACAAATCAAGTCAACCGTCAACATGCGCCCTTGTCGCTCGTATGCGCGACTATCGCTGCCATCCTTGTCGTGCCGGTAAATATTTGCGCATAGCTACGGCTGCCGCAAGCAAAGGTAAAAGCAGTTAACACTGGTCAATTAACACATCGCATGACTCAATGGAAGAAAGTACTTGGCTGATCAGTGAGCTTCCAGTGAGAGGAAAAACCACAACCGATAACAAGACAACCGTGAAATCCAATCAGGTCGCACAGTTCAGCACGCAGTGGTTGAATACGAAAGGGCGAGTGACAGATGGTGTACGGGGCGCAACAACGACGACAAACAATGATGTAAGCCCGAGTTGTCACTGAACAGCGGTATATATATATATATATATATATATAAAGCAACGAATAAATGGGACAAGCCATATCCTGTACTAAATTTTTCAGCCGCTACTGGGTGTCACTTCACGCTTAAGCGTTGGGGATAGCTGATAGATCTCAAAATTAATTACATTATCACAGTTTTCTCAACGACATCCGATGAACACAACCTTAAAGACTAATTTGCACTTTACCAGTTCATGCAAACACCTGGTAGGATTTGGGCACCAAGAAGAAACGGTTAACTTGTCGACATGAACAGTGCTGGGCGCTGCTATAGCGTGAGGGTCTACCGCCGTGTGTCGCCTACCCAGGTGCAGCCTGAGGTCTACCGCGTCAGTTCCCATAGCGCGAGGCCCAAGGATTGATGGGCCTTGGGTTCTTGGTCTTAAACAAGGCTCAGACTGTCATTACTTTTGGGTGGAATGGCGTGACCGCAACACTCTAATCCCCATTAATGAAAGGGAATATGTAGAGGGTTTGGTTATTCATTCATATGAGTTGCCTCCTTACAGCAACCGAAATGCCATCGGGTACCAGCTTTCTACAGTGAACCACCAGCAACATTACGTGGATCCAGCGACAGGAGCACACACACACAGGCAATTGAGTGACCGTGGTTGAACGCTAAAATGATGATACTGAAGAGAATGCGAGGTGTTAGTTACCAGCTGTCCCAGTCTCATCTTGATCATTTTTGCTGGAAGGTGATAAGAAAAAATTCCAATGATCTATTTGTGTCATTCTTGAAGATGTTCAAAATGTGTGTCGCTAGAACAAATGTATGGAAATTATGATATGTTTACTTTGACCTTTCTTCCTATATTGCAGTGGTAGACCTCATGCTATAGTGCTAACGGGAGGTACACCTCACGCTATAGTAACACCCGATGTGTGTAGGTAGTTGCCACATATTAGTTACATGCAGTGGCGTACAAAGTGAGGACGAGAGAATCAAAAAGCCTTGACATCATTAGAAGAGAGTTCCAGGGTTGTGGAAAATAAATAACGGAGATATTGCTGTTGAGGGGATGACGTTTTGAGTGGCACTGTGGCTCGGAAAAATAGATGGCCTTTTTCTGCTCTTCAGTTTATTTTTAGTGAAAAAAATTTCCCACATGTGGGCGCCATAGGCGTCTTCTGGCCAGAACGCACATTTTACCTCGGTACGCCACTGGTTGAATGCGCCGCATCAAACCGTGAAGTAAGTTTACCAACACATATTTGTAAGCGCGCGTTCCGCGTTTAACAACTACCCGTGTCTGATCGCTTTCTGCACCAAGGGGCACTTACTTTAAAAATGAGAGGAGAGAAAGCGCAAATACAAAATGTCGAAAGCAAGCGATGTACACTGGTGGAATACGTATGAAGAAAACGCTGAGAAAAAGTCGAAAGACCAACCGCTCCACTGACAGAAATGATTTCATGCTCTTGCTTGGCACCGAACTCTTACAACAATAACAAAATACAAAATCGGTTGTCCAGTAACATGGCTTAGGTTTGGAAAATCTGATAAAGGAATGCATACGCTATGTCGCATACGGTGCCTGAAAAAGGAACTTAAACGTTCAACGAATGACTTCCTCTGCAAACCGATTGGATGCAGCACAGATATGAACAGGATCGCCCAGAATCCCGAACAGTTAACCTGACGAAAATTTCGGGAATGTGGCCAAAACTTCGGAAATTTACCGAAAAAAAAACGATAAAATTAGAAATCCCTTACAATCAACAGGTTTTTATTTTATATTATGGAGTGAAATTGCCCAGTTCGCCTAGCGGCAGTTTTGCTGCCACACATATTCACTTCAAAAGATTGCCGCAATATTTACTCCGATACACTGAAACAGCAACACCGTCTTCGTGTCAATCAAGTAGCTGACTGTGCATTATTATCGTTAATCAGCAGCGACAGTAGCAGCGTAGTTGGTCAAAACATCACGACCAGCGAAATGAAAAACCGCAATACATCGTAAACAACCACTCCTTGTGCCGGAAACTTCGATTACGTCGAATGTGACAAGTCAGGCACCTGCACGTGATCCGATTGGCACGTTTAACTGCGGTTCGCAAACGTCCTGCCGTTCCTCAGCGGCAGTGAGAACCAATCACAGAATCCCGTTCGTAATGTATTGGAAATTGTCGTAAAGCTTGGTCGTCCATGAGCGCACCGAACCCTCGACCATGTTCTCGACCAGCTCGTGCAGTTGGTCTTCTGTGAGCGACAGGTGGAAACGCTCGCGCAGAGCACGAACTGTGCTCACGCCGTGAAGACAAGCAAGGGATGGACCTGTTGTCAAGAACAACCGAGCTTTATTCGCAGTTAATGCGCCCAGTAAGTTTTGCCGAGTCAGAAATGGACGACACAGAGCTGCTTTTTTTTCGCTGAGATATTTTGGCCACTGAAACATTTCAGTCATTTGAAGCATAGTAGTATTGCAACTCGCTATAACACCATTCATTAGTCTTTTTTTATGACCTAACTGACTTCAGTTTTTTCGGTCATTCAAAGAAAAATTTCGGTCTATGACCGAAAAAAATTAGACACAGAGAAGCAACATTTTTCGTGTTTCGCACCTGCAGTCATGATTTCCACCAGCTGAACGATTCTGTCCATGTGCTTACGCGCAGATACCAGTCCTTGCAACATCAAGATCTTGTAATATTCGAACATGTCGCCTTTTAAACCGCCCATTACCTAAAAATAGAAAGGGTGTTCAAAGTGTTGGTTTCAATTTGTTCGTGGCGTCTGGTAAAATGTTTCTGTTATGCAGCAGAATTGGATAGTAATGGTAATTCTAGGAATTAGGTTATTTTGACAAAATCGAGTACCATCGACACATGCGAAGCCATGTTTCAACTGCCCGTCATTGACGATGATCCTATTGCTCGAGAAGCGTGTTTCTGTGGGAAGTCGAAGTACGAACAGAAAGTATTTCCGTCACTTTCTTATAAAATATGTTGTAGTGCAGCAGCATGATTCACTGACCAGCCTTTGCGCAGCTTGTTTTTTCAGTCGTACCAGTGACGCCGATATTTAACGAAGACCTGATGCGCGCAAAATGACTTTTGCATTGTCATGTATTGAGCCTCGAATATTCATGCCTTCTAACAACAAACAGGCGCAACCTTCGCATTAACTGTAGCGCACGTTGCATTACATTACAGTATTAAGTTGTTTTTATTTCTTCTCTGTGCATGGGCGAAAGTTCTTGCATTGAAGGAGTTGTACAGTCAGTGGGTCACGGATCTTCTGTTTGTTTATTAATTGGGCCACATGCTTGAAAAGGTTGAGGACCTCTGCTTTAGTAACTTTGCGAGACCCTCTGTATTTCTTCAGCATGCATTTGAAACACGCCAGTAACTTACAAACAGTAACCACAACTTGCTGGTTCACTCAAAAAACAAGTCAAATACCTCGACAAACTCCGGAGTTAGTTTGAAAGGCGAGCTCTCAAATCCAAGACTTTTTGGTGAGCTTGACAATATGTAACCAAAATCAATATGAATGATGTGTCCTTCGGCATCTAAAAGAATGTTTCCGTTGTGTCTGTCAAAAATCAGAGTTTTAGTATCAATGTGTAATTTCGCACGGACTGACGGGATAAAAAAGCACAGGCGAAAATACTAGACCTTAATCAACGCTCTTTAACAAAGCAAAACGCATTCTACCACCTCCGATCGTCGGTTTCTTCACTCGGTTTTTGACATGCTAAGTCATTCCTGGTTCGCTGAAACCTCAACAAATGTCGAGTGCATGCGCGTCATATAACATGAACGAAAACCTGTTTGGCTCCTTAAGGAAAATGTCTTTATGGAGGACAACGCCGACGCAACAACCAGACTTATCGTTAGACTACCCCTGTATCATTTTCAGACACTTGAAAAAGTGGGGTAAGTTGCTTGTTGACAATGCATAGTATTGGCCGGTTTCGCTTGCAAAACAAACGCAACGTCATTGCTTCCTCAAAACGAGAATTCTAATTCCTGAAATAGTAAAACTGTAACACAGTAGCCTGCTGCGTGCGCATGCGACAAACTCGACTCTACCGGCGAGAGTGCAAGTGCAACATCAGTTTTTCGTGTACCGCTGGCACAAGGTTTACTCAATGAACAACCAAACGGCTCCACATACGTCACATGCCGCAAATCTGTATTCAGTTGAGAAGCCTAGAAACAAGAAGTCCTTTACAATTAACCGGAGATTCATCATCATTCACCACCTTTATCCCAAGAAATGACAACTACACAATGCGCTAGTAATGACCAACAAAGGTACAGTGCTTAAGTTTAAGAAAAACATACTCCAAATCACTGTTGGTTGAATATGTACGCTTTAAATGTCGGACGTAAATGGCTCAAAGCCGCGAAATTTGATTGATCTACAAGCAAACTTTGAGGCGGAGGTCAGTATGGCCTACGATAAGACACATGACGCGCAAAGACAAACATCCGCAACAAATCCAGATTTAAGAAAACGCTTCTGCAGTGAATGTTACAAACCTGTCTTTTATTTGCAGCAAATAACATATCAAAGAATATGCAGCAGAACTTTCAACGAAGTTGCGCTGTGCTGTAAGAAACCCTTCCGAATTTGGTCCGCCGTATTCTTGATAAAAATAGTTGAGAAGAGAACACTGGCTGTTCTTTTTGATCTGTCAGGATACTCGCGCGTTAGTCACATATTATTGTTCGTTTATCGCGAAATCGATGGCAAACGAATCACGAAAGTATTTAATCACGAATAACTCTCAACACGATACTGAACCAAACATTATCCTGTGGAGTATTGTGCTACGTAATGATGACTTCATGTGATGATCCGCAAACGATACAACACAGTATACTAAGTCCGCATTAGTTTGTATTTAGAATGAATTTCTGATGTATGCATTTAAGCAAGTACAGCTCCTGCACAGCTGTCAACTCCCACCATTATGCCTTAGCGACGCTATTTCATTATTTTGCTTTTGATAGTTATGCAGGAAGCACTCTCTATGGAAGTAGTACATAAACTTGTAAAAAAAGAAAATGAGCTTGCCAGTGTGCTTTTAATTCCAGCATTAAATCTACAAACGTGGATATCTTCACTCGACTTCGCGCACAGTTTTAATCGTTTGAAGAAATTATTTAAGGTAGGGTCGCCAACATGGCGCCCGCGAGCCTGTTCGTCCGTGTGTTCACATAGGTGAATATTATTTCATTAAAACAATAACATAATTAACGGTAAATTGACGAAATGTTCATTTCATAAGTGTGTATCAAACTGGTAGCCCTTCGGATTATAATCGGCACCCAAGAAGTAACTCTCAGTTTTAGAAAGGCTGGTGACCCTGATTTAGGACTACGTGAAGTGATGAGGTGTTGAACGGAAAATTTACGCCGCTGGTGCCTATAGGCGGTGCTCACGAATGACACAGAAGCCATTTCCATCAATTGGCAGTCACGATCTTAAAATGCCAAGTAATGCATCGTTCCATCCTCACTTTGATCACTATAGCCGCGCGTACTTCGTCGAGTGCCGAACACGGTCAGAGGCAAAACCAACTTGACTGATATTATGCGTTGAGCGCGCGACAGACAGCGTGCAAACAAGTGGGTTATAACAATGAAGCAGTAATTTTCTTCGCTAGTGATGAATGGTAATTACGATGAAACCACGCATTGACGCGAAAATGGTTAGACAATAAAGCGTTTCAATGAGCACTTTCTGCGATGCAGCACACTGCTCGATGCGGAATGAGAAATCTGAAAGCGAACTACCGCTGGCAAAAAAGAGCGGAGACGTTTTTGACACATTTCGCATCGTTTTTGAAAATAACACTGTTTGCGTCAGAACAGCGCACATTATGCAGTTGGGTACGGCAGGAATGCGGGCCCCTCTTTTTAAGGGGGGGGGGCGGCGGCGGCTTTCGTTTACATTTCTAAGCACCCGAACATCGGGACAAATGTTACTTTCTGTGTAATTCTAAATCGTAAAAATTTTCAAATATCCTGCAAGGCATGCTATCTTTTTAATGTTCCTAACTTCCATTTTTTCGAACAACACCAACGTTCGCAGTAACAGAAAATATACGGCCAGTGACCTCACAGCCGGGGTTCTTGGCATGGGGTCCGTCAATTTTATTTAAGGTGTCCTTCAATTTGATGTAAAGGGTTAATGGGCTTTGCAGGCATTTTCACTATTAGGATGAATGAAACTTAATTTCGAATATTTATTGCAACGTTTCTTCTTGAGGGGTCCGCAACTTTTATTAGGATGTACAAAGGGGCTCGTGACCCACGAATGTTTAAGAAACGCTGCCCTACCGGTTTAATAAAATGATAATGCGATCTTGCTTAACTTTACCGATAAAACGTTGCTGCTTAGCTCAGAGTTCTCTTAAATACAGCTTATGAGAAAGCACGGAAAAAAGCGTACTGCATTGCGGTTTCCGAATGTCGCGCATATCTGGTGATAGACAATGGCCATTCAGGAAACGAAGCTGATACTGTCGCAGTCGCGCGGTTCTTGCAAAAACACCGGATGCCACGAAAAACGACAATTCAGTCATTAAACTTGGCAGAATTTCACACGGCGTGTAACTCGTGGAACACAACTGGTCTCGTCTCCCATACATAAGGACAACGATGTAGGTTTGCGTGTTGCGCTTCAGCTGGCGCCTCACAAGCAAAACACAACTATATATATCTCGATTCAAGACGAACCTGATGGAGCGAAACTGAATCCACGATTGGTTCGATCAATCCGCTTTCCATGGACGTCACAATGATCTGGTACGGACGGACCCACAAGTTGACTCGTTCCTGCCTCCATATTCGCTGCAGCTGAACAAGCATCTGCAAAATGCCACGGATATTTCGTTTGCGTCCACAAAAAGTTTGTGAAATGTGAAGATTTTACACGAGAAAGACCTTTTAGTTTTGCATGAATGCAAATGCCGATCCCAAAGGTTCCCTATCCGAAGAAGTTTAGCAACACTGATTTAGGCAAACAATGCATTCGCACAACTATTACTTCCGCCATGCTCACCGTTCTGTATTTCGCACCAAAATACCCTGAAAAGCTAATTGCCGACAGTAAGGCATTGCATATTTGGGCGACGGGGCAATTTCAGCAGCACCGGAATTGTCCAGGATCATTAGCGCGAAAATAGTCTTTACTCAGATCTTAACGTAAGTTTTGAAAAGACGATCTGAACATGCATGGTGGGGATGGTCGACAGTCGACACAAACTGCAGGAGCTTTTAATGCAAATCAACTTGGCGCATGAGAAAGTCTTCAGCTCACTTTTTACCTTACCCTGACTTTCCAAAACAAGACAGACGACGTGAAGAAGAGTGACCAATTCGCTACGACTTGCTTTTTTAACACCACTGACCTGATATGCGAGCAGCTCCTGTCTCAGGTCGTCACCGCACTTGACAATAGCAGACATCAATTTCCAGTTGGGGAGATGTCCGTAGGGCGAGGATTCCCTGATGCGTCGCACTTTCGCTTCAAACTTCTCCTTCATTGCAGCAGCAGATGGGTCATCCGGGTCTCGAAGGAACCCAGAAGAAAGATGCCCGTTCAAGCGTTCAGCCAACCGACGCCTGCACAAATAGCCATCAACAGGCACGATTGTGAGTTGTACGCAATAACGAGTTCACAGACGTGCACGATGGTAAACTGTAAAGCAGGGGTGTCCAACCCGTGGCCCGCGGGAAGGTTCTGAGTGGCCCGCGCGTTTTTTTTCCGAAATGACCGATAATCTATATTACCAACTTAATCGCCTACGTAATTTATGGCGAACTTACATTCCGAGAAATTGGCATTTATTGTTTGCTTTCTTTGTCTATAGTCTCTA
>Ga0210059_1010374_pt1 | contig 14408 bp, 9 predicted proteins | sample Ectturendosymbi2_FD_188042 | JGI IMG/M metagenome (GOLD analysis project Ga0210059, IMG submission 188042) | Ecteinascidia turbinata endosymbiont from Florida, USA - Sample 2 (SPAdes) (version 2) | ecosystem: Host-associated > Tunicates > Ascidians > Unclassified | place: Key West, Florida... | reverse complement strand
TTGAGGCAATCCATGTTTTATATTGCGAACATCTGATTTACTTCCTTCAACCACAGTAAAATGCTGACGATCTTGTGTAAGTAGTTATTCAGCAATTTTAAACGTATGCCTTCAACTCTATAAAAGTGTTCAAGCTTGTGCAAGAGTGTGCTGTTGTCAATTGTATCAAACGCTTTAGAAAGATCACGAAATACATCACAAGTAATACATTTTTATTTAAGATTTCTCAATAGATCTTGAGGAATATCGTAAATAGCCATTGATGTAGGCAGTCCACTATACGAAATCCAGGCTGGGTGTCAGATAACATCTTATTTGTTTAATATAAGAATACAAGCGGGTGTATATATAAGTTCTTCAAAGATTTTGTTGAATGAGACAACAGTGTTTTGATGTTGGCCTGTAATTTTTACACTGACTTTTGACCTCCTTCATGAACAGGGATGACTTGTTCACATTTTAAGCATTTAGGATAGACACCCATTTTATACAGCCTCTTATCACCTAGTGTAAAATAGCATTAACATCCTCAGGAAGACCTTAAACAATCATATTTAGGGTGTCTATAAATGACCCCAAGAGTACGTTACCTGCCACCAATATTGGCTTCAACCCACAAGCTTTCAACATCTTTCAAATCAATGCAAATACCATTCCCCTTAGAAATGATATGTTATATGATATATATATATATTGCTACACCTCGAGTTTTTTGGCAGAATCAGCACGCACAAAGTTATATCCACAGATTTTTGTTTGAAACAAAGGGGTATGTTTTTTTAATTTGTTTCAGAGACTGCTATTATTATGTGTGGAAGCTTTTTCAGGTCATAGATAAAACTTACTACAAGTTTGTAGAATTTCTTTCTTAGGCTTCTAATATTAACATGAACCATGCTAGCTGGGGAAATTGTTTTGCTAGTCAATAGGAGTTTGAATACATGAATGTGATGATTTTTACACTCAGAGCCACTAGGGTCAGAAAGTAGTGGCAAAGAGTTATTAATCACAGTCTAAGTTAACAGGCAAGGAGCCTGAAATGCACATGTGGCAAAAGTAAGGTGTGCTACTCAGAACCGTCACCAGAAAGTCAATAAAGGGCTTTACGTTTTTGCAGAGGTGGCTTGACATTCAAATTTGACGAAAATTCCACTGGTGGATAATGTGTCATATTGCAATTAGGGGGGCTTGGAGCTTTGTTTGGGGGTCTAAGCCCACCAACGACCCCCCGTGGCGATGGGACTGGTGCCACTAAAGTTAAAGACAATGCATGCAGCAAACTGAGGATCAATCAAGTTTGAACATTACAAATAACCCATTTTCTACAGATATCACAAAATATTGCAGAACAGCAAAACAAAAAGCTTTATGCATTTTCTACAAAAATCTTCCAAATCCATTTTAGCATATTGTAAAAACTAAAGTAGAAATAATTGCTACATCTAATGGCCATTGATTTTATATCTCGCCAAGTCACTTTTTTGTTATAGCAAATGTGTTGTTGTTCTCATTCTGTCGTAGATAGGTGGTTCCATTCCTCGCCTAGATGTACTTGAACTTGTTGCTCTTCATGTGCTCCAGGCATTAGTTGAAAAGCGTTGGCAGTTTATCCTATGGTGAGGTTCTCATTTCTGTAGATGGGGTCCTGTGGGTGAGTTTTTTATTGTGTTCCTTTAGCCAGTGTCGATAGCTGTAGACCTCATTTTGGATTCGTCTAGAACAGAATCTTGCGATGGTAGTTGGTCGCTGATTGCGTTCAGACTTCCCAGAGAGTTTGTGCAGAACAGTCCTTCACAGAGAGGTCCACCTCTATAAACTTTGAACCACTGGTAAGGAGTTCATCAATGTTCTCATTGTTAGACCAGGCCAGACCTTGAAATTCATGACACTCCCGCCGCCCATACTGCGCTCAAGATCGTTCAAGTTTTTTTGGGTCTGACAGGAAGCATCTTCGAGTTGTTAAAACACGGTTTTTAGGTCCTAGTTTTCAGAGCGGCAAACCTTCACCAATTCAGTAGAAGACAAGCGTACGCTTCATATCCTCGTACTGTTCCGACATGAACTGCTGACTTTCGTGAAGCTCTCTCGTTTCCAGGTTGAGTTCAGTAATAGCACTGCTCCTCTTCCCAAGATTCTCCATCACTTTGTCCAGTTTGCCAGACAACTCATTCACATCTTGCTTGGCAGCCACAGTAGAAGTTGTGCTTCGTGTTTCCACAGCCATCATTAACACACTTTTATCATATTACACTTAGTCACATGCAATCTACTTATTCAAATACTGTAGAAGAAATCAATTTATTCAAATGAAGTAGGTGCAAATTCTAAGTTCCTGAAAAGTAAAATAACAACGATAGTAAAGTGGTGTTAGGAAATGCACCAAACCGATGCGGGTCAACCACATACACAGCCACAAATTCACCTAGTAACTACCAGTGAAGTTTCTCCAAAGTTCGGCATTGTTTTCCGGAACTACCGTCATTAAAATAACGAATATTTGATGCATGTAAATTTACTAATTGTTGAAAAAGAAATTTATATTTTGCGCTAGCTTAACGGTGCAAGTTGTCCTGGAATCATGAAGCCTAGCCCGAGGACAATAGCGAAATTTTCCACAGGGGCAAACACGGCGAGTTTTTTTTTAAAAATTACAGTTTACAGAGCAAAATGGCCTTGTTTCTGCACGGCTCGATAAAGAACCGACACCGGGCCGCGGTCCGGTGCTTTGCCTACCCCTACTAGTCCATGACAACACCAAGCGGATGTAAATACGAGCAACTAAAATAGGTAGCGACCACTAAAAAGACAATACGTTAACACACTATTTTCAAAGAAGTTGCTGCTGTGTCAAATCTGGGGAATAGAAAAAAAGGAATACTGTACTAGAAGCAAGTGATGAGTGGTAAATCAAAGTTAATGGGGAGCAACTGCTTTCAGGAAAAATATGCACCATAAGCAAGAAGCGCAAACACTGCCGCTGAGCAGAAGACTTGAACCGCGGCACAGCAAAACAGGCATTTCTTCTTCACAAGTGACATTTTTTTAATATTAATTTGCGACTACGTTTTTTGCCACTTCTTGAAAAATACACTTAAAAGCTGGATTCTGTTCTTCAACAAATATAAAAGGGAAATGTGCGCACTATAAATTCGGTTCATCGATGGTTTCTTGATATTTCGACACATATTTTTATTGGTAAAACACCAATGAAATAATTACGGTCGCCGAACGTTTTTTCAGTTACTGATGACGACAGCGGACTCATGAAAAGGTTACCCATCATCAGTTTAGAACACAAAACCCGTACCTTGCGTAGCAGGTGCTAGCAGCAGTGACGATACGCTTGCAGATGTCAACGTATTGTTGCGTATATTTGATTTTTATTTTAATCTACACACCATTCTTGTTTCACTGCAAATCAACACTGAAAGACAGCTTGGACATGCTGTTCTGTAACCGCGTGATATACTTTTAAATCAATTTATGTGGGGTTTCAGGCCTGCTGGTGGGTGTCTACGCAGTTGGTTTATTGTAGGATTGAAGTAAATCTTCTCCAAGAGTAATTGCCCAACTTATGCAAAATGAAAATAATGGTTTAAAGTCACTGAGTGACTTTGCTTCTCGCGGTGTAGGTGACACAATAGAATTTTTTGTTTAGCATTGCAGTGAGGCCGGCGACGTGGCTGAAAAAGTTCATGGCGGCCAATTGCATCTCGAGTTATTTACTTGACGTATTCCTTCCTTTCTTTGACGTTTTCGTAATATATCAATGAGTTGAAAGTCTTAAGCCGTGCTAACCATGTGCACAGGTACACTTTTCGATTCGAGCTTCCGTCTGATCTTTCTCATGAACATGAGGTTTTAAAAAAAACAAGTGTTACGAAATCGCCGGTGCCGATCAAAACTGACATGTTTGCCGGAAGCGCTTATTTCATATTCAAATACGAAGCAATTAAAGTTATTTTAACAGGTAAGCATTTGTGTTGCTTTTCTCTGGATACAACTTACCAATTGTATATATCATGGGTGGCCAACCAGTCAGAGACCAAGAACAACATTTCTTACTGTGTTACCGCGAAGAGCCGCATCACCCACATGGGCACATATGAACATCACCCCATCTCTTCCTCACTCAAACACATACCTTTGCTCACCTAGATTTATTGTAAATATCACACACCAACATGACAATGACAGAAATTTATACGTGTTATTTAGTGGGCCTTCTGGTAATTACGCAGAGCCACATGACATCTTGCAAAGAGCCGCAGTTGGACGCCGCTGGTATACACAATATAGGGCATTCTCCGCAAAAGTAACATACACGTTTTTGTTCAGCCCAGACCAAAGTATCTCTGTAGTTTTTGTATTTTTACAGTTGATGAAACATTCTTTAGCACAGTTGCCATGAATTATGAAGAATATTTCGTCTTTTTCACTCTGCAACTATTTATGCGCAGTTCATTTCAGTCGTAAGGTGAAAAACGCAACAAAGTGATTAGCAGATCCATTGTAAGGACCGAGCTTTGTAACAAAATCTTTCAAGGACACGGCTGTTGTATTTTTCCATGTTTGAGATTTGTTCGAGACCTGATAACGCTTCAGTTGAGTTTTTGTTTTGTAGCCTACATTGTCATTGTATTAGTTATAATGTAAAAAGCAAATTATTACTGGAAATTGGTCATTCTGTCTGCGAACCAATCACACATTAACTTTGGGATTTTGAAACTCCTGCAATACACCGTCCCCACCCTGACTAAATCAATCCTTAGTTTTTGTCATGTTGGGTTGTTGGAAGCCATAATTTTGTTAATCGTTTGCTTTAAAAATAACATTTGCACTGTATTGTAGTATGTCTGTTGTGTTTAACTTGAATAACTCTATGAAAGAAAGTTAGGACTTGTCTAAAACACTGCATAAAAATATCCCGTCACTGGTTAAGTCTGTCGCCCGCCGAGTGGTCCGGTACTTTTGCACGTTTAATTTTAAAAAGTAGTGTTTCTGCTGTTCAAAAACAATGCTGGTAAACAGAGGCCCTTGAAAAGTACGTTTCTCGTTGTGGACTGAACTTCATGGCGGTTGAAGTACTTCCTATAAATTGATGAGCGCTGGGTGGAGTTCGCTTTACGTTTTTCAGGAAACAAGTAGTTCTGTTCAGAAAGTCTGTAAATTTCTTATAATCAGTTCCGTAGCGAAGCTAAATGTCACCCGGGGCCAACCACAAAAGTGCCGCCATTTTCACCCCTCAAATTTGCTTGCAAAAGAGATCATGTTTCGCGTTTAGTAAAGATATAAGGAATATAAAAACATCTTGAACATCAGAATCAAACACTCACAAACTGAAATGGGCCTTGTTTTGTATTCTCGATTATGGGTCTTACTTTTTCCGCTTCTTCGCCATCTTTCTCATCATTTGCTTTTCCTATTTTTTCTGCCTTTACATATGCATCCATGGACCTGGCATATTTTGTTAATTTTTTTCCTGTTGACTTTCAGTCTGCGGTAAGCCGCACCGCTTAGCTTTAATTGTTTGCGCATTCTAGGAGATCTAACAAAAATACACAAACTATGTGTTATGCGGGTCCCAATTAGACAAGGGATGACGGGATACCTGCTTTACAGATGTGAACATTTATGTATGTTTATATTTTACCTAGTATCTCCATCTTTTAACTAAAACAGAGTATATGTACAGCATAGTAGGCTGTAAAAATAAATTTGTTAATCTAATCTCATCAATGTTAAGAACGTTTCCCGTAGTGGTTTAGTGCTCTTAGAATAAACAAAAGGCTTCAAACGCCTACGCAAACTCTGTGGCCTCTCACGCGGGCACCTTTTAAGGTGCAGGACCCACTCAGATAAAATTTATCAAATAAGTTCAAAACCGGCACTAGTTGAGGAGTATTGGCTTGCGGCGTCCATCGTGACATACAACTGGTTTAGTTGTTGGGTTGGGCTTCACCCAGTTACGCGTGTATAGCGTTATTCCTTACATTCGTCCATTAGCAGTAGACGTCTATTCAGAGAAACTGTTTTACCAAACCGTACCACGTGGGACATCAGCCCTTTCAATGTTCAGCAGTGATTACAACCCGTCAAGTTCAACTGAAATTGCACTGAACAACTTCATCCAGCAGAGCTATTGCCAAGTTGTGCAACTGCTTCGGCTCAAGCGCATTTCAATAAAATCCTTCATCATAATCATAAATATTTTATTTTCGCTTGGGTTAGGATTCATTTCAGCTTAAGGTTTATTGCCCTAATTTATTAAAATAAGAGCAACACCTTTTCTAAGCTTTCCTTATTGAAATAGTTTTTCTATGACCGCAAATGTTAAGTGTATAGTTGAACAAAAGATTCAAACCTTTTACGAAACCCACATTGCCTGTTGGCTGGCAATGATTCACTTTTACTTGCAGTTCAGGCCTACATGCAATCTGAGCTCTATACCCACACAAACACAACAACTACATTATCTCGCTTCAAGAACGTCATCTTCTGATACCTTTACGTCATACAGATAAACATCGGTTCTATTGACATTGAGCAACTTTACCTTGGCAAAGTCCTTCACTTCATACGCCAAAATTTGATGTTTACAAGCCCACCTAACAACTAGGCTTTGTACCTTGCTGAACTTGTTTCTTGAAAATCTCCCACTGAACATTAAACAATGCCATGAAACATGCTAGTAAGTGTGTGTCGTCAATACCTATGGGTTTCAGGTGATGTAATGTGCCGTTGGGGTGTTCCTAAGGATCGAACCATGGGAGAAATAGGATTAAGATACAGCTTGGACGTACCTTGATTTCAAGCAGGGATTTTTTAACCAGATTTTGAGTGAGGGAGAAACTTCAACCTCGAACTACCGGAACAGTAATGTTTGCTAGTCTGCGGTATAGAATATCATCTCTGTCCTTTGTTCAAAAGACTTTTGACCGGGGTGGGGAAATGGCCTCGTCTGGGTAGGGCAGTTCAGAGACTAGGAGACAATTGCTCCCCCCAAATAAGTATGTTAAAAACCCTGATTTTCAAGACAAACACAGGGTTAGTTTGGACCGTGGATTTGATACAAACGTTTGAGATATCATTTTATCAAATTGTTCAATCCACAACTGCATTTACACAATTTTTTGATTTGGTGACATTTAATCACTGGATAGTTAATCACGCAGACAGTTATCACTTACACGGTTTGGTGGCGTTTAATCACGCGAAAATTTATTCCTAGACAGTTAATCACTACATTATAACTTGGACATTTCTTGTCATTTTTTTTATAAACCTAAAACACTAAACATAAACCGTAAACTCAAAACCCGTGGATTACGTAGATTAAGAGTTAGAGTAATCAAGTGCGTATAGGTGTTGATCTGTTTAGTGGTAATATGTGCAAGGCAGGCCTGCACAACTCAGAAAGCTGGAAGGTCAAATTAGCAACATAAATTTGCCGCGGGGCGCAAAGTCTATTTCATTTCGATGTAGAGATTTCGTTGCAGTATGGCAGAAAGTCTGGAACGACAATTACTCGAAGTGGAGCTTTTGCAACATTTTCTACAATTGAAAAAGTTCTCGTGAGCCTCATGAGGCCCCCAAGCCCTATGTGTTGTGCAGGCCTGGTCTATGTTGGGGTGTTTCATTGTATGTGTGATTTACTGTTTGGTGATTAAAATGTCAGTGATTAATTGCCGAGTGATTATATAACGCGCGATTAAATGTCTGTACACCTTTTTCACGCTAATGAAACTAAGCACAAAAGCTGAGGAGTTCAAAGTACTCTTGAAAATCAATTTTTAATCAACAACTTTCCGCCCGGAGCCCCCAGGTCTCGTCTTTGCTACGCCACTGCTTATAATGCTGATTGCAAACGGATAGAACCACGATAGATTGAAGGTTGTTCAAAATAGGCAGACTAATGTTTTCACCTGCCTTAATGAATGTTTTTGGGCAGATCCAGATATAGCAAAATTCTTGAAATGGAACGAGGACACTTATTCGCCAGATGAACACATTTGGGCGACATTACAAAGGCTGCATTACATTGTTCCGGGAAGCTTTCTACCGAATGCGAAGTACGACTTAAACGAATTGCAGTCAATCACCCGACTGGTGAAATGGGGAGGAATGGATCCACAAATTTACCCGACGTGTGCGGGGGTTTATGTTCGAGGTGTCTGCGTGTACGGAGTTGGTGATCTAGCGTGGCTTGTTCGCCATCATCACCTGTTTGCTAATAAGTTTGACAGCAATATAGATCCATACGCAATAGATTGTTTAGACGTGTGGCTTCGAAACAAGACAATTGAACAAACGCGAAGGTACCATCAGCGTGGTTATGTTTAATATACATTAGACTTTGATTTTAGCAACTAAATGTTTATCAAACTGTGCCCACAGTGCCACTTCAATTTTATGAAATCGTTTTCGTTCCACTTTTAGAGAAGAAACTTTTCCAACCAAAGCACTGCAGGGCGTGTCGCTTCCTTGCCACATGGATAGGTATCCTGTACCGGAAAAATATTTCCGCTCGATCGACCGAAAGCGCCGGATATCTGTAGTCGCATGTTATCTCCAATGAGGATCTACAGTAGATAAATGTCGAATAGTTGTTAAGCCACATTTTGGGAACAGGCAAATTGCTTTCATTTAAGAAGCAAAATGTTTGGGATGTACTGCATCCCCTGATGAGCCTTATGCGTATGCCATCAATCATGTTTTTCTAATATTTTTTTTCTGAGGCGTTCTTGATATAGCTAATGTAATGCTCTATTTTTTTCAACTGTGCCGTGAAATAAGTTCCATGACTGTTTTATTTCTTTAACTGTGGCAGTACTGAATGTATCGCTAAATACGCCAAAAATACAATTCAAACCACAAAATCAGAGCATTATTTATTGTGGACTTAACATGTTAACATAGTATCCGCAAAGTGTGTTGTTCTCGAAAGGAAATGATGTTGCCGCTCGTGCTGAAAAATAAGAAGTTTTGGGTGTTTGACATTAAAATTGCTTGGCATGAAAATGCAACCACAAAATGAATTCTTATTGACTACAGTTTAGCCCAAAAACAGATGAGAAACAGCAAAAAAACAACACTGCGATGTGCAGGGAGATCAACCTCTGAAACAAATTATACAAGCCGAATTTCTTGCGAAAGTAGTATTTGCAGTTCAAAAATTTCAAATGATGAAAGGATTTTCTTTACGAATTGCAATTTCGTTGGCATTTTTTAACACCTTACTCTTGCAGCAACCTTTTCGTCTATAAATGTCCAACTGTTTTCATCGTTGATCCATTACCCTTTTAGTCATTCGTAATTTTTGAACAATCAAAACGGGAAATCGTCAGAAAAGATCCAAACAACCTTCTTTGAGGTTCAAGCACAAGAAACGCCAAACTATAAAAATTTGAGCTAAAACCATGCAATCGAGCGCACTACAGTTCTTTGACCTTCCTTCATTTACAACGTTTGCTAATCACTGCAGCCAGTTAAGATTGATTGTTTTTTAATCGCCTTTCACTGATTTTCTCTTGGCATTCGCAGTGAAGAAGAAAATATGGCAACCAACACATGCAAGTTACAAATATACAGCTGCAGCCGTGGTTGTCTTTTGTATATATGTATACAAAGTTCAGTAGAACTCGCATAATTCGTCATCGTCTAATTCGCTTAATTCGTCACTTATTCGTCGGTCCTGGCAGACTCCCTATCTTTTGTGTACATTCCTGTTCGTCTAAATCGTCAATTTGCTTAATTCGTCACCTCTTTCTATCCCTGAGAAGCGTTTTGTTCGTCTAATTCGTCATTTGCAGTTTCGCTTTTGATGTCTAAGCAGCTAGTACGTATGGGAATTCAAACAAATTAAGGATCTTTATCTGAGAATTGTTGCATCTCACAATTTATCGAATTTATACACGAAGTTCGAAGCGCGATCCCACTCCCCATTGAGAGAACGTGGAAAAGATTATTAAAGCTTTAAAAGGTGCTTGATTAAATGGAGGAGCCCAGATAGAGCAGAGGGATTAATTGTATTCAACCATGACGTCATAAACTTGTATTTTACTGCAAATAAGAGTACTATGTATACGAGTTACTATGATAAAGTATACGAGTTTCTATGATAGAGTTTTCACCTGTGTGCATAATTCGTCACTTCACCTAATTCGTCACTTTTTCCTAATCCCCTTGAGGTGACGAATTAGGCAAATTTTACTGTATATAATTCATTTATTGCAGACTCGTGGTCCGTATCACAGGCACAATAGGCAATTTTTTCCTAGGAACGCCTGCAGGTTGCATGCCACTGCACGTTTGTCGAAACAACACATGCAAAAATTCATTCTTCTGTTTTCGTGCTGACTGTAGAAATACCCTGAACAGCGGTGTAGGATCAGGGGGTGAAAGCGCACCCCTAAAATTTTTTAGTTTTCGAAAATTTGGGCGAAATCTCTAATTTCGGCAAAGAAAGTTCGACAGTTTTTAACAATACTAATGAAAGTGCATTTCCTTGATATTGAGTGTATAAAAAAAGTTTGCTGTGTCATAGAAATCACACTGAACATATATAAAATCAACAAACTGTTTCTGGTAATTTCGTGCTTTGGTATGTGGAAGTTGATGAACAACATGAAAGTTTGGGTAAAAAGGGCATTTTATTTCCTTGCTTTGTTGATTGTAAACGGTGGGAATCCAATATGCTGCAGGGCGGTGCCGGCTTAAGGTAGCGCCGGGGCTGTAGTATATTAACAGCACTGGGCCCTAAGTTAAAAATATACGGAATCTGAAAAAGGGGGTGCGTGACGACCGCCTCGGTCGTCTCCCCTAATATCCACCCCCGATTATATATCGTTTACAAATGTTGGCAATGATTTGCGACCTTCTTTATATCTCATGGCAACCAACTGCAGTGGAAAAAGGTCAGTTTCTAAACTTGAGATGATAGATGAACAAAGGAGCCCCGTTAGATAAAACAAGCTGAACAGCCTGATTCTAAAGAACATCGAGCATAAACTTCCATGTGAAATAGCCACTACCGGGATCATAAACAAATTCGCTATGGCAAAATCTTGAAAATGCAATCGTAAGCAGTGGGTTTTCTGTTTTTGACAACGACTTCGGCACATACTGAGACTACCCTGCCTGTAGATATAGCCATACGTGCAGTCCCGTCGCCACGGGGGGCTTTGGGGGCTTAGCCCCCTAAACAAAGCTCCAAGCCCCCAAATCGAAACGTGAAACACTATAAATCAGTTAAGTTTTTGTCAATTTTTAGAGTGTCAAGCCCCCCCGCACAAATCCAAAGCTCCCCGCAGAAACGCCAAGCCCCCCAATTGAAAACTTTCTGGCCACGGTTCTGCATACGTGGCGGAACCAGGGGTCCGCATGCAGGGGAGCAACAACGTTAGATGGTGTCCGGGGCAAGAAGCAAATTTGGCGGCCCCATGTTCGAACCTTTGATCTTTCGGAAGCAAATTTACTGTGCTGAAGAATGTACACGTCACTGGGACTTTTCGGCGCCCGGGGAATTGTGTCTCCCTGCCCCTCCCGTCGTTACGCCCCTGGCCGCATGGGCCTAGTCCCCATTTTCGAATTTTTCCTAAGTAAGCTTAAGTAACACAATTACTAAGAACAACTAGTTATATTTATGTGCTCAAGTCAGTGTAGCACAGATAGATAGTATGTAGTGTAGATAGGGGGCGTTGATGGTTTATAAAACATTGTATAAAATTGCTTAAACAGCTGACAAAAGTTAATGACGACATATTTCAATGCTTGTGACGTCACAGTTGCCAATTCAAGCCACAAAAAGATTCTATAGTTTTTTTGACTTGCACTTGTGCCCCACTTTGATAAAGGTTCCGCCACTCATGGATAAAGCAATGATCAAATTTCTTGAGTCTGGAACTCATTCTCTCATCAAGAAATCTGAGGCTGTCGCCTCGCACCCCTTTTTCAGAGTTCCAGTGAGGGCCCCCTTTTGAAAGTTTCGCACTTAGTTTTTGCATTGCTTTGTTTAAAAGCATATTGATCACTCTAGAGCAGGGGTTCTCAAAATTTTGGTGTTATGGAGCCCATGGAGAGATTGACCATAATTTACGGAGCCCCACAATAAATTTAAAAAAATAAAAAAAATAAAAAACACATTGTTACTTACCGATTGATGTTCCTGAGTAAATTGGAAGTGCTTTATTTAATGACTCGGATGTATTTTCTGCTTTGTATTTAAAAAATATTCAAATTGCGGTTCAATTGAAGTCATTTGTAAAATTAGATCATTTTCCGCGTTCAGCCGGTTTTTGTATTTCGTTTTTATTGCTGCATACAATGAGAATGTTTTCTAACACAGATAGATAGTCGGAAATCTCATTAGCACTTTCAGAGCTTCAAGAGATATTTCTGGAAATTCTTCCATCAGCATGATCCGAAGTTTATGATTTAAAACTTAATTTAAAGTTCTGAAGTGAGTAAGTTTTATTCACTGAAAGCAAGGCATGCACTATCGTTGTCGACACTATCGTTGTCACATTTTATTAATGCCGTTATTGCTTCTATCGACAGTTGCAAAATTAGCCAAGTCAGTATTTTTTAATAAGTAAACGAATAGCTCGCGGAGCCCCGAGGTTTCTCTCGCAGAGCCCTGGGGCTCCGTACGGAGCACTTTGAGAACCTATGCTCTAGAGAACTATTTCTCATAGCTTTTTCTTATTCCCCCCCATACAAAGAGTGGCGTAGCAGCCATTTGAACATTCTGGATTTATCTAGGGGCGGCACAATCAGTGGGGGCGGGAAAAGTTGACCCAAAACAGTGCGTTGTAGAAATATCCTGCACTTTCAAAAATATTTTGAATTCAATGTTTTCGCGGTTTCTTTAATCTTTGTTTCCTAAAATCAAATTGTTTTTCTTCATAATTCTGTTGAACACATCCACTTTAAAACACACTACTGCACGGTAGCCAGGTTTTTACACAATTAATTCACGTTGCTTGACCCGAAATAATAGTTTGATTGTTACGTGAGGCTATTATTGCTACCTGTGATTAGATCTCAATCGCGTACGTCACAAAGAAGCTTTATGATGCCAGGAGCGGATCCAGGGGGTAGCGATTGGGGCGATCTCCCCCCTAACACCTACGAAAATAAATATATTCACCATGATTTTGTATAACTCGCAAAACAGCATTCGAAACTTAAGGTCAGTTTGCCGTCCATTGTTTGTCACAATAGTGTTGTGAAGTATACTTCATCTCTATTACAGTAGTTTTAATCCGTAATTTGACTACCAAAGATTACTGAAATCGCCCCCCCCCTTACCTTAGTGACTAGATCCGCCCGTGTACGATGCTCTGTGAAGTTGTTAGGTATTTGCGAGCAGAGTGCACGAAATAGATTTAGCTTTTGGCTTGCAGTTGAAACAACGTTCGGTTAGGTTAAATTTTTCTATCTGCGAAGCATTGAAACCTGCCAATGAAGCGTAAGAAAGAAAGTGGAAAGAGAGAAGTTAGGGAAGAGGAATTAAAAAAGAATGAAGTCGCCATATTGAAATTCGTAAACATTTCTTCGGACGCCATTTCACCAAACGAGATGCACAAGGTTAGCAGTACTAGCACCAGTAAATCAATACCGGAAGTTGCGGAAGAAACAATGCCTGGCCAAATTAGCAATAATGAGGAAGTAGCTGTTGAGAGCAATATAAGTAAAGCATAAGCAGCCCAAGCTGGAAGCGATGATATAGCAATTTTACTGAAAGATGTGTCATGTAGCTAGTTGGCCAAAACCAATGAAACATGATAGAAGAGTTGAGATAGTCAAAGCTGGACCACAATGATGTCGGAAGAAAAGAGTTTTCCCGTCGATGATTCGAGTTATAAAAGTAAGAGATAGGGAGAAAAAAGTTTTGAGTTGTCTGCAGTGGTGGTCTTAGGAATTTGGGGGCCCCTGTGTGCACAATATTTTAGGGGCCCCCTGCGTTCGCGTGATTGCGTTTTGATGGCGTCACCATGTTCACTCAACCGTATTACGACCTTTTTGACATTTACCCTCTTTACACTGCACTGTTATCGGGCTCGCGTTGGATTGGGAATCCCATAAATCACTCAAGCACGACCGTGAGTGTCTCACCGAGCTGCTTGAGTGCGCATGTTTTCAACCATACCCGATTTAGCGAATCCAACTGGTAGAGGTAGGTTGGGAATCCGATAATAAGGGATTCGAGCGGAAAAGAGGTTGGGTGGTTTGTACCAAGTCTTGTGAAACCTTTTCTGTACTTGTTTGATGCTAAAACCACTACCGTGGAACAGGTTAGCCTATTCAAGCTAATATGTAGCAAAAATGACGGATTAATTTATTTGATAGTTTTGCCTGTAGGCTAACTACACCTAGTTAGGGAAACAATCAGAAAAATTGAATCG
>Ga0210059_1010371_pt1 | contig 14411 bp, 7 predicted proteins | sample Ectturendosymbi2_FD_188042 | JGI IMG/M metagenome (GOLD analysis project Ga0210059, IMG submission 188042) | Ecteinascidia turbinata endosymbiont from Florida, USA - Sample 2 (SPAdes) (version 2) | ecosystem: Host-associated > Tunicates > Ascidians > Unclassified | place: Key West, Florida... | reverse complement strand
TCATGACAGCCAAACAGACCCCCTGGATGCGCCCCTGCCCTAACCCGACACACTTGCCTAACCACCAAACCCTAAGCTCTAACCATCAGTTTTCTCAGCGTATTTGTTATGTAGAATATTACTCTGCGCATGCGCTATGGCGTGAAATCAGAAATTTCGCAAGTCAGAAATTTCGCTTGACACCGGCGTCCCTGTTTGAGAGGTAGCTCCGCCTCCGGGTCCGGGTCCCTTCCTATATACTAACGGTTTTGTTCAACTGACTGAAAACTAGACTTACTTTACCTAAAACAGTGCTGTTTTATAGCACACTAAACGCAGTTGCTACGAGTTACGACACCAGACTGCATCAATGGATCTGCGACTCGTTGATGTTTCCTTGGTTTGTGGCACGTAGCTGGGCAGGCGTAGTGTTACTTGTAGAAGTGAAAAAAACGGTAACTACCACAACATCTTACTACTTTACTGTCTAGTCAGAATGATGAAACCGGATCTGCAGTAATGTAGCGATCGAAAAAGAACTAAGCTATAATCGGTAGGTATACTATAGAATATCCATAGCTTTTGTAGCTGTGTAACCATGCTGTTAGCAGCGAGTATGATTCATATATGACATGATACCATTGCAGATCTAAGCGTGAAATGCACGGCACGCCATTGTACGGCAAAGTGGGATTTTTTATTAGAAACCATTACGCTTACAGGAGCGTATAAAAATGCAGTGTAAAAAATGTGGACTTTTCTTGAGGTTTTCATCTGTGGAAACAAATTTTATGTTATCAGCACGGTAACCAGTCTTATTTTCTCCTAAGCTTTGCAGGTTAAATTTTGCTGTACTTTGGGATTCGCCACTGCTTATTATGAGTGCAAAAGATAAGAAATCGGAGGTGTTCGTCTATTTTAAAAAAGCCAAAGGTAAATTTCTTGCTAGAAGCCATACTATTCTTCGAACAAAGGGCATTTAAACACATCTTGGCATTTGTGCTAATGCAAATGTATGCATGTTGAAAAGAACACATGGTAGGTAGTCCACTATGTGTTTTGTGCTCTTTGCATGGTTTACCCGGGCAGAGCTGTTCAAGACTGCCACAGGCAGAGCATGCAACGAGTGCGAAAACTTGGTCGATTGGGACTGGACTGTTTCTAAATGCTCGGACACAAATGTAGTGTTTCAAACAGCCGTTTTCTTGATTCCGGTCACCAAGCATTATCAGGAAAACCCGCTGCCTTTCCAGAATTTGTTTATATTGCCGTTATCCTGATTTACGTTTCTGCTAGTAACCGTTCTCTGAATCGTCTGAACCTGTGATTGTTGTTTTTTCGCTGATTTTTATCACGGTAGGAGCGCTGATTGCAAAAAACTACCAGCTACTCTAATAAGTTTGGTATATTCTATTGGTTTTGTGGACTTGATATATTTCATTCTCCATTCAACTTGAGGCGCACCAAGACAATTGAAAATATTGATGTGTAAAAACGAACAGAAACCGGAGCTGGATCCGGAACCATGTTGTGAAAACAGAGCTGGAGCCGAAGCTACATTCATAAAAACCAATAACTGCGGAGCTGGAGCCTGAGCCATGCTCATGAAATGAAGAGCTCCGGAGACGTAGTAATGTCATTTTTACGACGACGCTGCAGCCCGGGTATCAACCTCTTTATTCTGTCATCCGTCACCCATTAAAACCATTCCATGGTGTTTGAACTGCTCAACCTGCTACATTGTTTTGCTGCTTGCTTCCACAGAGAGGATACATTGACTTGATCCCTGAGGAGACATAGTACCTCGGTACAAGCCCGTAGCCACGGGGGGCGTTCGGGGACAGTGCCTCCAAGTTTTTGTGACCCTCAAATTTTGTTGTGACCAGAAAGTTTATAATTAACATAAACTAGAAACAAAAATCTTGCCCCCTAAAAATGTATTTTTCCCCCAAAACCTTAAAACCTGGCTATTCTGCTTCGGTGTGTATGGTGCGTTGCAAACCGATAAAGTAAATGTTGACGACCCTGTTAACGAGGTGCAAGCAGTGTGCAAAAAGCAAAAGGTTGATCCGCAGCTTCCACCAGTGACACTCTCGCTGACTGGGCTGTGATTGACTATCCTATCCAATTCTCATAGATTATGAAAAGTAGTGGTGACAACTCAAACACTCTTTTCTCAGGGTCTTAACACACACGGCGAGCGGTTTTGACTTAACGCATTTGTCAAGGTAACAGACATCTGAGTAGGAATGCAAATGCTTGACGGCCAGTAACAGGTAAACGTCAACACCGTACTCCCAAAAATCTCCCTAGCACTTTTATTGAGGGTCTCTGTCATACACTTTTTTGAGGTTGACGAAAAAGCGTAGTAATCTTTGTTATACTCCCAAGATTCCTCGATTGTATGGTCTGCAACTCTGTGGTGTTACGCACCGAATCAAAACCGTGCTGGTTATCCTCCCGAATGTTGGTTCAGTTATCTCGTAGCATCTTTTTTCAAGGCACATGGCATATACCCACTGGCGTGCAGAGGTCTGGTGATGGCCGGGGCGACTGCTTAATTGGATGCCCCCCCTACGAAATTCTGGTATTGAGCAGTGGCGTATGGTGGTCATTGTTACTGGATATATGCTGTTTTGTGACGTCACAATATGACGTCATATTCACGTTTGCAAACCAACGTTTTGACGAAGTTTGTTGACGCAACATGCATATTCAGGGACGCTGGAGCAGTGGTAGGGAAGTAGTCCCGTGGCCACCCCTAAGCTCCGAGACACATCAAACTGAATTATGACATCAAACAAGCACTATGAATCCGTGGAGTTTTTATCAAATTTCAGAATGTAAAGCCCCCCTGAACAGACGTAAAGCCCGTATTGCAAACTTTCTGGCGACGGTTCTGTAGGGAAGGGGCAGAAATAAAACAGTTGGGGGTGCAGGGTTGCAAGCGCATCACCAAAAGTTGTGATTTGCTGAAAATCTGGGCAAAAGCCCTGAAAATCCGGGTAAAAATAGCGCCCAACGTTGTTTGACTTCAAAAACTGGCGCCCAAGGTTTGCATAAAAACACATGAAGAGCTTTTTTTGGTGGTTACACCAAAAAGAGATCTTCATGATCTTTGTGGGAGAAAATTTGTAAGCAAAAGTTGCACAAAAAACTTTTCGGGAAAGTTTGGAGAAATTCGGGCAAAATCCTTCGCACCCCAAAAATTTTCTTGCCCCTACACCTATGATGAAAAGGCTCCTCCTACCCCGTTGCCCCTTTTTTGAAAGGGCAGAGGGGAAAATGCCCTCGCCATGTCTCCATTCTCCGGCGTCCGTGCATATTGTTCTACACGTACTCTGTTTACCCGTTGTTGTTGGCTACCATCTGCCACTGCAATGACGAATTATCAGCGGTCTCCTAAGACAGAGCAGTTCATAACTGCAAAAATATCCGGAAACGCATTAAAACAGGGGAGTAGAACACAGTCAGTGCTACGTCAGCGCAGGTCACAACTGCAAAAATACAAGGCTGCGCGAATGTCTCGTCGAATAGCAGTCGATCAGAAGGTATGCGGCTGGGATGGCGGACACCCAGGGTTGACAGTTTGAAACTTGATAACTACACAAGAATTGAGAATGCGCATGAAGTACGCAAGAAAATTTTCGTTTTTTGTTATGTTCCTGTTATACGTACAATTACTAAGGGGAGAAAAGATACAGGCTTGTGTAAGCCGTTACGATCAATCCGCCTGAACTGCCAATGAATGACGAAAGTCGAAACGAAGCACATATTGCAAGCACAGGTGTACGACTGTTTTAGCACCAAAACGAAACGGGAAACTAGTGATGCATCATAAAATCAAATAGGAGAGTTGTTAGGACAGTTTTGAAATTTGGCTCAGAAATTCAATTAAACGTCCATAATTATCTTCAGTGTTGAAGTGATTGGACCCAACCAAAAAAACACCAGTTTTTTTTAAAAGCCTACTTAAAAAAAACAAAAATCCCACTATTTACTTTTCCTTTGAAGAATGTACTATGAAGTGAAAAATGAAATAAGCACCACACTTGTACAGTCAACTGTATTTTTTATTGAAACAAAACGAACAGCAACGGAATTTGAACGACTTGAAAAAAAGAGAATATATCGAATAGTTTGAGTACATTCTACTGGTTATCTTCTTCAGCTATGTAAAATCGATATTTTTCATCTAATTTTCTGCCTTCTCTGCTTTAAAACTGTTTCTGATGTTGGACGATACCAAACCATAAGTTGAAAAAATGCACTATAAAGATGTTGAACTAGCAGAGCATCTACATAAACTTCAACACTTGACGTGAAACTGCAGTGTTTGTGTAGGAGTGGCTTTTCTCTGTTTGCTGTGCGCGTTCTTGCCAAGCCCTACCACTTTGGATTGAATTGACCAACAACACTTCGCGAAAACAAAGATGGGGTGCATTTCTTTACCCTCAAATTTGAATGCCACAATAAGTACAAAAAGTTATTATTGTGCAATTCTGAAAGTGGTGATATTGCATGATGCAATAAAAACAATTCCGAATGGGGTTTTTGTGTTTTTTTTAAAAAAAGAGCAAAAACTTGTTTCTTTTGAAAAAAAGCAAAAAAATCGGATTTAAAAAAACAAGTAAGTTGACTTTTTCAAAAAAACGGGTTTTTCTCAACCCTGATTGTCTTTCAATACTTCTGTGATTTTCCCTTGATCGCATGATCTGGAACAAGTCACGTCACTATCAGTTTGGTTGGGTGTGCGCCGCACACTTATGGAGTGTAGATCTCTGGTAATGAATAACCTGGGAATTACTGGCATTTGAACACGTACAAATTAGTTTTGACAACAACACAACTTCCGAAAAATTAAATCCATGCAACATATATTAGTAGACTTACAAGAGAAAAAATCATCTGGTTACAGCATTTAAATTTTTGTATTTTCACTCTTTGGATGCCCCCTTGCCTTGGATACCCGGGGCAAGCGCCCCGTTCGCTCCCCCCCTCTGCACGCCACTGCATATACCTATCCAAGAGGCTAAGGAGGGAAACGCTCCGGTAGTTAATGTGCTTCCTTCTGTCTCCAATCTTGTGTATGAGGATGATCAGTCCAGTTTTCCAATCCTTTGGGACCGCCTAGATTCTAGAACGTCAGGCCACTTGTCGCACACGAATTCAGCCGGATAATTTTTCCTCTCTTCAAGGTTTTAACCTTCAGGTTGAATTTCATCACAGCTTGCAGCCTTACCAGCCTTCAATATCTGGACAGCTAAGTAGATTTCGGTGGAAGTTAACGGCATTTTCCTCCGACAAATGCACCTCATGTGTGCCTTACCGTTTGAGAGTGACGGGGTTCAAAAGATCTTTGCAATACTTTCTCCATCTGCCAAGGATGTTCTCCTGATTTCTGAGTAGGACACCGCTCTGGTATTTGATAAAACAGAACAGCTGATGAAATAACAACTGCTTTGAACATCTACCACTTCTGCAACTCCGTTGTGCATTTGTAAGTTTTCGGAACAAGGACGATACGCTGTCCGCGAAGGTCTTCCCCACTGGGGCCTTCCACTTTATTCGGAAGGACCTGTAAGTGTGTACATTCGTTTAAACCCTGTTGGTTTTCCAGGCGCAATTTTCAGACCACCTGGTGGTGATCGATCGACAGTTCTTCACCCCTTTTCACACGAACGACCAACACTGATTGGAAAAGGTCAGCTGAAAAATATAGAAATTAATCAGTGGCAAGCGTCCCAACGCCTGTGCAGCAAGTGCACCTGTGCAAGCAAACCTCTGTGTTGGAAAAAAGCGTTGATAGTGATGTACGTTGCGTTCTTGCAGAACAGTTAGAGAAGCTTTCCGTTATCGTTTAGATTAGCAGTTGAATGAGCACATCTTTCCATACTCCAGCGTCGTTTCCAACGTGTACGTGGAAGTCTCTCAAAACAATCGTAGATTCGTTAACTTTAAGTCTGCGCTGGGCACCACTATAGGTTCCTGCACAAATTCCGGGTATTGTGCAGTTGAGTTTGGGCTGTAAACTTGCATCAAAGACGGGAACGATCTATCAAGTTCGGACTCAACATGCACACTTTTCTTACCAGTGCGATCTATTCATCAACATAGCCTGTCAAGACGAGGAATTACGAGTATCCCCGTCCCAGCCTATGGACACACATCGTTGGTCCAACGCCGGAGTAAAAAAGTTTCTACCCATCGCTTAGCTCCTCGATGCTATCATGCTACAATTAGTTTACGAAGTGCATGTTCGAATGCATCATGCATCGAATGTCATATCGTTTGGCTGCTCCAACCAAGTGGGGCCTACAACCAATGAGTCTTGTGAATGGCTGATGGGTAGACGGTCGCGTATTTTTCGAACGGGCCTCTCTGCCTAAAACCTGAAAGCTGTCTTTGTTGGCGCGCACGACGACCGATACGCGATGGCATTGATCGTTTTTGCGCATTTCTCGTCTGTAACTGTCCAAGTTATACTGTTGGACAAACCGGTCGCGCCATTTGCACGGCAGCGTTTGCGAAAACAGGGATTATTACGGGAAGACGTTGCTGCGGGCACTTTTGTGTAAGAAAGGTATTGCATTGTGTCCAGTACGTGAGTAGACATGTTGCGATCATTTCGCCTGAAAATGAGAGGCTCTGTGTTGCACTGTAACTTTTCTCGGTCGTCCAGGATGGACGAGATTTGGTCCCTTCTGCCTCATAACCACCAGCACGAAAATCAATGCTGAAAAATTGCTGTGTCTAACGATAATGACTAAAAATCAACTCTCGGTTTCCGAGAATGAAGAAAACGAATACGATTATTTCAGTCCACAACCACTAGCCACAACACTGTCGTACACCAATCATGTTCATTCACGCAAGTTCAAGAATCTCTTGCTGTTAAATGATTGCCTGCCTTTAACTTTGAGAGTTTGTTTTTATAAGTCTTACTTTGGGTGCTGGTAGAAATATTGCTCTCGTGTCCATTTTACTGATATCCATGACGCAGTATTGACGAAACCCGCGCCTTGGTTGCCTACCTTACCACAGATTTTGCAAAATCTTCCTTCTCTCCATTCGTTTCTGTGTATGTTTGCGGCGACAATGGTTTGTTAACCCCTTCGGAAGAAATGACCACATGTGTTTAATAATTTATATGTTACCTTCATTGGTGGCTGCTACCTTCATTGGTGGCCTTGCTGTTTTGAAATTGTCTTCAAATTATTTTCAGGCACTTATCAGTAGCACCTATTTTTAAGACGTCCAACAGTTTGCCTGATGGTGATGAGACAAGGAACATGTATGAATATGTTTTTGCAGAATATTGCCTTTTCAGACCGAAATCAAACATTTCATTGAAAACTTGCTTCATCTCAACAGCTTATCCAAAAATGGAGCCTTATATCTGAGTAGTTACAGAAAGCTTATATGCGGTTACTTCGAAGTGCCACCTGGGACGTCAACATGAAATTGCAAGAAGGCATATGTCGGTGCAAGGCATTTCCACAAAGATCTATTACAACTTTTAATGTGGAAACACTATCACATACCTATTTTTAGTGTCTTTACGCTAAATCCACTTCCGGAATTACAACTATCGAAACGCAGGGCTACCTATCTGCATTCTTGGTGATTGGGAGCCAAAGTTAAGCGGATAGTGCGCGTCGGAAACGCTGGCTTTATGGTAATCCACTCCCAACCACTGTAGTACCTTGAGCCTTGACAATCATATTTGTGCAGATATCTTCGCTGTAGGTTTTGCCCAAATGGTTGATTGGCGAAAGTGTAAAAAGCTGAATGTGTGAAAATCTAATCGAATTGCTTTATACTATCAGTGCGGGACGTTTAGTATGCGCAGCAGGTAGAACTTCGTCGGCACTGAAGAGTTTCTATGACGGAAGGTGATATTGCAGTCGAACTATAATTGCTTACTCCGTGTGAGTAGTTTCACGTCCTTCGTGGATATGAACGCTTCTTGTTTTTGTTTTAATGTTTCAATTTAAGGTAATTTCATATCTTTGGTCGTTTTCTACAATAGCGGTTAATTGGTGTGCTGCAGAGGCGAATTTTCGTTTTCGGGGCCCGAGGCTATTTTAATTGGGGGCCCTTCTGGAAGGATTGCGATGACTGATGTCATACAGATTAGGACTATGCGTTCTCGTTACATTCGCTGAACAAGTTGTTCCAATTCAAAAACATATTACTTTATTTTGAATTCCCTCGATATCAGGAACAAAAACAGTCACAATGAAACTAACGAGAAAAGCAGCGGTGAAGTTATCTGACCGCATTCACATATTTATCGAGTACCTCATTGGCCTCGTGCAATCTGTAAAACGGAGTCAGTAACAATAACCAATTTTCAACGCCATAAAGAGATTGCTCATCGTCATTCACTTCAATCTTCCCCGCTCATTCTTCTATAGAGATCTTTTGTTAGTGGCATGGTGAAAAAACGTGCGTTGAATCAAAACAAAAATACAAACATAATTGCTTACAGAAATGTTGGAAATTGTCCTTACTCCCAAAATTTTGGGGCCCCCTGAAATCGGGAGACCTAGGCTTAAGCCTTTTTAGCCTGATGGTAAATCCGCGCTTGGTGTGCTGCAATGGCTTGAAAAGTTTCTGTCTCACCAAATTATCTGTGTAAAAACTAAAAAGCTCAATTTCGCTTGGTATCAAAGAATGATCAACGATGTATTGTAAATCACTATTGACAGCGTGCATCTGCAAGCGTGTGCAAAATTATCCTGCATTGACAAATCTTGCAACACAAGTTGCACGACCTCATATCTTCATGTTTTTTTTACTGGCGATGCATGTTGCAAGACAATGTCGATGTCGACTTTGTACTGTGACTTGTCATTTAGCGTGAACAGCCGGAGCTGATGAAACGCAGGTGCCGCTGGAAGTGCTTGACGTCTTCTCCACAGTTATGGAAGTGTCTTTGCGCTATCAGTCTGCAAAAGAAGTGAGCGTTTTCGCGGCGCATGTTTGTTAATAATTACGAAGCATGTTGACCTTTTATGAAATTCGTATCAGCGTTGCTGCGTCGCTTGGATCGATTTTAGGAGGGTAGAAAATTACCCTTCTTTTTTGGACAAATAAACCCACTTAAAACTTTTGACTGTGGGACCGAGTCAGTATAAACCTATCTTGAAAACGGAATTCATTTATACCATGCTAATCTTATTACTTTACTTTTTAACATTAAAAAATGAAAATATCTACCAACCTTTTGCATTCAAGTACAACTCAGAAGAGCCTGGCTTGTGCGTCGTTATACTCTAAAACCGTGATTTTCAACTGGTGTTCGGCAGGACTTCGAGAGCTGTTCCGAAAGAAATTAATTACGGAAGTAATTATCCACTATCACCAGCTTGAATCTTTCAGATATTGCGAGACTAATGATCAAAGTGTTCTGTGACTCAGAAAAGGTTGAAAAACACTGTTCTTAAAAATTGTTTCAACGTTTTTTCCGTATCTTTCTTAACAAAACCCAAATACTTTCATTTCCTTCTCAAATAAATCACAAAAAATGATAAGCGCTGAGATGAGCATTACAAAAACGAGTTTTCTTGCAAAATAACAAGTTTATTGAAGCTATCAACGCACAAGATTTTTCTGAAAGTGTGTGTTTTAGAATTATAATTTTGCAGAATTGCCCATCAATGTGTTTTGGGTACAATTTTTTGGGATACTACAGTGTTTAGGATAAAAATTAGTTTACTACGGAAAGTTTAGACTTATTTTCCTTGTGCTTGAGAACAAAGTGTCAGTGAAAAGTAAATAAAATCTTTCATTCATTTACCTCAAAAGCAATGTCATTCTAACAAGTAATGCAGCCAAGCGTAGAATCAACAGTAAGTAGTGTTGCAACCTCTCCGGTGGTGTTGCGTTGATTGTGTGATTCACCACGAACGGGATATGCGTGAAGAACAACACCATACATAAATGTGGCGCGAACAAGCAATAATAGAGTGATCGTGGCGTGTAATCTCTAATGATACGAGCATGTGAACGATTGAACGTAACGACTAGCATACGCGGAGAGTGATCATGGCATGTGAACTCTATTGTTGCTTGCTGCCACGGTGCGAAGCTTTGCGCATTTGCCGCTCGGGATTTCCGATCGCAACAGTAGTTAATGCACTACAGGGTTGCCAGATTGGCTTTTTTGACGCCAAATTTCAGAAATTTGGCTTTTTGTAGAGGCAGTTGGCGTCAAAAAAGTTGTTTGGCTTTTTGGCTTTTTCTTTTCAATATTTGGCTTTTTTGGAGGCAGTTGGCACATACTATCAGACCGGTGTTTTGGCTTTTTAAATGTCTTGCTGAAGAGTGTTATTAGACTTTTTTAGACAGTGCTTGGTGTATTTTCTCAAAAGTTATCGGGCAACTCATAAAATAACAAAGTTGTAGCATATCTTGCAACCCATAATGCCAAAGGTTTGAGTGGAAACGTTGTAGAAAAAGTGGAAGGTAAAGATTTGGAATTGTTCCTGTAGAGGCAATGCTACAACTTCATTATTTTAAAATGCCGTACAACTAATAAAGAATTTATATTCCATGTTTATTTAACAATTTGGCTTTTTTACCCGGTTCGGCTGTTTTTCAGACATGGTTTGGCTTTTTTTCTCAAAAGATGTCTGGCAACCCTGATACACAACGTGTTAGCTGCTAGCACGCAAACTAGGAAAAGAAAAAGCATTACATTTCTGCAAATATCAGATCTTGCAGAAAAATGAAAGCTTTGAATACTTGTTCCTCTTCTTTGCGCAAAATTCTTACCAGGATTTAAGAATTCCTCCCCTAGTGAGCCAAGTGGCTCCCAAGGAGAACCAGTGTTCTAAACTGTCGCATATTTGTTGTTTGCATTCTGCGATTTTCATTACCACATAAAACCAGAGCTCGTTATCAAAAAGTATCAAACCAATTTATTGAAATACGCAAGTGGCTAACTTCATTTCCGGCTGTAAAATAAGAAAATTTTTACCTTTTATACGTCTTCTTACTTTTAAGAAAAATAAATTACCGCCGCTATAATGTAAAAGCAATGAGCATCTCAAAAATTTATTGTAGGCCCAGTAGTAAACACAATAGCATGAGATAAGCACCTGTGATTAGGCACTGAATTGAAATACGCTGTGAGAGCAAAAACGGGCATTTTTTGTTTGTTTCCAGAGGCAAACGGATGCAACCAATAATTTACTGAGAAACTCTGCAAAGTTTTTGTAACAGCCAAACGGCACCAATGTTTTTGTTGAAAATCAGCCCTTCCTACGAAACGTTTTATCATATCTTCTACCATTGAGGAGTGTGGGCGTACAGTAACAAGAAATTCCATCACAGCATGATATCTCGTTGGCGTGTAACCGTATCACATCATTTTGGTGTCAATGCACTCAACCCGTATTGGTGTGTGAACTTGTTACTCATTCAGCAAATGCTTTTCCTCAGGTCGCTTTGCTCAGCGTTGTTGACTCTCCCACAGTTTTTTCTACTTACTTATCCTGCTGCACAAAACCAGCTTCGCCACTGGCGAATCCCTTTTGTGCTAAACGTCCGACCTTCAAGCTCTGGTATGCTATCGTATTGATATTATGAACAACAGAAGTACAGCGAAAAACACTTCACCGTCAGCACTATGTAAGTATGATGTTGAGGGCCTGATGAGCTTGCTGTTGCACGAATCCATGATTGCGGTTTTTACCGTGTGTGTGATAGATACACAACCTTTCACTTGCTCCAAACAAGCATAGCGGTAATGTCTAACCGTTTCCCACAAACCAGCTTTTGCGCACCCAAAATTTGCGCTACTGATCAGGTGCGAAGCAGCGGCTTGTGCTTACTCTTAATTTGGAGTTATCGCTTTGTTGGCTGACGAACCACGCAACTACACTGTTCGTGTGAAACCGTTTTAACCGGCCTTGAAAGAAAATTTTATAGTAGAAGCAACTAAACAAATTGTTTGAAGAAGTGCATCAGTGCTGTGTCTCCAAGTCTAACCCAAAGATCAAGCAGTGGGGTCGAAACTTCTCGTAAAGTTCAAGCGTATTCAACCTCGCAGTGGCTGTTGCTTTTTCAAATAGTTTTCGTGTTTGAAGAGCTGTAGAAATGCTTTTAGCGAATAGCAAGCCGAATAATAGGCTTCTTGTAGCGAAACTGTGCGATTGAAATATAAAGGTTCTTTGCTGCGAATCGACGAGCGTTCGCGCTGTCGTTTTCGGAGATGCAAGCCAGAAATTCCTCCTGATTTGCCAACGATCTAAATTGTTAACACAAATGTTTACACCGTATTTATGCACGAAGTGTTACAAACAAGCAATTGCCAGGAAAACCTGGACAAAACCAAGATATAATTGACTATATAACGTTTTTTTGCCAACGTATTTAGACCCATTTCGGAGGTCTCAAACCTGTTTCGGCAACATCGTAAGTTTGATATGACAATTCTCTCTTCCATTGACATTGAAAATGTCATAAAACTCTTGTTGCGCACCTATACCACTAAGGTTGGGTAACCATGGAATTTCATCTCTTTTTTCTAATCCCGATCAAGGGATTGTTTTTGTCGTAATTCTGGGATTTTAAGAATGGATTCATGAACGTCAGGGCCGTGCCATTTCACATCGATTTATGGAGTATATATATTTTAGTGCAGTTTTACAATACAAGCCGGCTGGCTAAAGAGATGTGAGTGTCATGGTGACCTTAGTATTGTAATATTTCCAACAATCGCGTAGCCATTCACTGAACAATCGCAACATGTGCAATGAGTTAATACACATGATGGGATCGATCAGCGTTGGCACACCAAGCGGTTTTTGCTAGATCTAGTGATTATTGGAGTCATTTAGTGATTTAGTCATTTTCGAGAAGAATCTAGTTATTTTTAACAATCTTAAAATCTAGTGATGTCCTTTCGGCGATTTCCCTGCTTCAGCGCGCAACAATAGCTGTTGAATGAGAATTTCTCGTGGAAGCCGGCGAGGCCTTGGCTAGATGTGGTCATTAGCTACACGGGACCAGCAAAAAAAGACCAGACGATCTGGAAGAGTTAAATGAAGCACTCAAAACCATCAAGCCTCATCATTTGAAGCTGAACGTAATTTCTCAAAACTCTTGATGCGCTCCTATTTATGCGTCAATATTATAAGAAATGAATGCGGTTGCTGCAGCTTGCGTATGTGCTTTTTCGGATTTTCATATCCCGAAAAATCCCGGGATTTTTAATTTGGCCTCGCAATCGCAACCCTGGTTATCACCCGAATCCGTACTCCGGCTTACAAAATATTAAACAAGGGTGTGCCAAGCTTAACTGGAAAGCCTGGCAAATTTCTTGGAGGGTGTGTTTCACAGATTTCTAACGTTTTAATGCAAGCCTTTGTTTGACAAAACTTTGGTTATCTGTTTGACCCTACTGGTTGGGGTCAACCTCCCACGCACAGCACAGAAGTGCAATACTCAGATAGCGGGATAGTCTAAGCCTTCTCTGCAACCTTCTCAGGGTAATTTCGACATATCTGACGCGACTAAATGTACTACAATGACGCGCATGACCTTTGCTGGTGAGGTACTTTTCGCACTCAGGTATTTCAAACATCAACCGCCTCATACGACTTGCCCGAAGGTGGAGCGAGACGTCAGTGCAACGGCGCCACGTGGCTTACGTTTTTAACTTTGTTCTACCGGAACGTTGGCTTGGTCACGCCTGACTTCTTTCGCCGGCTCTTCTGCGCACCTCCAGATGCAAGTGTTACCGCCTGCCGACGTTGGGTGTGATCTGGCGCTATATAGTGGTCGCAAACTTGTGTTGTACAGTACAGCGGTGATTATGAAATGGAACCTGCACGAGGCTGCGCGAAATGTACGACGCAAAATAAGAGATGTGCAGGAGCAGCCAGAGATTACTATTATGTTTGTCAACAGAAAGTCCAAGCTTGAAAGATCGTTCAACGTTGGATCGAATCAGAATCGGTTTTTGTTCGTTTCGGTTTGACGTCACCGGATAGCGTACACTGACGATATGGAATTTTTTAAAGAAATACGATTTCAGTGTCGCTCTTACAAGAACAACTCCTGATTGACAACAATAAGTTCAGTACAGAAAACTTGTAAACTGATAGGAAAGCTTTAATGGTGGGTGATTAGACTCAACGCGGCGTAAAAATTTTTGCTGAGCGATGCCGCAGTTTTTGAACGGAGCATAAATGTGCTTCGCCGGACATGGTAAACGTGCGGCCAGACGCCGGACTTGGCACAGATGTGCTTCGCCGGACTTAGCACACTTGTTTTATGGCCTTTACACCAGGCCTGCACAACATACGGCCCGCGAGAACTCAGTTGCAGAAAATGTTGCAAAAGCCCGACTTCGGATAATTACTTGTCCTTTCAGAATTTCTTCCACACTACGACGAAATAGACTTTTGCGGCCCGCG
>Ga0210059_1010370_pt1 | contig 14411 bp, 12 predicted proteins | sample Ectturendosymbi2_FD_188042 | JGI IMG/M metagenome (GOLD analysis project Ga0210059, IMG submission 188042) | Ecteinascidia turbinata endosymbiont from Florida, USA - Sample 2 (SPAdes) (version 2) | ecosystem: Host-associated > Tunicates > Ascidians > Unclassified | place: Key West, Florida... | reverse complement strand
CGCCGGCCCCGGGCATTCAAGGCAGGGGGGGCATCCAAAGAGTGAAATTACAAAAATTTAAATGCTGTAACTAGATGATTTTTTCTATTGTAAGCCTACTAAGACATGCTGCATGGATTTAATTTTTCGAAACTTGTTTTGTTGTCAACACTAATTTTTACGTATTCAAATGCCAGTAATTCTCAGCTTCTTCATTACCAGGGACCTACACTCTAAGTGTGCGGCGCAGACCAAATCAAACTGATAGTGACGTGACTTGTTCCGGATCGTGCAATGAAGGGAAAATCACGAAAAGGATTGAAAGACAATCAGGGTTGAGAAAAACCCGTTTTTTTTAAAAAAAGCAACCCACCAGTCTTTTTTTTAATCAGATTTTTTTTGTTTTTTTTAAAAAAACAGATTTTTGTTCTTTTTTTAAAAAAACGCAAAAACCACATTTTGATTTTTTTTGTTGCATCATGCAATATCACCAGTTTCAGAATTACACGATAATAGCTTGTTATACCTATTATGGCATTCAAATTTGAGGGTAAAGAAATTTATCCATCTTTGTTTTTCATAAAGTGTTGTTGGTCAATTATCTCTAAAGTGCTAAGGCTTGGCAAGAACGCGCAGAGCAAAAAGAGAAAAGCCACTCCCACACAAACTCTGCAGTTTCACGTCAAGTTTTTGTACATGCCCTGCTAGTTCAGCATCTATATAGTGCATTTATTCAACATTTGGTTTGTTATGGTCCAACATCAAGAACAGCTTAATGCAGAGAAGGCAGAAAACTTGATTAAAATATACCGATTTTACAGAGCTGAAGAAGATAACCAGTAGAATTCTCTCAAACTTTTAGAATTATTCTTCTCTTTTATTCAAGTCCTTCAAATTTCGTTGCTGTTCATTTTGTTTCATTAAAGAATGTACAATTAACTGCACAAGTATGCTGCTTATCTTATTTTTTACTTCATAGTAGATTCTTCACAGAAAAGTAAAAAGTGAGCTTTTTGGTGGTTTTTATTGTTGTTTTTCAAGTGGGCTTTTTAAAAAAACTGTTGTTTCTTTTTTGTTGGGTCCAATTACATCCACGCTGAAGATAATTATGGACGTATAACTGAATTTCTGAGCCAAATGTCAAAACTGTCCTAACACTGCCCTATTTGATTTTTTGATGGAACGCTAGTTTCCCGTTTCGTTTTTGTGCTAACACAGTCGCACACCTGTGCTTGCAATATGTGCTTCGTTTCGAGTCTCGTCAACTGGCATTTCAGCTGGAATTGTCACAACGATTCACACAAGCCCGAATCTTTTCTCCCCTTAGTAATTGTACGTATAACAGCCACATAATAAAAACGCAAATTTTCTTGCGTACTTCATGCACATTCTTAATTCTTGTGTGGTTTAGCAAGTTTCAAACTGCGGTCAACCCTGGGTGTCCGCCATCCCAACCACATACCTTCTGATCGACTGCCATTCGACCAGACATTCGCGCAGCCTTGTATTTTTGCAGTTGAGAACTGCGCTGACGTAGCACTGCGTGTGGTCCACTCCCTGTTTTAACGCGTTGCCGGATGTTTTTGCAGTCATGAACTGCTCTGTCTTAGGAGACTGCTGATAATTTATGTTCACTGCAGTGACACACTGCAGCTTACAGCAACGGGTAAAAAGAGTGCGTGTAGAATAATATGCACAGGGAAGCCGGAGAATGGAGGCATGGCGACGGCATTGTTCCCCAGGCCCATAACTAGGGGGGGCTTCCCACCCCTAAAAAATTAATCGCCCGCCCTGGAATAATGTGTTGTAGGTCAAAACTATTGGACATATTTTAAAAAATGTGGGCCCCTCTCAGAATACTCTTCGCCACCCGTGGTGTCCCAAGCTGGTTACGGGCCTGTTTCCCCCTCCGCCCTTTCAAAAGAGGGGCAACGGGGGCGGAGGTGCCTTTTCATCATAGGTGTAGGAGCAGGCAAATATTTGGGGTACAAAGGAGAAAGTTTTCAAAGGGGGCTTTTCGTCTGTTCTGGGGCTTGACATTCTGAAATTTGGTAAACACTCCATCGATTTATAGTGCTTCATAATTAAATTTGGTTAGTCTTGGAGCTTTGTTCGGAGGGCTAAGCCCCCAAAAGACACCCGTGGCGAGGAGACTGCTTTCCTACCGCTGCTCCGGCGTCCCTGAATATGCAAGTTGTGTCGGCAAACTTCGCCAAAACGTTAGTTTGCAAATGTGAATATGACGTCCTACTGTGACGTCGCAAACAGCGTATATCCAGTAACAATGAGCACCATACGCCACTGTTCAATACGAGAATTTGGTAGGGGGCATCCAATCAAGCAGTCGCCCCGGGCATCACTAGACCTCTGCACGCCACTGGACAGACTGTTTGTTGAGGAGAAATTTATCAGCCTTTAGCGAAGAACACTTACGTTTTATTTCAGTCCAAATTGGAAAGCTTACAACCGATTCAAACAAGCGTCAGGATTTTGAAATGGATTTTGATGCTTTGGAGGAAGTATTTAGACAGGATGATGTCGAAAATGCGAATGTGGCTGTTCTTTCAATCGTTGGTCCTTACAGGACGGGAAAATCGTTTCTTCTGAGTCTTTTGACACATTTTTTCCGAGAGGTTTGTGTTTTTTTAAACCAATGCAAATGTTTCAAAGCACCTAGTTTCCAAAGAGGCGACGCAGTCGAACCGATCAGCAAATGTTTTCTAACAGGAAATCGATTTCACGTTATTCTACGCATCCTCAGTCCGTAAGCTGCAAGCAATGCTTGCTTACGGGTGAAAAGTCGTAAGGTTAAAGTAGCAGAAAGCAAACAAAGTCAAGATTCGCCTTGTTTCAGACTTGCATTCTTGCTACTGGATTGGGCCAAGCTACTTTCCATGTAAAAAACGTGTTTCTTCCAAATCATTTGCAGTTTTACAAAACAAGAAAATTATATAAGTTTTGTAGTGTTTGTCAAAAAGGGCTTAACTTCCTGAATAATGTCCGCAACAGTACACATTATTTGAAATCGCCAATACGTTAGCTAATTTTCAGGTAAAATAATCAGTTTTTAATGTTTGCAAGAATGACGTCAGGGTTTACCAAAGAAGGTGAAGAATTTACAGAGTTTGTTATTGAGAGCCGTTAACTACAAATCGTTTTCGGAAGCACTTGATATCGCAGTATGTACAAAATTTGAAAATGCAGCAAGCAAACTGTCTTGCTGACAACCTCAACGTACTCGGCGCTATACAAATGGTTATTATTCGTTTCGGTAATCTGTTCTACGATTTCATGTTATATCAGCAAATTATGTGTCCACACTCTCAGCGTGCAGCTTCTGAACATCGACTTTACATTTTTGTTCACTTTTGAAAAAGCCATCAGCACCAAGCTCCGATTCTCGGGAAATGATCCTTCCAGCATTCGAATGGAAAGCTGGTGAAGATTCGCACACGAGAGGGCTCTGGATATCAAAAAAACCTATTTGGATCACATGTCAAGATGAGCAGGTAACTTTTCAAAAATAAGTCTTACTCATCGTTCAACAACGCTATCTTTGAGGATACCAGAAACCTACGAAATGTTGCTTAGAAATACTTTCAAGCGATGTGCCAATCCAAACGAATACATGAAACAATAATTTGAAGCCGTTAGAACTTCAGCATTTAACACGGGGGTCACTTCAGAGTTTGCGAATATCCAACAAGATTGTATTGATCAGGCGTTCATACTTTGTTTAGAAACATGAATGATCATACATAGGGGTAATGCAAACTCTAATAGACAACTTAATTGGCCGAATGTTTCAGAAAGGAAAATATCATACCCAGGGCTGCGGTGGGGCAGGAACGCGTGGGAACAGCGTTCCCACACTTTTCTGGGTACGGGAACATGTTCCCACACTTTTTTCAGGTTTTCCTTTGTATTGCAATGAAAGTGAATACTTCATTACAAAAGCTGATTTAAAAATGAGGCGGAAGTGCTGTTGGAAATGCTGGATTTTTGGGTGCATTCCCACACTTCCTTTTTAGCACTACACCCCTGATTATACCTAAAATTTAGTTCTGGGTAGATAGATTTTGCGCATTACAACACTGATATCGACTTCCCAATGCACGTTGTGACTACAACAGACAACTAAATCACAGTTTTTGAAACGGCAATTCTGCCAGAACGACTTCTTCTGATTTCGTATATAAAACTGAAAAGGAAATCTAAAATTGACTTTACAAAATTGAAAAAAACTAAAATTTACCTTTTATACAAAATTGCGCTAGTTCAAAACTTTCATTTATTTCTTGCAATTGCGGGATGGAAATTTAGCAAACCACGGCGTTTGCCGATTTTTTTATAAAATCCAACAATAATGTAGAGCAGGGGTCTCAATCACGCGGCCCGGGGGCCACATGTGACCGGCGAGGGAGTTTTGTGCGGCCTGCGATGCTTTTTGGGAATTTTCAAATATTTAACGTTTGAATTATTCAGTTTATTCACCGGTGGGTGTTCGGCCAGAGAGTCAACAAGTTCCTTCAAAACGAACGTAGAGAAGTCTAGAGAAGATTTGCCTGCAACTCACTATATCTTACGCAGGAAATAAGACGCAAAAGCTGTTTCAATTAAGGTTCAGGTATCGCCATTGTTGAGTCAGCCTCATAATGCGGCCCTCGTGTTACTTTATAAGTCCTTATTTGGCCCTCAGAGCAATTTGAGTTTGAGACCCCTGCTGTCGAGGGACCAATCGCTCTCGGTTTAAACTGGGGCAGCCGCGGCTTTTGTTGTCGTGTCCCGCCCAGCCACGTCTTTGTTCTGGAAAATGAGGCTGGTTGCAGAAAAAATTTAAAAGTCGTGTTTGTGTCACAATAAGAGGAGAATCAAGAAAAATCAGCATCAGGAAAATCACAATGGTAGTTTATGAAGTGTTTTGAAAAGTTTTTTAAGTATCAGATAAGTTTACAGACCTCGCTTTAGCTTCAGATGCTCTGAAATTGTCATGGCCGTTAAGCTAAAGTTTTCGTGACCACACGAGCGCAGTCTCTCAGTTGGAAATGTTTACATTTCGGTCACTGTTACTTTCGTCGTCAGGTTCGTTCTACTGTATTCGGTTCCATGAGCTCTTGCTGAACAAACTGCAAAACCACAGACGTTGTCAAAAACAAGGCCGTGTTCACAGCGTGAACGTTTCGCAGTGAAAGGAAGTGACTCAGCAGTAACATCTATACTGGCAACATATGCATATACCGGTTCGCGCATCATGACGTAAACGTGCATGCAATCCTCAGCAGTAACCCACACAAATGTCGTGTAAAACGTGTGGTCATTTGTTTTGTAGATGGTTTTTATGTCATTTTTCCGACCGCTCTCGATTTCAAGTCGGTGAACCCAACCACGGGTCTTAAAATCCTGTGTCGCAATTTCGAAGCAGAAAAGATTTCACTTACGAATTGTAACGGTGCGGTAAAACGCTAATGAACAAAGGGTTTGCTGCTTACCACCAGGGCGGTGGAGCCGAAGCCCAAACAATTTTAGATGACTGGATGACTGGAGCCGGAGCCGGAGTGGCTGGAACTGGAGCCGGAGCCGGATGACTGGAACTGGCTGGAGCCGGATGACTGGAGCCGGAGCCGGAGGATGACTGGAGCCGGAACCGGAGTCAAAAAATTTTGAATGGAGTTGGAACCTGAAACTTTAGTTCCGGTTCAACATACGTATTTGTGGAGCAAGTCAATTGTTCAAATAACACAATGGTTTTTAATTTTTATTGGACCAAATCGTTCTGGATCCGGAGCCAAAAACTTTTAGAGGTTGAAGTCGGAGCCAAAAATTTAGATGCCTGGAGCTGGAGACGGAGCCCGAAATTTAAGTTACGGCTCCACAGCCTGGTTTGCCACTGCTACTGGCTCTGACTAGCCGGTTTACAAGGCGTGTGAGAAATTCAGAAATGAGTTCAAGTGATGGTAGTCAACTGAGAGCTTAGGTCTGCCTGGTACGTAGTTTTCAAATAACTTCTTTACGCCCGAATGCGCACTTTATTCCTTTCTTATTGTGATATGAGCAGTCCGTCTACCATCCGTAAAAGTCCACAACGACTTTGTAGTGTGTAGGTTATACTTTGCTATAAAAATTTGGGCAGGGTACATGCAACGTACAACAAAGCTTCTTTCGTTTCATTTGGTACTTTTTGTTTTTCACCACACGGTTTATTTGCAGCGAAACCCGTCAAATACAAAGGAAACTCTACCGATGGCATATATGCTGCAAGGCAGTAACTTTAACGATCTCCCCTTCCGTGCATGTTTAGCATGGAATGTGATGGCTCCTCAAATAGCTTACCATGTTTAATAAAATGATGTCGAAGAACTTTGCTTCAGCAAGTACCACACATACGTCAATTGAGATCGTTCAACAATATTCTCACGTGTATGCACTACTCATTAATTACTGATGTATAGGTTCTGTGCACCTGCCATGAAAACAGCTACACTAGCTCTATGTTGTTCGCGACAGACATATTGCACGTCTCAATGATGACGCGATAAAGGAAAGGTTTTATCAAATCTGTATCAAAAGCATATTATTGACCATCATCAAGATCAAGGTCAATGTGATTTAGGTTGAACATAACGAGGAAACAACCCTGTAACAACAGTACTCTTTGTCCCATAGCACATGGATTCAAGCTGATTATTTCGTTAAATCATCACAATACTAGCCAAAGCGCACGTCGCGTTTGTCGTAACTCTGATTATATTAAGAAGACTAAAAGTGTGAGAAAGACATCACTATCACATAAAACTTAACTTCTCAATGATTTCAAAAACAGTAAACCTGATCTGGTCGCAATATAAAATGTTCAAATTACGATATATTATATAATAAGCGAAACCTGCATAATGGATTTCACAACAAAAAATTTTAAATTTTTTGTCCATTAAAAAAATAAGTGCTTCAATTTTATTTTTAAGCATGCTTTTGAAAAGCTGAATGCTTAATTTCATACTTTTTTCGTATCAGATATATGATACCATATGGAACACGAACAGAGCCGCGACAAGGCCATTTGGTACCTGTCATCCCAGTATGTATTGTTTGTTTCAAGAATCTTGGTGCGTTGATCATCTCGTGGAAACGTTTCTTACTGTCTGGCCTATACTGCTGATGGCATATATCACAGAAGTCGCCACATAGATACCATAGTTTGCACAAGTCAGGTTTTGATTCAGCGTCAAAGTTTTATTTTGTTGGCTGTGGTTTGCCAATTCTTGCAATGTTCGCAGTCCACGAACAAGGGTCAGCATCATACGTGTTTAAAACAACCTCTTTTATTATTACGTAGTCCTAAGTCACTTCTCATCCTTTCGCCCTTTCACACGTTTTATATTTTTGCTTGTCATGTCAATGAATACACACGACAGTGTTGAAAAGTTCCCACGAAAAGTCTGTTTTGAATTGATTAAATGTTGATGACATCGTAGCATGTTCCTACCGTACCATGTTCGCTGTATGACTAGTTGACATTCTTGTGTAATACAGTCTGCTTTCTAGGTTGCGTTGTTTCTGATGGACGCCCAAGGCTTGTTTGATGGAAGTCAGTCAACAGCCACTGAATCAAAAATGTTTGCCGTTGGGTCAGTTATGAGCTCTTACTTGATAAGCAATATTTCAAAGCGACTGGAAACTCATCATCTGGAATACTTTCAGGTTTTCTTAATGTTCTTTACAATTACAAAACAAAGACATTAGTTGATGAAAATGTTAGTTTGATCATCAACATTTCAAATAATACGCAGAGATACGTCCTCTACGGGAAGAAAATGAAGCCGCAGAATATGAGCCTTACACCACAGAGGTATTCTCATGTCAGCTGATATCAGTGTTTGATCTTGCTTTGTTTGCTCTTGTATGAAAATCTGGCAGCGTGTGATAAAAATTTGATCGACGTTTTGTGCACAGAGTGCTATTTTTGCAATCCGTGACTGGCAAGACAGCAGGGATCTCGGCCTAGAAAAGGGCAACGAGTATCTGAGGCGCAAGTTGTCATCCGAAGATGTCTCAGACCAACACAAACAAGTTCTTCAAGAACTAGATAGGTCTTTCAAACTGCAATGCTGGTTGCTGCCTGATCCTGGGAAAAAAGTTAAATGGAACAACAACCTGAAATTAAAAGGTGACGTAGGGGTTGTATTGCAGTATCGAGTAGATGTCAGAAAAAAATTAAAAACATTTAAGTCATTGTAAATCCGCTGTTAGTAATACTCTCATTCCTTGCAGTGATGGTAATTGCACAGATCGTGTGAGTTGTTTACATACGATTCTTGGTCGTGTGAACAGTGTACGTAAGAAGACAAAGCGTTCATCGAAGTACTGTAACTTTAAACATCCATAATGGCAGCAGTCCTATAACAAACTGATCTCCATGAGCGTCCGCAGAGGCGGACAAAAGGGGCATTTTCCACCCTGGAAATTGGGTCAAGGAACAAAAAATTCTAGAAAACTTGAGGTCAGCAGCTTAATTCTGATTAATCAATTGATTTAATTATTACAATGAAAGTTTATTTGCCGGTGTGAGTGCCACTCACACTGCACAAGAACCAAGTACACCTTTCCGGTGTCATACAGTGATGAGCTTGCAGTAAATTATGTCAGCTCCTTTGCCTGCAGAGGCAGGTTGCAAAACTTACGAAACAATTCTGTAGTTCTACAGTTGGTGTTTATTGCGTAACAGCAACATGGCAACGAATCTTGAAAGGTTTACTTCAAGTTACGGTAGCAAACGTTTTGCAGCATGTGACTGTTGAACGCAGACAGCTTGGCAGATAATTAAAATGCAACGAGACTGACTTCTGATATATCGGAAACCACGTAGTTTTACCCTGCGTGAAAAGAAACATGAGCGAAAAAGAACCGAGCGCATTTTTGTGACCGCTGTCGTAATATAGGGCATTTTCTTTGTGATGTAGAAAGGGTAAAGCGTTTTCCGAACGTCTACGTCCATGTGCATTGCATCTACAGCAACCTGAAAACGTTAAGCAAAATGTCGACGTTACACTCCCTGGAAAAATTGCGGCGGAGACGCCTATGCTGATCTCAGTTTTCAAATAACATCCAAGCCTAAAGTTTGGTGGCTGTGGCGCTTTACGCGCGCCATCTTGTACTTAAACCAGGCGCAAAAAAATTGTCTCAAATTTTACATAATTTTGTGACAGCTTTTCCGATTTGGTATTTTCTTCTGATGAAGGAATTAATGAGATAGCAATTCCTTTTACCCCTTTTCAACATATTTCAGTTGATTAAAGTTGCGTTTGTTGAATAAACTTGGCAGGTTTTGCAACCAAGACCTAGTTGGCGAGTGTGCAAGACCCGTTGCCAAATTGTGAAAATGACATAGCCTACTAATTTAGAAACAAATTTTTATGTTCGAAATATCCTAAACAAGACAATTATGTTGCAACAAAGTTACAAATATTGCAAAAGTTTGCTACCACCAAATTTCCCAAGCTAGGTAGCAAATCAACTGCTTAAAATATTTGTAACCGAAAATGAACTTTTCGCAACTAGCCAATGCACTAAGTAGACCTGAATTGCTGTAAATCAGATTGACAGTGAAATCAGGCGTGCGGCGAACTGCGAGCAACAAGGAGTCACTTTTGAGAGCGCGGCCAACGCATTTCGCGGACGTTTCATGTGATTACTCAATCTACGTGGCGGGAAAAATCCTGTGTCCCGGAGTCAGAGCAGGGTTCTCACTTCTGGGGAATTTTCCCTATATTGAGAAACTCAGCTATCTTTGGGGAAAATCTGGGGATTTAATGTATCTAGGGATTTTTTAAGGAAATTGCGTTTTTTTGATTACACTAGGAAAGGTTGTGGTCACGCATTTCCATCTGATGTGGAATTCAGATTGTGAAAATAACTGTCAATTCCAGGAACCTGTCTACCTACAAGTCTGAACTCTACGGCTAAATGCAACCAGGTCTTGAGACCAGTGTTGCTGAAATTGGATAAACTCAGTTCGCAATGGTTCTTAAGGGGGTTTGTTTGTTTAAGGAGCTGCAAAAGTACTAACCCTAATCATTAAGGCTGCTTCATCAAGGAACCTGTCGCTTGGCCAATCCTAGAAGAACCGTGTAAGTCTGTGAAAACTGGATGGTAAATTGACAGGATTGTGAACATGAGAAAGGAATAGCTGCTCTTGCGATACTGTATGCTGGTGTTGAGGGAAAGACTTAAAGTAAAGTTGTATTAAGTAAGTAAAGTTAGTAAGTAAAGTTAATATTCATAAATTGTTTACACATGGCTCCCGAGGAGGCTTGTCATTGCTCGCCGGTCGGTCCATGTGACATGCCACTGACCTTGCCCAGTCATGACGTCGGTTGCTCAGGGTCTTTGCTTCAATGGCCTTTTGCATGTATTGCACCCAAGTTCTGTTCTGTAGAAATCGCGTTAGCGCTGTGCCCCTGTCACTGATAGGATAAGATACAGTTCAGTTCGAGTGCCGGAATGAAACGTTTAAGAAAGTGCGAAAGTGTGACTTTGAAAAGAAAAAAGTGTCAAAGTTATCAGATTACCAAGAAAAACATTTTCTGTGGTCAACTCACAAAGTTACTCAACATTCCCACAACGTAGAAAGCACGAGGTCAGAGGTCAGAGTGAGTGCAAAGCAGCATCAATGCTAAAGAAGGTAGCAACATTTCAGAAGTCTGCATTGGTGAAGGGTCCGAAGGAAAATTGTTAAAGTACTGTATATGATTTGGAATCACATTTTTTATCAAGCATATTAGACAGTAGACAGCAACGTTGTTGACATGCGGCTGTTTATATCAGCAGGCTGTTTATTCGTGTGGAATTAATGGTTGGGGCCTAAACGGTAAAATGCCATTTTGTTCTCTGCCAGGTTTGCGAACTCATGTTTCACGAACATATATCTAGTATATCATGTTAATAATTGATGTTATTTTCACTCCAAGTTCGTTCATCAGTGTGTAAGTATTGTTGATAAACGTTAGTTTTCTTTGCAATAGCAGAAGTTCCTGAAGCGACGCGGCCAAGGCTAATGTAAATGATGGTATGGCAACAGTCAAACTAATGAAACTGTGCGACGTCAACGTGGTTCTTCAGCCAGAGCGGGGTTCCTCGGGTTTGGACTTACAGTAACGCTTTTCAGCTATGTCCCCGCTTTTGTTCCCACTAAGAAAATTTTACACTGAGCAAATGTTTGTTTTGCTGCTGAGCATGTATACTTTAAGGCAGAGAGATAATGGTGCTTGTAATTAATTAAAAACCTTGTGAATTAGTAGAATATGTATAAAATCTTTTTAAAACACGAACAAAGTGCACATTTAATTGAAATAGATTGTCCTTGCTTTTGCGTTTTTCCAATGTTTGGAATGTTGCAAGTGCGCGAGAATGAAATTTCGCCTCGCAAATGGTCTGGTGGTACTGCGCATTTGGTCGCCGCTCCCCGGTGTCTTTGCCTATATATAACCATATAATCGACAAAATTTGCCACAACCCAGTGACGTACAATTACTATAACGACGTCATCAACCGGGCCGTAAGCAACAACTTTGGAGCAGAGGTGAGCATGGACTGGATTTTTTGGAACCGGACTCTGGCTGCTTCCGAAGGCTCCGGAGTGATTTTTTGATATAGCAGGAGCCGGATTAGATTTTGTGTTCGCTGAAGAAAAAATAGTTTGGGAGCTGCTCTCTATTTTCAAAAATGTGGCAAGTTTAATTAGCTTTAACATAATTAAAAACGAAGTACAAACTTCCAAGCAAAGAAAGAAGCAACTCTGAGCAGTACCGTCCGCAAGCGGATGCAGCAGATTGACAATTTCGTTCATTACATTCATTCATATCGTATGTTGTCTGAAAATATACTGATGTGAAACCATGCAAATGGGATTTGTTTTCTTTCTGAGAATGTTTCAGGACAGACGAATGCCATCGCGATTGTAATCGTGATTACTTTCAATGTAATCGTAATCGATTACATTATTATTTTGTTTATTCGTAATCGTAATCGAGGATGTGTCAAGAAAGCGCAATCGCAATCGATTACATTTGTGATGTAATCGCCCCATGTTTGATGCTTGGTGTTCGGAATGCAATTTTGCATCAAAATGCAGAACAAAAATACTTTGAAAATGGAAAAGAAATGGTAAAAAGTTTTAGAAAGAGATTTTACGCTTGCCGAGCACTTTAGTATATTACCACACGTTTTGAAATTGCAGACATTGATGATGATTTCATCGACGAAGTTGGAAAATTGAAAATACACATTTCTCAAAACATTCGCCCGAACATGTCCAACTGTATGCCTGTAACAGGAGAGAAGATGGTGCAGATATGCAGAATTTATGCAGAAAATATAACAGCAGATGAAACAACGCAAGTGTTGAGTCTCAACCAGGTACCTTGCATTCTGATTTCCGTTGATGCTGAGTTTTCTGCATTTTACACGGTATTACCGTTTATAAATTCATAGAATAGCTACATTAGAAATCGAACTTTGTGATTCTTTGCTTTGGACCTGGCTGAAATCGTTTAACTTGTGTAAGGAGCAAACCAATACGCTTGTGTGATCATAACGGGTGCTGTGTGCATCTTCAAATATTTATCAATACGAGTAGATAGGAAATGACAGTTCAGATATTTTGTGTATGTGTTGTGGTGTATCTTTCCAAAGCATTGATCGCACTTTTGTCTTGTGTTGTTTAAAGAAAATTCTATCATGCATCGAATGAAATCTTCGCAAAGTTCACAGTGTAACTTTTCGAAACCACGTTTGTGATGAAATTTGCTATCAATAATCCAACTTTGAAAGAAAAATATAAGTGAGGACTTGTTTCCAAAATTTTTGGAAATATTGTACAAAGCGATTTGGAACATGCGTGAGCCCCCTTTCGGCTAGGGGATTGTTAAAAACGTGACGTTTAGTGATGAATCAGCAGAAAAACGTCATAAAACTGTAATTTCAAAATTACCAAAAAGGTTTTTTCTTTCTGGAATTGACAAAATATGGGCTGCTGACTTGGTGGACATCAGAGATGATCGGAGTCACTTTTTTGACTCCTGCTCCTGTTCCAAAAAAGTGACTCCAGCTCCTGCTCCGGAGCTCATCGGAATTTTACACTCTTCGTCTTTCGTTTGAGCGAGTTCTTCTTTTATCCACTGCTAGCCCGCCTAGATATCTGGGCAGGTGTTGAGCAGCCATTCGGTTGTCTCATCGTCCAGAACCGTCAGGCCGCGTAGTTCGTGGGGAGGTCGATGGATTGGACAGTGGAGGACGACATGGTCGACGGTTTGTTCTGCGCCACACTTTCAGTAAGCAGAGGAGGCCATACCCCATTTTTACAGGCAGGAGCGGAAACGACCGACACCGGTGCGGAGGCGGTTGAGCCGGACCCAGGCTTTTCTTCGGAGGGTCATTCCGGGTGTGTGTGTACCGTTGTCTGAATTTAAAAATGGAGTCTTTTGGGGTTGTCCGCCCACTCCGCGTTCGATTGATGATCCGCCCACCGCGCCGCACGTTTGTTGTTGTCATCAGAAAAACTGATGAGTTGTTGTACGGCGGGTACAAATTTGAGGCGCCGTGCAGCTGCACCCGATGATCGGGTGAGTGCTGAGTGGAGCAGGTGTCCACGCTCCATGGCACGGCATCCTAGAGATAGTGTGGCTTCTCTGCGACGAAACTTAGCAGGTTGGATGCCTGCGAGGATTGGAAGGTTGTCCGCTGGTGTAGGACGCAGGCATCCGGTCACAGTTCGCAAGGCGTCGTTGATGGCGGGGTCAATAAGGCGGGTATGAGCACTGCAGCACCAAACAGGAGCGCAGTACTCTGCAGTCGAATGGACCAGGGCTAGGGTGGCTGTTCGCAATGTTGTTGCTCCAGCACCAAAGCCAGAGCCAGCAAGCCGCCTCAGGAAAGCGACGCGTGATGTTAGCTTCTTGCGAAGTGACTCAAGGTGTCGGCGGTACGTGAGCAACCTGTCCAACGTTACTCCGAGGTATTTGGGCTCGGAGCAGAAGGGCAGGGTTTCAGGTTTGTTGAAGTTGACTTTCAGCTCATACTCAGATTCCTTGTTGTTGAGATGGAAGACTGCCGACACCGTTTTCGTGGTGCTGAGCTTTAGCTTTCAAGTCTGAAGGTATTCACCTAGTGTTGCCATGTCCTTGCTCAGCGCTCCTTCCACTGCTTGCCAATCTCCATCAGCATGCATGATTGCTAGGTCGTCAGCATATGCATACTTTCTGGAGATGGTGGTTGTCAGGTCAGAGGTGTAGATGTTGAACAGAAGGGGCGCCAGGACATATCCCTGTGGGACCCCGTTCTTGAGGCGTCGTAACCTGCTCCTTTGGCCATTTCCAGTGGTAAGGGTAAAGCTGCGATTGCCAACCATCTCCATGATCATGTGGACCATGTGTCTATCA
>Ga0210059_1010368_pt1 | contig 14412 bp, 7 predicted proteins | sample Ectturendosymbi2_FD_188042 | JGI IMG/M metagenome (GOLD analysis project Ga0210059, IMG submission 188042) | Ecteinascidia turbinata endosymbiont from Florida, USA - Sample 2 (SPAdes) (version 2) | ecosystem: Host-associated > Tunicates > Ascidians > Unclassified | place: Key West, Florida... | reverse complement strand
ACCTGGTCAAGAAAAGTGTTGATGTGTTAAAATTGAAATAGCATATATGACATAAATGTTATAGTAAATAAGGTAGCCTGTACTTTAGTGAGAGCAAAATATTTTTCTCAAAATTTCCGCCACCGCCCCCCCCCCCTAAAAAATTCCTGCGTGTGCCCTTGCCAGGGTGCAGGCTTGTAACTTGCATTACTGGATAGTATGGAAATGCTCCAAATACAAACACAATGTACAATTTCGACGGATGTGAGAAACTCCACTGAAGCAAAGTTACAGATTAAATGCAGTAATCTACAGTTCCGAAACAGAACTGAAAGTTGCTGAGAAATTCAAATCAAAACTATCAAATACAAATCCATTTATGTAGAATTTATAATTTCCAAAACCAATCTAAATCCATCATAAAGTTGAAAATCCCCTGGATTTAAATCCAAATCCATGTTCATCTCTGCTGGGCTGTATCCAGCCGAGGTGACTACAGATCCGGAGAGCTGGAGTCAACTCCGGCGGGATTCTTCGTTTTTTCAAAGCCGGAGTCAACATTTTGTGAACAACCGGACCCGGTGTCAAGCGAAAGTTCTGACTTCGCCATGTGCACATGCACAAAGTAATACTCTACATACCAAATACGCTGATAAAACTGATGAATAGGACTTAGGTTTTGGTGTACTGTTTCGGTAAGAGTGTCGGGTTCGTGTTTATGTCAAGGTTAGAAAAATAAAAATAATTGAGGTCTCAGACAAAGTCCAATATTTTTCTATGGTTATAGTTATTCCCGTTCTGTAGCTTGTTGTGGGTATCTGACATCTAACCAAACAGTTTTAATTCACACAACACGCATCAAAAAGTAATCGCCAAACTTTATTCCTTTACTCTGAGGAGAAGCAAAATAACTGACAAACATCGAAAGGTCAGAAATTTCGCTTGACACTGGATCCGGATCTCTAATTTTCCACAGTAGCAGGAATATGCATGGTCTTTATAAATTTGCTGTTCGAATGTTGCTGAATTTCGATTGCACCAATGGTTGCCGGAGTTTGTACAGGAACCGGATTCTCACGCTTAAAAAAATTCGGACCCGGTGTCAAGCGAAATTTCTGACTTCACGCCATGTGCGCATGCACAGAGCGATATTTTACATATCACATACGCTGATAAAACTGATGATCAGGGCTCAGGGTTTAGTGTTTAGGCAAGTGTGTCAGTTTAGGGTATGAGTTAGGGTTAGAAAAAGAAAAATAGTTGAGGTCTAAGATTAAGTCCAATATTATTCAGCGATACTAGTTATTCCCGTACTATAGCTTGTGTGTATCTGACATCTAACCAAAAACTTTTAAATTACACAGCACGCATCAAAAAAGTAAACGCCAAACTTTATTCCTTTACTCTGAGAAATAAAATACCTGACAAACAATAATAGGTCAGAAATTTCGCTTGACACAGGTTTAAAAAATTTTGGAACAGTAGCGGAATCTGAAAATGTGAATCCGGCCACCTCTGGTACCCAGCAGTGATGAACATGATCCGTTTTTCGAATCACGATCCAACCGGATTTTACAATTCGGACCCGGATCGGACTGGATTTTGAAAAAACTCTCCCGGATCAGGTCTGCATATCCAAACTGATCAACTGCGTTGATCACTGCAGTCAATCAAGTGCTTGACCAGATATTTTTTCGGATATAAACCGGATCGGTTATTTGGACAGTAGGCCTGCTATCGGATTAGGATCGGACTGGACTACAAATTGAAAATACTGGATTGGAACAAGATTGCAAAAATCTCTGATCCGTTCAAAACTGGTATCCACTGTGTTACAAAACAGAGATGAACGGAGTGTCATATTTTGCAATCCAGATCCATTTCTGAATTTTTAAAACTGATTCTATGTCCAACCATAGACCAAAAAAATTTTAGATATAAAATCCAAGCCCAAATGAAGTTCAAAATTTAAAAAATACAGCTTTGTTATAACAACAAAATTCCGCAATTCGCTTCCATTAACTTAGTCCATATTAGGTGTTGATCCTACATTTTTGAAACGACTTGCAGTCCGCATCTAAACAAATTCGTTATAATCCGGGTCCAGTCCAATCCATGTCCAGTCCAATGCTCATCTTTGCTGCAGAACAGCACTTAACCTGTTTACGACCGGTTACCATTCTTCAAGCGAGCCCAAAGTTGACCTGAAAAACGGTGGCTTCTGACTTTCGCTTATATTGACATCTTAACATCATACAAGCAAGGAATGACGTGGTTTTGCCAGAGCTATGATTCCCATGACTTGTCGCACTTTGGTGTCTTGTCTACTCTATAAATCGGTGCCAAATTGTCTTTCGTTTCCATGCCAACGCCTGCAGTCACATGATGATATTGTAAAGTTTCTGTTTAAGTCTCCGTTCACGTCACATTACAGCTTTCGCAGTGTGTTTATACCGGCGTTAACCGCATATCGATGTTGTTTGTATGTGGCAATGCTTCGTCGTTGCGTTAGTAAATGTATCAGACATGCTGTTCGTTTTGGTACTTATGTTGTTGAGTAGCATTTGCCACAAGGTTTCAAATTAGGCAGATATATTCGATCTTGTAGGCCTACTTGAATAGGTGGGCGAAACATCAGTAAAATAATAAATTAATCACCAGAAGACCGAATTTATCTGCTTGCATCAGTCATGTTGGAATGTACGTCGAAGTACATTTTACTTCCTACACCACAACTTATCACGGGTCATGAGCGGTGTCCCCTCTAAGGTGCGCAGCTGCGCAATACCACTAGCCCATTTGTGCAATGAAATCTCATTCTCACGCACTTGCAACCACAGGCGTCAGAGGTGATCAGATAATGTTTTTTGCAATCCTATCCTGTTTTTAAAATATGATATCAGTATCAGATCCGAATCCTGTTTTGGTTGAAATCATACTATCCGTATCCCAAAACTATCCGAGAGTGTATTACGATGCACAACATATATTTCGTGTTGTGCCTATTTTGCCTTGTGAGGCAAAATAACTGCTGGAGTTATTTTTCCTTTAGCTGAACACGATTGGCTGAAGTAGTCACATGACAAGTTTGAAATGCATTTTCTGCTTAGTTGACCGTGACATCTGTAACAGCTCAGTCCCACCTGCATGGAAAGTGTTGTTATGGTTTCAGGGCTGGCAAGCACTTAGCAGCTTCTTGTTTGCATTACGTGAACTGTAGACTAAACTTTAACTTTAAATCCTGAACCCCAAAACCTAAAACCTGACCCTAAACCTTGACCATAAGCCCTGGCACTAACCCTAACCATAAACTTTTAAACCCCAACCAATTGTCTCTTTGCATGTCCTACTTGTCTCGTGACCACTTCAACCAATTGTGTTAAACTGAAGTCAAAATAGTCCCAGCACAGTCTTTGCCTTATGAAGCACAATAGATACTAACTAAAGGAATTGTGCCACTTTGAGCCTTGTCATGCCTATGAATAGCAAGCTTGACATATTGCATAACCTAAGTAGGCCTACTTTTCAGTCAATTGCATCAAAAAGCAAGTTGAAGTTCTGCCGCACCAAGCTTTTCATTATTGCTTTGTTTAGTAACAATGGTCCCATTTTAACACTATCCATGATTTCACATTCACAATTTAATTTATTAATCCTACCCACTGTTGCACTTTAAACCACATCTAACTAGCAACGCTAATCTACAAACCAAAACAGCATTTGAAACAACAAACTGGCTTGAACTATCTCTCAAATTTTGAAATGGCTCACTTAAAACGCAGTCTAACAAGTCAATGTTACAAAGCAAGAATTTTGCATATTGTGTTCAAGACGAAAAAAGCTAACTGGCCTGGTATCGTCCAACAACCAGTCAATGCAGGCTCACGTGTAGTAGCCGTGAAGACAGCAAAGCCTAGTGTAGACTACAGACCACGGAAGGTCTACTCTCGTTAACGCTAGTCCAGGGACGTAGCAAACAACTGCCATAATGTATGCTGAAAGAGCCCCATCTTGCTACACCATCAACAGAATCATGTTCAAGAACGAACTTAGCGTCTTCAATCAATAGGGCAAGGGATTACACAATGGTACTGAGATTTCACCATACACAGACTTGGAGTCATGGTACAGAAGACTGAAACGATGCTTCCATGTGCAACTTTTCCTAGAGTCTGAATCATCGCAATATCGAGGAAAGCGTTTCGGATATCCGTATCCGGTTCCCGATTGAAAGCATTTTTGAATATCCTTATCTGGTTGCAAACTCATTATCCTGCCGGATATCCAACCGGGAAACCGGATAGTGATTATCTCTGGTAGGCGTACGAGCAGGGGCGAATTTTCATTTTCGGGGCCCTAGGCTATTTTAAATTGGGGGCCCTTCTCGAAGGTTTGCGATGACTCATGTCATACAAATTAGGACTACACGTGCTCGCTACATTAACTGAACAAGTTGTTCCAATTTATAAACATATTACCTTTTTTCTGAATTCCTTCGATATCAGGAACCAGAGCCACGTCAGCCGCCCTCCATATCCCCAATTGAGGGGGCAGCCACACTGTCACAGGGGACCCAAAATTCAGAGCTTAAACCCCCACACAAAATTTCAACTCCCCAGATTTAAATATGAAACACTAGAAATCAGTGACGTTTTTCATCAATCTGTATCCTTTTATGTCCTTTAATTTATAGACGGAGCAGTACCTGCCACTGTTACTTGGAATAACATCGCCTGATCAGCGCCGGTGCTACATTTTGGCTGCCTAAGGCGCTAGGCCAAAGGGGGCGCCAAAAAAGAGCCAAGAAATATACAATTATGTGGTTCTGAAAGTGACAAACGTCCACTAAGTAAAAGTGAATGAACATGATGAAAGTGAATGAAACACGCGTTCATACTTTTGTTACTAATTTCAATTTCATATATTATTCATATAATAATCTTTTCTAATGTACAAAAACGTTCTTTCCGCAATGTATAGTGGGATGATATGTAGAGTAAGGATCTTTATATAGGACGGGTGGACACTTGAATTGAACTTGCTAGGGCAGGGTTGCCAAGTCTAAAAAAGACCTTTCAAGCTAGAAAAAATTGCAATATACCACTAGAATGCGCTAGAATAAGGCCAATTGTATCGGCCGCTAGACCAATTATCTGTTAGAATCTAGCGGATGTAGGCCACCATACCAGTTACTTAGCAGTTAGACAGGATTAAAATCTGCTGGATTTAGCAGATAATCCGTTAAATTTGGTAACCATGGCTTCGGGTGCTTACACATCTATCAATGACGTGCTGTTGTCAGGACCAGCAAGATTTGCCCTCATTACTTTATCAACTTCACTTTAATATTTTTAAGGTTACCAATTCTGTTAATTTCGTTTCTTGATTTTCCTGGCCCAGCCGCTTTATCAGAGTACCTTCATGATGAAGCCTTCACTAAATCATGTTTCGGCCACACAGTGTAGTTAAGTTAGGAACGCTGCCGAAATGCCAGGATTATTGGCGTTAATAGACCATTTCACCAGTTAAATTTTGATTTTAGGACGCATCACCTTTTTTAACCAAACAGATTCCAGATAGCACTGAAGACTTTCTGACGGCGGTCCTGTCGAAATTGTGTCCGCAAATGGAACTAAAAAAAAGTGAAATAAAAAAAACAAAAATTTAGGATATTTTGTTGTGAAAGCCATTTGGCCTCGGGATGTGCAGTAATGTCGAAATATTTTTTAGAAATCACAATTGGGGGGCCCTTGTAAGCATTTTAGGGGGGGAAGAGTTGGGCTGCTGCATCACTGTTGGAAACAAAAACAGAAAAATAGTCACAATAAAACTGACGAAAAAAAGGCAGGAGTGAAGTCATCCGACCACACTCCTATTACATATTTATGGAGTATATCACTGGCCTCGTGTAATCTGAAAAATGGATTCAGGCGTTTTGTTCCACATATTATATGTAACAATAACCAATTCTCAACGCCAGAAAAAGAGAATGCTCATCGTCTATCACTTCAATCCTTCGAGCTACTTCTTCTATTGAGATCTTTTGTTAGCGGAATAGTAAAAAAACGTGCATTGAGCCAAAACAAAAATACAAATATAATGCTTACAGAATTTCTGAAAATTGTCTTTACTCCCAAAAATTTTGGGCCCCCCCGAAATCGGGGCCCTACGCTTTAGCCTTTTCAAAAATTTCAGGGCAAACTCTGTTTTCAGGGAAAGCGCAAGTTGATAAAAATCCTGAATGTGAAAAATATATTCAATACAGTAAAAATTTTCAGGTCAAATTCTGTTTTTCAGGGAAAGTGCAAGTTGCTTAAAAATCCTAAATGTAAAAAGTATATTCAATACAGTGTATTCAGTGTATATTCACTTGGGGTGATCCGCATGATTTAGGCTAGTGCAGCGTGTAATCTAGACCAGTGCTCTTCAACCATTTTGATTACGGTGCACCCTAAAAGATATTTTGACAAACTCATGCACCCTATTTACTTAATCACTTAAAGTCATGCACCCTATTTACTGACTCTTCCCGGTGTCCCCCACCTAATTGTGCACATGTCTGTGAGTACCCTGGCCTAAATAAGCAAGTACTCGAATGCAGTAACTCAGCTACATAATTCAGTTGATAATAACTCATTGCCTGTTGCTTATGAACCACAAATAAGCATCTAATTACAATTAGCTTGATATGGTGTGATGCTTATTCGCAGTGGTGGGTTTAAGGTTGGGGGCCCGAGGCAAGACTACAAAGTAGGCCCTATGTTGACGCCATCATACTCAGCCAACCGTGATAAGCACTTTTGATCAAGCCTAAGATATGGCCACCGAAGGATACGTTTCTGAGACTACGGCATGACTGACATAGCAGAAGGAGAAAATGCAAAGGGTGTTCATGATACACAACTTTGAAAACACTGAAAGGTGGGAAGATAAGGCTGGCAACACACAAAAGTTTGGCAATAGCAAGTTGGCATCGCCTCTACTTTTTATTTTCACGCCCCACTTCTCTGCATTCACAATCAATAAACTACAAAGTTTTCCCCTTTGAAAGTTTCACACTTTCCCCTTTGATAAAATGCTTGGTAGTTGGTAAACTGAATTTGCTCACATTCATATCTTTATGGGAATGCATGGAACCATAAACAACAACCAAGAAGTATCAAAACACTAAATTTGCTTTAAATTTCTTCCTTCTTTCTGCTGCTCCACTTGGATACTTTCTGTTCAAATGTGGCATTTTCATAAAATTATCAAGATACCAAACACTCCAATCTCTAACAATCATCATTTGGTGTAAAAATTATCATTTGGTATAAAAAGTTATCATTTGGTATAAATGTTTGTTCTTTTTTGATAGGGTCTTTTCAGAACTTTTTGGAATAAATTTTAACCCACAATTTTTTAGATAGAGAAGTTGGTTTGAAGCTTTTCTTTATTTGCACATTGGAGATGGTAGTGGGACCCCTTTGAAAGTATAGTACTTACAATAAAGTTGCTGTTTGGGCCCCTTTCAAAGAATAGTACTTGCATATTACAGTTGATGTTGGTGGCCCTATTGAAAGCAAGGTACTTATACATTACACTTGCTGTTGGGGACTGTGGCATCCCCTTCTAAAGAAGAAGACAACCACACATTTAGGACAATTCCGCAAGAGCACTGGTCCATAGGAATGTCCATGGCACGCCCAAGTTAACAATTAAGAAACCTGGACCCGCCGGTTTCGCTCGACACCGCTCAGTTTATCACAAAAAAATTGTATTCACTCATGGTTTTATTTATACAACTTTAAGCACTGCGATATTAATCACAACAGGGGTTTAAAATATACATTAACATATGCATGAATTATTGCGAGTAACAGGGGTGAATGCGTACTGATTTCTTTTATAGGAGAGAGAGATCCCAAATTGTTATTAGCATCATAGCCACTAAATCGTAAATCTCTTCTGGGTAATTTGGCCTATTCCAGTTTGGTAAGTCCACTACTGGTTTAGGTGTTGAGACTGGTAAGCCCACGACATCAACTGCTGATGAACCTACCAATACCACTCTTTATATACCGCCAACGTACGACATCACGATCACATGACAAATATCGATCAATGCACAGTGCAATAACGACTCTAGTGGTCAATTACAATTTACATGAATTTCGAATCGGTATTCGATTACAATATTCGTATCTGTTTTCATCATCATTTCGATTTACAATTGGAAGTCATTTCTTAATGTAATAGTTTTCCCTATCATTTTGGGTTAATCTCTCTCAAAAGCGATTCACAATAAATGTGCGAGGTACAAATTCACAGTACATCGAATAAGTGTATATTGTAATGTCCTAAAAGAATTAATATTTTTGTCCGTTCTTGAATTCGTTGATGTCTTCTTTCGTTGTTGATTCTGGATCACCAGACGTTCTATGTTGAGGAGCCAAGAGGAACTCAACAGGGCCCTTTGAAAGCAAGCTACTTACACATTACAATTGCTGTTGGCAGCCTCTTTGAAAGCAAGGAATTTTACATTACAGTTGCTGTTGGGGCTCCTTTGCAAGCATAGTACTTGCACATTACAATTGTTGTTGGGGCCCCTTTGAAAGTATGATACTTACACATTAAAATTGCTGTTGGGATCCTCTTTGAAAGCAAAGAATTTTACATTACAGTTACTGTTGTGGCCCCTTTGAAATCAAGATACTTACACATGACAATTGCTGTTTGGGGCCCCTGTGAAACCAAGCTACTTACACATTACAGTTGCTGTCAGGGGCCCCTTTGAAAGCAAAGTACTTACACACTACAGTTTCATTTAGGGGCCCTTCAATGAAGTTTGAAAGCAGAGTACTTACACATTTCAGTGGCGTTTGGGGGCCCGTTTGAAAGCAAAATACCTGCACATTGCAGTTTCTGATGGGGGGCCCCTTTGAAAGCAGAGTGCTTGCTTATGACCTGCTTTGTAGCCCAATATATGAGCGAATAATGCGTTTTTCACCAAAAATAAGAAAAATTTATGTGCGTAACACCTGAAGGGGGCCAGAGGCAAGTACCTCGCTCGCCTCCCCTTAAACACACTACTGCTTATACGCCACAGTTTAGATTGTGCAAAAGTCTCGGTAAAATCCTGAAAGTCATTGGTTGGTTAATGGTTCATTTTTGCTAACAGAAAGTTTTTGTAAAAACTATCTGTTTAGTGTGACAAGTTTGTGATGCACCTTTGTGAACCCTTTCTTAGTGGTGCACCCCACGTACATTTTGGTGCACTCTAGGGTGCACCGTGCACACCAGTTGAAGAGCGCTGATCTAGACCAAACGTCGTGATTGGTTATAATGACTTTGATCTGGAAAAATTAGTTTCAGGGCAAATTGTTCTTTTTTAGGGCAAATTGTTATTATCAGGGCAAAGTTTTTCCGCCCCCTAGTAAAATACCTTCCAATAGACCTATGCTTGTAACATTCCAAGTTTCGTGTCGTATAAATATCGCATAGACCTTTCAATGCTTGGAATGCTTCATAGTTGTGTGCAGGCCCGTGACCAGCTTGGGACACTAAGGGGACGAAGAGTTTTCCGAGAGTAGCGAAAATTTTGTAAACTATGACCAACAGTTTTAAACTATGTCCAACAGATTTTTCTATGGAGAGCGAAAAGTTTTGCGCCCCCTGATTACGGTCCTGGTTGTGTGTCTGCATGGTTGCGCAATTTCCTGCGCACCAAAACAAATATTTGCTCAATGTAAAATTTTCTTAGAGGGAAAACTGGTCAGAAGGCCCAAGTGGATCAAGTGCAAGCACACGGACTTCGCATTGTGAATTGCTTCGTTTCCCCGTGGAAACCAACGGCCACAAACCTCGCCAAAGGCAGTATAGTTTCGCAGCGTATCTCCTATGCCCCGATCTCGTTACTCACTAACAAAAACATAATTATGAGCTGAAGGCTCCGCTCCTGGTCATATTTATATTGTTTTGTTGGCACTTCCTGCAAACAAACATTTCGCTGTTCTAGCGCTGTTGTTCGATATTCTCTTTAACAAGAACAAGCCAATTGTAGCAAACCCAAGCTCAAAAGTGATGTTTGTGTTCTTTAGCTTTAAACAGCGGCTCATGCGAACGCAAACATTTCGCGAGGTTTCAACTGAATTCTGTATTTCAACGATCCCTGCTGCTCGATCCTGTTTTGGCCCCAATGATTTCCTGTTTCTGCTTTCGCAGCCCGAAGGTACGGTATTACACCATATGTCAAAGAATCGCTTGAGCAACGACATTGCAAGTATGTACAAAGGCAAAAAGCAAAGCTTTGACCGTTCGCGAAATGCAGGAGAGTTTCATGGTTTGAGAGAGCGATGCATTCAACATCGCATTTGAAGGTCCGATTTAAAGGTCTAGGGCTGGATGGCGTATGTTCAGTCGACACTTTCATCAGACAGAGAGGTGTGGTTGTAGAGCAGGGGTCACCAACATGGTGCCCACGCAGTGGAAATGTATGCAAACTGGCACCCATGACAAAGTTCAAAATGTGCGCCGTTTGTAATAATTTAAATAGTAGATATAGGAAACAATTTTTACGAAAGATAAACCAATTCTATACTCATACTTCTGTACTCATTTATTTTTATTATAAAGAACATCAAAACATTCTAATGGTAACGTTATCATTGTTTATAGGACTACATGGTGTTGCCTGGCTGACAAGATTGTATATCTCACAAAAAAAATGAAACAACATGTTGCATCTGCAAACGACAATTTCTTTCAAAATGGAGCGCATTTAATTTGAATTGCACAATAAATTATTTAATGCAAGTCATGTGTATCACTTGTGTTCGAAAAACACAATTACATCGACACATGAACATACACGTATGAAGTCTAAACAACACTTTCCGTGCATTTATCGAAGCAAAGTCGTCTATGACTTCATCAAAGTAACCAGAGCCTTCGTTGTTTCGTCCTTTTTTATTCTCATCAAAGCTAGATCACACAACATTCCCTGACTTATTGTGGACAATGAGGCCCGGAGGTACAGTACGAAAGAACCAGTTTCAGTTTACCGAAAGATCGTTCGCAGCTTGCAATACATATAACTGCTATTGTCAGCATTATTTGCAGAGCAATTCCAAGAATGTCAGGACTTCTGCAGCAGGCGATAATTTTAAGTTGAACGACTTGAAACTACTTCAAACTAGCCTTTCGAAATCTACAATTTCCCCCTTTTATTTGCTTGCCATTTATGCAGGGACGCATTTAGGGAGAGCGGGGCCCAGAGCCATCTTAGTATTGGGGGCCCCAAGCAGGTGTGACCAATTTGCCCGTTTGTCTGAAAAGCGTGAAAGTATGCCCCTCTTATGTGTAGTGCCCCCTCAAAAATCTATCTTTTGTTGTGCCTACTTTGGTTTTACATTTGCCTTAGATGTTCAACAGAAAGTAAAACTTTTCCTACATTCTTCTAAAGAACAAATGGCATTGCGATCTTTTCTTGGAATTTATAGCTCTTTCGTGTAGTTCAGAACTTCTTTTCGTTAAATTTCCGTGATTTCTAGCGTTTTTTGTAGATTTATTTTTCGGATCTATTGATTTTCATGCGGGACCGTGTTGCCACATTCGAAAATACCGTCTAGCTGTCGATCTGATTACCTGTACATAAACTCCTTTTTATAGTAATAGTAACCACCTGTTAAATGAAACAAACAAGCATAATCCATTCAGTGGAAACAGGGTTTATTTATGCCGTTCTGAAGTTGTTATTTTCCTAGCAATACAAAGTATAGTGTTTTAATCCTCTATGTCAGAGCTTCTCAAATTTTTTGTTCTGCAGCCCCGTTTAAAGAAAAGGTTTTTCTATACGGCCCCGTTGTCGGATAGGCTAGATGTTAATGATACGTGTAAACGTCTCATTACAAATCTCAAGATGCATTTTTGTCAATGGCGAAATCATACAACTGCACAGAATCCTCGAAAGTAACTACACATTCATAAAACTACCATGTAATGGAAACAGTAAGGCGAAAAATAATCAACAAAAAGTTTTCACGCACAACTAATGGGATGGATGCAGTTGATAACTTTTACACAGATCAATCATTCGTTGATTGATACAAGACAACGCAGAACAAAGGACATTCTCAACATTTTTCAAAAAGGATCGTTTTTTGGACTTGATGATTATCAATTTTGAGAATACGGCTTCAAACAAATATCTTGTGGAAAACTCTAAGAGTTTATGAGTGGCTAGATCAGAAATGACTGAGCATTCAGTTCTTGTTCTTATCCAAAAATGACATAAGCTAAACTGTTTTGAAAATCCCAGTTGCAAACGTTTATCGTTTAATAAGTCCGCAAACCCATCGTGGGCATGGCAAGTGTGTGCCCTCCTAAAGATTCAATTGTGTATGGTTTGTTGATCCAACTTCTAAATCAAGGCTCAGAGTGCCTCTGAAACCGTGTATGAAGCTTTTTACTTTAGTTTGAAACTACTCGGTGCGCTCTCAAAGCAGTTAGCTTAGCCCCGAGTAGCCTAGACCTAGAGTCTAAACAGAAGCATGCCTTCGTGTCGGAATGAATGCAGTAAGGTCAGTTTCGGTTAGTACGTTAAAACAATCATGGTGTAACAACGCATAACTTGTTGTGCCTGTTTTCTATTATCATTTGATAGCTCAGGCAGGCATCATAGTAAACAACTGACAGCATAAAATACGATATTGCCCCTAAAAATACAAATGCAGAAGAAATAGATTCACTGCAGGCCTACTTTCAATTTTCTTGCAAATTTACCAAAAATTGTTGCATCTGATTTGTCAAGCCAATTGGTTTCGTGACCCCAAAGACGCATAGTTTGAGAAGTCCTGCTCTATGCCATAGGCCAGGAGTTCCCAATCTCTTTTTAACAATATACCCCTTCAGCATTCCGACAAATGAGCATGTACCCCCACGGGATTTCAACAGATAAGGATGTACCCCTTCAGAATTTTGACAGATGAACATGCACCCCTAAAACTCTTTATGACAAAATATTTTCTCATGATTTGTCACAGATATATTCAACAATAAACATATAATGACTTTTGAAAATAATATTAAGTGATATATGTACAAATATTTGAAAATAAACAACATGTAAATATATTTTTACCTTCTGTTGCTAACCTTAAATGTACCACTTCGGATAGGAAAATGTACCCCCTGGGGTACATGTACCCCAGGTTGGGAACCCCTGCCATAGGCCAATGGCAAAGAGCATGAAGACAAATTTTACATAGCAGCAAAATATTGTTGCTACACCCTCAGCTAACCATATGAAGTAAGCCCAATGTAGACACGTTTTTCCCAGTAAAGCTCACGAGAAACTGTTCTAGTTGATTTAACTAGCATATAGAGCTTCAACAAACAATCTCTGTTTGCGCGAAATCTTGCTGCAAGCAACAAGGATTGCATCAAAAAAGGAAATTTTGGTCCCAAGGTCCCTAATCTCCCCTACTTGGTTTGGGAGATCGCGTTTTGAAGCACAAAATTTAAGAAATGCTAGAAATTTGGGGAAGTCATGGCCCTTTTAACCCCCTGGCTACGCCTATGTTTCACAAGGCCTTGGACGATCAGAAAGCCAAATTTGGGCAGAAAAAGCTAACTCTGAACAAGACTAACAAATCTCTTTCATGAGTTAACATTTTTTGCTCATCTGGTACGGTAGCACTAATAACTTCTAAAACTAACTAATGACCTCTATCTTAGTCTCTGGACTGGCGCATTGTATTTAGCCTAATTATTATCCGACACTAATGGCCATCGAAAAAGTTTCGCAAAGTCGAAGTGGGCCGCAGCAGTGTAATATGTAAATATGTAGGATCTCAACAGCAGTTATTTGCGTAACAGTCAGATTTTCACAGTCACGGACTTAACTCGTCTCAGTCAGTTTCTGACTAATATCTTCTTGACTGCAATGCAGCAGTACGGACTGACTTATCCTTTCCTATAGCGTGGGAAGGACGAGGTCTCGTAGTTCATAGGTGTAGTCAGTGGGGGCCTAGGGGGTCATACCTCCCCCTAGGGGGTCATGCCTCCCCCTAGGGGGTCATTTTTAGCATATATATAGTAGTATTGTATTTTGAGAGGCGGTATCCCAAACAAAATAGTGTTATTCAAACATTTTGCCCCCACAAAATTTTGGGATGGTTACACCCAGTGCCGTGGCAAGGGTAAGTGAGGCCCCCCCGAGATTTCACGTGGGGCCCCCCATACGCTATTGGCCTATTATTATGAATTGCAGTAAAAAGTCGTAACCTCTCTGGCAGTCATTTTCTCCTCAACAATACGATTCTTTCGTATCTTTGAAAACAAGAAAAAAACTTCATTTATTTTGCTTTGTTTAAAACTTACTACGGCGCAATAGAATTGGTGTTACTGACTTTCGCAGCCGAAAAGAAAAAATGGTTGAAAAACATGAAATAG
>Ga0210059_1010367_pt1 | contig 14414 bp, 5 predicted proteins | sample Ectturendosymbi2_FD_188042 | JGI IMG/M metagenome (GOLD analysis project Ga0210059, IMG submission 188042) | Ecteinascidia turbinata endosymbiont from Florida, USA - Sample 2 (SPAdes) (version 2) | ecosystem: Host-associated > Tunicates > Ascidians > Unclassified | place: Key West, Florida... | reverse complement strand
TTGCAAAAGACGATTTTAAAACAATGTCACAAATATTGAACTAACTGGTCTCTGGGCGAATCATGTGCACATATAAAAGAGAGTGGGTAGTGTGGCAATATGTAGGCTATATTTCTTCCGTTTTCATTCACTTACCTAGGTGAAAGGGTTTTTCTACACTCGTGATCGTGAATGTAAAGACAAAAGCTTGGAACGAACTTGACGGTGAAGCCGATCTGAGATGCGCAATATCTGCTACAAAGCCTAGAACTAACATTTGATTTCCAAAAAGCAGCTACACCTTTCTCATTGATGAAAGTTAAGTGCAAATAAATTGTTGTCATGTACAATATTTGTTGCTTTTGTAATGGGGTGGGCGCGAATTTAGTTGTCATCGTCAAAGGGGGCCGCATCTCAAAAAGTTTAAGAACCCCTGCGCTAGTTAGTAGTAATGTCTGGTAAAAAACTTCCTGGTAAACCAAAGCTACCAAAAGTTTCGACATGTATGGTTGCAAGATTCAGAACTTAAAAGTTGGCTCAGTGCCTGCTGCCTATCCTGCTGATTGTGCGATCACAGCGAAACATTGTGACCAAAGCACAACTGGTAACAAACGCACTCAAATAAGAATAAATAACTTTTTGCATACCCCCTGATGTAACACAAAGATTTAAGTTACAAAGGCCAGACCTTGACAGTTGTAGGGCTGAAGCTATGCTCAGATTGTTTATCGCTGACCATTGTTCTACTGTATAAAAACATGCAACCATTTGAAATCAGAGATCGTCAAGAACTGTGTGTCATACAAAAAACGAAGTAAGCTGCAGTAACGTTTGTCAAAATGTTGACTAAAAGAAAATTATTGGCCAAAAAGCGAGTTGGCCAAGACCGGCATTTTCAGCCCATGCTTATTGAGAGCGCGTGGAAGACGAAAAATTAATATGTTGTATAACTTTATAGGTTTCTTTTCATCATGTTAAAAATAACAGGTTTTTAACAGAATTTCACAGTTTTCAGCAGATTTTAGCTGAAAATTTGTGACAAGACCTTTAGCAGTTTTTGTGACACCATTTAGCAGATTTAGGTCACAACCATCTGGCGACACTGGCGGTCAGCACGATACATTCCCGACTGTCATGTTATGATGCAAATTGGAGAAAGCATGCAGAGATTAAAGCTACAGTAACACGGATGCCTTGCCCACACGCTTTATGATTGAGCAAGTGTTGACATGTTTTTTAAACTTAGGGCCCCGCGCTACCTTAATCCGGCACTGGAGCCAACGCGTATTTTGTTGCAATTAGTTGCGCAAGTAGTGTCAGAATTTTGGAAATCAAAAAACTAGGCAGAAAATTTCCCTACTGAGACGATGAAATACTGCCAGAGGATGAATTGAGAAAAAGCTTTCCAGTGCAAGTTCTTCGTCCCGTTCGTGAAGCGTGTCATCAAGTCCGTAAAACTGATTCGGCGTGATCTTAGCCCGACCTACAATAGTATTGCTACCAAACTGACTACATTAAAAGAATGTGCAACAAACAGTTGGAACACAGGACATCTGACGCGATGCTTTTCGATTTTTTGAATTCACACAAAAATTAGCGAAGGTTATCCACGATTTTCCAGATACTGTATTTTGGATTTCGAAAATTAAATAAAACATCAGAAAACATTTCTTCAATACACTAAATTCACGCGGGCTGCTTTATACAACTGCATGATCTATTATCAAGGGTGGCGGTACCGGGGGTTCCGCATGAGCCTATGGCCCCCACTTTTAAATTTCGAACTTTGCTTAAATAGGTCTAAGGAACACAATTGGTATGGGTCTGTTGTTAAAATAAATCGTTTAATGAAAAAAACCGTCCATAATTTTTTGACGTTCACTTGTGTCCCCACTTTCAAAATGGTTCCTCCACCATTGTCTATTATGCATCACTTTGTGTTTGACTAGTCCGTTATGGTGTCACAGAAATTTGAAAGCGGAGAACAGTCGGCTGTTGATGTGTGTAATTTAAACCAGCTTTTTTGGCCCAGAGATAGGTGTAAGTTTAAGATCAGGAGGAAGAAGAATTTGAGAAAACTACCAATGCAACATTGTGGGTTACTGGCAGTGGGTCATTAATTTTTTTTAATGAACCATGCCTCTTCTACGAATTTTTTCTTTTCCTTACTAGCTCCGCGACAGTCACTACTCTAACTAAATTTTAAATGTGCTATCTGCTGTGTAGATTGTACGACTTCATAATCGTGCTCAACTAAACCTTTATAAAACATCAAGCTGTTCTCAATGTGAAACCTTCACAATTTTTTGTGTGCATGTCACTAACTACAGTACATGCATGAATTTTTTTAAACAGCCGAAGCAAAATTTTTGGCAATGCGGTTTACCACCCTCACAGCACATCTTGAGAATTTATTAGAAAAAAAAATGTTTTAGATTTCCTGAGACAAAGAAAAAGGTTGAACGTAGGAATAGAAAGTTTATTACGCCGAAATTTGGAACAAGCAATATGTTTGCTAGTAATTGCTAATGGTACACGCCTGTAAGCCTAATCATATTACAACATTGTGCGCTTTTTCCCTTGCGACTTCGTCAAATCATTTTTGAAGTCAATTTCATGACGCAATTGACTTTCAGCGCACAGACATACTACCATGGCAAGTCGTCGTTGACTCATTAACTGATCGCTTAGCAGCTGTTTTTTTCAGTTGCAATAAAGTGTTCTACCCTGAACATTACGCGTGGCCATTGATTAGAAGCAAGAAAATTCGGAGTTTCACGTCCATGTTTGGAAATGCGTGATAAACACCAAGAGTGAGTAGTGTTTGAAATAACATCTGGGCACTCTCGGTTGACGCTATGTCATCTCGTCTATGCTCTTTAAACCAGACATTAAATTGACGAAGTTCTTGTGGGAAATCGGAAGACAGCTCTTTCTAATAAGGCCAAGAAGTCTTGTAATAGCAACATCGATATATTCATCAGACATAGGGTCATACTCAATCACAACAGAGAACCTCTGCAGCAACAGGGGTAGGCTTCAATAAGTTTCTGTAGTGCACTCTTCAGTTGATCGATGATGACATAAAAGTTGTTGACTTTAAACTCTTGGCGGCATGACATTCCTTCCACAGGATCTGTGGCGACTCCATCACTGACATGCTTCTTACGCTTGGGTACCCAGCAACTTTCAGTGTCGCATGCGCTGTTTCCAGCGTTCACTGACTTGCTACACACTTAAGTCGAACTTTTCAGGAAATCAACAAACTTACAGAGAAACAAGAGTGATGACTTAACTTAATTTGTCGTTTGACTTGACAACTTCTTGCTACTGCAGTTGCAGACAGTCCCGTCGCCACGGGAGGCTTTGGTGGGCTTACCCCCCAAACAAAGCTCTAAGGCCCCCAAATTGAAACATGAAACACATATCAGTGGAATTTTTGTCAATTTTCAGAATGTCAAGCTCCCTCGCACGAATGCAAAACCCCTCGCAGAAACGCAAAGCTCCCCAATCGAAAACTTTCTGGCGACGGTTCTGTTTGCAGAGCTGCTAAATTCCATCCCAAGTTGTACAAATTAGGCTGAATTTAGTCATGTCAATGTGACTGACAAAGCGAATTTGGCTTTTTGCTTGATTTTGTGTGCCGTCACACGTAGTATAGTATTTCCGGAGATCTTCTGTAGAATTCTTTGAAACTCATGGTGGGACTCTTGAAGACTGCTTCTGCGACGCCAGTGCGCATACTGATATATACATTTAGAAAAAAGGCAGGCAGTCGTTCTTTGGTCCCGGTCATGCAGGCACCCAAAGAAGTGCTGAACTCAGGGCCGGATTTTCCAATAGGCTATGCAGGCTTAAGCCTAGGGCCTAAAGATCAAAGGGGCCTCCAGCAACAATGGTACGCATGGAGCAAGCGCGCAACCAGGGGGGCATTTGACCCCCAAAATTTCGAAGCATTGCATAGCAATTTTGACTTTTGCAGAAACTTTCAAAGAATAAAGGTGAAAATTTATATTCTAATTATTTTTAAGAAAAGTCTTATTTGAATTTTTCTTTGTCCTACTGGTTAATTCTCTCATTATAAGATTTATTTTAAGATAGGCCACCTGATCGAAAATTTCGTAAATGATTGGTATTTAACCACAAATATGCTGGAATTGTCGAAAATTGGGAGATAGTTTGAAATGTTGGTATTTGCAAGGCGTTTTTTATCCTTCTGTTCGTTTACCAGATTATTCTGAGACAGCCCTAATTTGGTCTCATGAAACTTTGTAACATTAGGGTACTGTTGAACCATGCAAACTGCTGAAACTTTCAAAGTTATAAGAGAAATCTTGACAGGTTGGTTGTTATTAAAAAAGTTTGTGGCCACGTCAAACCGCTTGTTCTTCTACGACCTTTTGATTATTTTTGTTAAGGGCAAATCGGGTCGCCATTAACATAGTACATTTCTTAAAAAATCGTTGTTTAGTTGCATTTTCGGTCCGAAACCTGATAGTTTTTAACTAAATTTAGCGTGAGGACTGTTTCACGTTTTAGTGTCTTCCTGGATTGGTACCAGTACCACGGCTTGGGAAAAAGGGTTTAGTAGTGTCATATGAGTGCTAGTCAAGTGTTGAACGCACTTACCTACTACACCAGTTTGGCTCCAAATGACGCTTTACCAGACCCCCCCTGTTGCAACCAGTACAAGCCCTGAAAGCTCATAGTCTTAAACTTGCTTCTAATAACTTTCACAAAACTCGTGGATGCTACAAAAACCGTTTTGCTCCAAACACACCTGATCCGTTATGCGCCAAAGACAAAACACCTGATCCGTTTTGCCCGAAATGGTGGCATTCAAAGATCCTCATCCCTGACATAGGCTATTCCCTCAAGTTTGGGATCTGCATTTGTGATAGAAATTCAAACACATGCTAGAAGAATAGGGCTAGAACGTTAAACTGCACGCTATTTCTAAAGTAATCTTTCAGAAATACAGTGTGTGTGTACGGCTTGATTTTGTTTCTTGCCTACCTGAGGAAGAGAGTTTGCATAGACTCACGAAACGTCAACAATAAATACTGTATTGTTATAACACAAAGCGGAGCAAAGTTTGTAGCCAGCAGACTATGCCTGGTGATAGAATATGCTATGCTCTCGTAGTTGAAAGGATGAATTTTAAAACAAATTTAGTGTTTTAAAATTTCTTGGTTGTTTTTATGGTTTCATGCATTCCCGTAAGGACATGTCTGTGAAGAAATTCAGTATACCAACTACCAAGCATTTTATCAAAGGGAGAAAGTGTGAAACTTTCAAAGGGGTAAACTGTAGTTTATTGATGGTGAATGCAGAGAAATGGGGCGCGAAAATAAAGTGGGGACGATGCCAACTTGCTATTGACTAACTTTTATGTGTTGCCAGCTTTGTTTTTCCAGTTTTCAGTGTTTTCAAACTTGTGTATCATGAAAACCCTTTTGCATTTTCTCTTTCTGCTATGCCAGTCATGACGTAGTCTCAGGAGCTTATCCTTCAGTGGCCGTATCTTAGGTTTGATCAAAAGTGCTTATCACGGCTGGCTGAGTATGATGACGTCATCAGAGAGGCCCCTTTTCAGTCTTGCCTCGGGCCCCCCAACCTTACACCCACCACTGGAAACAGCATACTATGTTCACATTGTGTTAGCTTTACGTTTGCCTGGTGTTACCATAGGCTTGTATTTAAGAATTTTTGCATGTTATGTTCAGTGCTTAACCGCTGCTGGGGTTTCACTGCCAAGCTCTGATGTTACAAAGGAAATTCGAATTTCACAAGGGCCTCAAAATTATTAGGTGTTGTTTAGGTAGTTCAGCCAAAAGTGGCGAGGCCCACCCACATTTGGTGTCGAGCCTAGCCAAACCATTCGTAGTAAAGGTCAAGTTGCATTACTGCCCGCGTTCCTTTCAAGTTTCAGTTGGCAGGCGAAGTCTCGTATCTACGATTGAAACAATAGCATCAGTGATTAAATATATCCTAACATTCATACCAGTCTCTTGTATCTGACAACAGCACCACTCGCAATATCATCTGCAGAAATTATCTCACAGCAAATACATCAAACTGAAGTTTCAAAAATTTAGACAATGGATTTGATGAATTTGCTATAAGACGAAAAGTTACGCAGTTTTAAGAGTAGCTTATACATTTGCCACACTACAGCCATAACTGTAGCAGCTGAGTACGGAAACAGATATTAGCATTAAACTACTTGTAGATTTACCCGGGCGATCGTCCCGGCGTTTACTACAGTACTTTATAAATTTGAACTCCGCGCCTCGCCTGCTTCTCCGAACTAGACTCGTCTCTGGTTACAATCTGGAACTAAACAATCTGGTTAAATCCACCAGCTTTCTCGTGGGCAACAGAAAATGCTCACGTGTCAACCAGGGCCGGATTAAGGGGGGAAATGGGGGCTTTTTCTCCGGGACCCCCGCTGCAACGGGGCCCCCCGTGATGAAATTTATTTGTTTCAAATAAAATACTCGTTTGAAAAATTCCGTGATTCAGAAGCGATACAAGAATACAACTCTATATTATATTCCTATGTTGCGTTAAGTATCAGGGGCCCCCAACAGCAATTGATTTCTCTACAAGTTTGACTGTCTGTCAGTTTTAGTAATCGCTATTGAATAGCCTACAAGTATTTTCGGTTTTGTTCAATACAAATATATTCGATTTCACTGGTAACGTTTTCCTAATAATCGTTCTTTTGGCATGGGTATGACTCTCTGCTCGTGCATCACGCCTATTGCACAAATGTCACGAAAACATTGCTATTTCCGTGCTAAAGCTAGTGGTTGCTGCTGTTTAGTATCAATCAATGTTGCCACTGGGGTCAGTCTCGTTAACATCAGATTGTTGCCTTTTTCAGCATCAGATAACATCAAATTTGTACACTACACTTTCATGTAAGCTAAATGCTTCTATTAACAAATCTAACAAAGCGCGATTACCCTCGTTGAATCCGAAACAGAGCGAAATATCGCCAATGGAGAAGTCGTATAAAATTTACGTAAAATGTTAGTCTCAACACAGCGAAGAGACTTTGTTTAGTTTGAAACGATAACCAAACACACTTTAGGGTCAGTGGCTTAACTGACAGGGGGGCAAAGAGCGACCTCTCCCCTGGCAAGCTAAATGTAAAAACTGGGTCTCCTCCAGTTGACATTTTGATATTTAGTATTCTTTAGATTGTTGATTTTTGCGTTTTTCGTGGTGTTTTCACTTTTTATGTAGCACAGACATCCAGAGATTCACTGTCTTTCTCAACTTTTTTTCTCAGGTTTGGTTAGTGGACCCCCTTCAGCTAAGATTTCGCCCCTGGGTCAAACGTCTAGTTACGCCACTGATTAGGGTGAGACATTGATGAAAGAAACTTAAAAATCATGAATCTAACTTATTTTCGTCCTAAAATGAGAGGAAATGTGGAACAAAACAACCCAGCCATTATCAGATTTGTCGACAAGACATCAGAAATTTATTTGAGAACATCACGTCTGATGTCATGTTAAAATATCAGAAGTGGCAACACTGGTATCAATGATCCCGAACTTCTGGTGCAGTCTCGAGGTAGCCGCAACCGAACTGCACCTTTGTTTTGTCATAAAGAGTAACGTGTGGTGGAAACGTACTTTTCTTCCGATGGTTAGTGGTTACTATCGCTGTGTTACATCATAAACATATGAAGCTGTTCACGCCATTTATACACATGTTATTGCGTTGTCCATCAGACAAGGTTTTAATCAGTCGATTCGTAGAACGAGAGAGCAGAAAACAGGGTTGCTAGATTGGCCATGAAAATTTCGATAAATTTGGCCATTTTTTAATTGCGCTGTCCATGAAAAAACGCATTTGGCCATTTTGTAAAATCTGGCCATTTTTTTCAGTTTGACACTGTAAAATTAAGTTTTCATTAAATATTTTGTCTTTTTTTGTATTTTTGGGACGATATTCATGGCACTCATTGTTACAGTAACACCGTGGCACTTCAACCTTTTACTGCTTTGAAGTGTGTAGTAATGATTCAGCCCTTGCAGTCAGTAGATTTTGTATAGATGTTTCAGTCAATGATAATCTTTCGGTTACCGTTTGGTAATTGGTACATGTTGCGCTCGTATTGTATCTGAAGACTGCTGCACTTGGTTGTGGACTGACAGTGTTACAGTAGATTTATTTTGCGTGTTTGGTAAGATTTTACTTTTAGAAGTTTCTTATCACTTTTACAGTAACACTCTGCAGTAACTTCAACCTTGTAATGCTCAAAGTGTGTAGTAATTATTTAGCCCTTGCAATCTGTAGATTTTGTGTTTAGTGTTTCCGTCGGACTGAGTGAATCTTGTTCTCAAGTGTTCTTACCCTTTCGCTCATATGTGAACTTAATGATGGTTTTGAGCATGTGGTTAACTCACTATGATCATCAACTTAATGCAGTCACGACTTTAATATTTTGTTCATATATTTGGAGCACAAATCACGAGAATTGTAGCCTTGTAGTTGAATTGGAAAGTTAATTTCAAATTGTTTAATCCAGAAATGGGTCAGAATGGAAGCATGTATCTACAATAGTGTTTGATATATGGTTCTAAGTCTTATTAAGAAATAAAGACAAGTTGTAACAGGCAATTTTAGTTTACCGCAGAAATTGCTGTTTTAGGGTAAAAACTTGCTTTCTTGGCAAAACCACATTTTTTCGGCAAAAACATACTGTCTTCCAAACAATTTGAGACACCTATGAATATGGAAATTAACATAGTTGAAACATTTTGTGATTTTGGCCATAGCGTTTTAAAAAAACAGCCATTTTGGCCATAAGCTACGAAAAAATCTGGCAAACCTGGCAGAAAACGAGATTGCAGTGTCTAGCTAACGCGAGGTCGAAACCAGTAATGCCATCAGGAGCTATGAAAAGCGCAAAGCTTCTAAGAAAATCCGCAAGGATCTGGCAGAGTTAGCTAAAACGCCGCTAGTGCATCGCTTTTTCTAGCAAAACTTTCAAGCAGCAACGATAAAGCAGTGGCGTTAACCAGAGCACCTGAAAATTAAGGTGAAAATCAAGACATTAGCTTGGAAACAACTTTCACACTCAGTCTGGCTGGCCATATTGACATGTTCTTTTTCCGGTGCTTGTTTGTAATCTCTGGTTTCTGCTTGTTGTTTGGGTGAATGTTGTTTCTTGCCGAGTCACTCTAGTCTGTGAAATATTTGTTCTTAGTAAAAATATACCCTAGTATTCATATCATAAATCCTCTTCTCGCAGCTAACTGTATGTAAATTTGAGTAAGCACACTCTCGACTACCGGAAAAACAAACGGGAACCTTGCTAATCAGCGAAAACATAACTTTTACAAACGATGACGTCATGAATTACGTCACAGGGCCCCCCACTAAAAATTGCCCCGAGCCCCACTACCCTTTAATACGGCTCTGGTGTCAACAATTTTACATCGGGCTCAGTAAATCAGCAATGCAGTTTATGAACGCCTTGTTTTAGAACGCGTGGCGTTTCAACGACACAGACGAAATAAGGTGTGATAACAAAACACTCTAACTGCCACCGCATCGCGTTACAATCTTCGGAGCCAGTGCTCCACGATCACATCTTCGCTGACACTCGTACACGACTCCTCGCACGCATTCGTACACGACTCCTCACACACGTTCGTACACGATTCCTCTCGTTCACGACACGGCTCCTCCACCGACGTTGAGCTCGGGTCCTCTGACGCCATTTGCACCGGTTCAAGGTCACTCGGAGAGTTCTCTCGTGCAGGTTGGAATCGATCCAGTGCGCTTGCACTGACTTAGGCAACTCTGCTTCGACGTCGGAAACAGGCGCCAAGAGACGCCATTGTCCACACACGCTGCTTCTTCCACTGTTGGTGCAACAAGCGGTTCGTAACCATGACCAAAGTCGAGTGCAGCTTGACGCAGACTGAAGGCTGCACAGCTCGGGTAAGAAGTCGAACCAAAAAGGTGTACTTTCATTCGATGAGGAATGGCTTCTTTCGTAAAGTCTCCATCATGCCATCACAAAAAGCGTAAACTGTCGCGGTCGCGAGGACACACCAAAACTTGGTGGAACATTGCTTCACATCGGCTACCAAGACTATGACTCCTTCCGGGAACGCAGTAACACTGCATCTAGCCAATTATTCAAATCCGACCCTTGCATCAAGACCTGGTTCAGTGACACGCCGTGGTGTTGTGCTGCACAGTCAAATACAATGCGCAGCTTGTCTGGTTTTCGCTCGCTGAAGACTCCACGGTGGTGAATGTACCACTTGCGGCGACCTGCATCAATTTCGTCTTCTGGAACCTCTTCAGCGTATCCTTTTTCGATGATAAGTCGCATCTGGTCAGTGTACTTCTGATGAACTTCGGGATTTCTCTGGAAACGGCGTTTCAGGCCAGTAAACCGTTTTCTGGCCATTTCAATATTGTCTGGCAATCATAACAACAAGGGAGAGGAAGTTGATAGTGACCGTTGCTGTACTCTAGGGAATGTTTCATTAGCTCGTATGTCCGCCTGTCTTCCTTTGACATGGCTTGCAGTCGGACGTCGTCTTGGCTATCGTCGAACTCACCATCCGTAGATATCACGTCACTCTCGTTTTTCAAAGACATTACTTGCATCGAAGATTGCGGCACTGTAGCACTTACATGCGCCACAAAACAGCTCGTCTCATTGTCCGGAGTTGCAACTGTTTTAAATGCTGGTTCCAGCAACGACCAACCTAGAGGGTTGCGCACTGCATCCGAGCAACCATCGCTCCCATTGCGGACAATTTCAACTCGCAAGGCTTCAGGAAAGTTGGCACCGATAAGCAACGTCACTGTTGCTCCCTCAACGTGCGGCAGATCTACGCCACGCAAATAATCGTGCTTTTGCAGGTCACGGGGATCCGGAATGATATTCGGCTTAACGGGAATTTCGTCAACCACGACCACCTCGCTAAGCTCGATACGTTTACCGCCTTTGAGTGGCCCAACCGACGCTGAAACAGCTTCACTATACAAGGTGCGTGCGGCAGTCATGGTGCGAATGCGCACGCTTTTGGGTGATCCTGGGGCATTCAGAGCGTCCATTAATTTTCTTTCGCAGAATGAGAGGCTACTACCAGGATCCAAAAACGCTTGGGTGGTCACTTCACGGTCACCACAACTCACAATTACGGGAACTGCATTCAAGTACACGTTTGAGCAGCCTACTCTGCCAGGGTGTCGTTCATTTCGGATTGTAGAAAGAATGGCCTTAGATTTTTCGTTGGACGCATCTCTTTCGTTAGTTGAGTGGCCCGGCGAGCACACACTCGGGTTTGGACCATTGCCATGTTCTTTACTCTCACGTCGCCTAGGGCAATCTTTACTCAAATGACCTTCTCCATAACATTCAAAGCATAGCCTTTCTGCACGTAAAAAGTCTTTACGCTCCCGGTACGGCAAATCTTTAAACTTGTAACAATTCTTAAGGCTATGTTGCCTTTTACAGTACCGGCATTTGACCGCAGGCTTATTTATTACTGGTTTCTCAGAAGACGTGGTGCGGCCACAACGTTATGAACTACTGGCACGTTTCGTTTGGCAACCTCTGATCGGTTCGAAATAGCTGGGAGTACAGTTTTCCCAAAAATTGAGTTTGCTGTCCTTGCAAGCACTTTAACAAACGTTGTCAAATCCGCAAAGGATCCGCGGTGACCAGTCTTCTTCAGTGGCCGCTGCAACGTCTACCCACTTTAATCGAAGCGGAACAGGTAACTTTTTGACTATTGAAATCATTACATCCATCGTGTCAACGCTCGACGTATTTGCTACACCCTCCAATGACGTACAACATTTATTCATAAGTACTGGCAGCTTCATCAAGCTATCGGAATCATGAGGCCTCACATCAGCCAAACAACGCTTTTAGTTCTTGTTCGCAGCGCTGTGCGATTGACCATATTCATAGAACAGTTCGTTTTGAGCCATTAGGTACCCGTCACAAGGGTTCACGGACGTAAAGCGCTCAATTTTCTCCTGTACTGCATGTTCACAATGTTGCAAGAGGAACAACAAGCGCAGCTCATCAGTTCTAGTGCTTTGGGCGATATGCGCTTCAAACAGACGCATAAACGTTTTGTAATTCATCGGATTACCATCAAACTTTGTTATTACGGGTCTGGGTAAGCAGCGTTCACCAACATCCGGGAAATCTATGTCATCTCGACGAGGATATAGGTCAGCACGCTGCTGATATGTTCCACGATGGCTTCCTACTTCGGGAGTATACTGAAAAGCCCTTTCGTTGTTACCGTCTCGACGAAAATTAACGTCACCCTTATTTCGCTGCTATGATAATCTACGTTCGGGCTGCAGCTGCGTCTCATCACAGCGAGAGCGATCAAAACAAACGTACTCACGATTTCGTCTGGATGCAGTCGAAAAACGTCTGTGGCTCGAGCAAGAAGATTCGCGTACCCAAACTTCTGCTTCAACTGTAGCTAATTTCAAAGCCTTCTCTCTTCTACACGCATTCGAGCCTCTTCAACGCGTAGTCTTTCTTCTTCAGCTTCGTCACGAGCGCGTTCAGCCTGTTCTCGGGCTCATTGAGCGTCAGTCCTTGCCCTTTCTTCAGCACGGCGTTTCGCTCGGTCGGCTCGATCAGCTGCTTCTTGAATTTTCTAACGCGCAAGCTCTCGTTCGGCGTTAAGCTCCTCAGCGGCCAATTGGGCCTTGACAACACTATCGCGATATTTTTTGCTGGTAGTACTCGATCGCGACGCATAAGAGCGTACTGTTAGGAATCGCGATGCTTCTTTGATGAAGAAACTGACTCCACATCCGTAGAAAGGTGCTGTTTGAGGTCAGCTACCCAGAGTGCGACATGTCCATCGTCGCCAGATCAGTTTTATTCAACTTAGTTTGCGATTCTCCACTTTTCGACTTGGGCAAATCATCACTGAAGTAGACAATTCGGCCCCTTCACTTACAGTCTTTTCGCCACTTGACATTTCTAGGGAAGTATCAAACTTACACGTTTCCCCTTAAACAACCTCGCTTGAAAGATGCTCTTGACACCCGACCAGATTTAAGCGTTTCGAAAGATGTAGATTTACCCGGGCGATCGTCCCGGCGTTTACTACAGTACTTTATAAATTTGAACTCCGCGCCTCGTCTGCTTCTCCGAACTAGACTCGTCGATCACAAATGTCCTTGCACCGAATGAAGCTCTACTCGTTACTGAGAACACAGTCCAGCACACTCACGCGAAGTTTCGAAACGCTGTGACTTCTGTCAGGTGATGTACACAGCAAAACGTTAAAACCACAGCAAAAACAACCGCACTTTCCCCACGAGGACGACCACGTTATCCGTTACAGCTACGAGATTCGTCACACTGTTTGTTACGTAACAGTAAAGAGCCACACTTCCTGCTCTTCTACCAATGAGAATTAGGTTTACTTGTGCGATCCCACGGAATAGCGCAGGCTAGTGGTCGAAGGTACCAGAAAAATCTTACACTACTAAATTTGACTTTTTGCTGATCGTTCCGTCTGCATCTTGATTAAAACTGAAAAGTTCTCATTTTCGGAAATGTTGCGGAGAGAACTTTATCTGTGTCCGTTTGCGGAAAAGTTGTACCACGGTTGAATAAGCACGATGACGTCATCGAATGAAATTTCATGAAAATTGCCACCCCCGAAATGAAGAGCTGGTTGCGCCCCTGATGGAGTCAATTGCTGGTTTATGATCACTTTGGTAGTTATTCGTCAAAATTGCATGTCCTCATTATTCATTAAATAGAGATTTATTCACCTACTCAGATTTCGTGTTGGTAACGCCAGAGTCTTCCAACGAGTTTCCATGAATCTCAGTATGACTGTGTTACAGGCAAGTTTTACCTGTAACAACTATTACTGTACAGAAAACAAGCTTGCTGAAAGACTCGCAAGCCTGAAAAAAACAGAATGGATTCAAAAGGGTTGCAGACAATTAAAACCCATTATTTGGTCAGCTGACCCTGAACACAACGTCATTTAAACGTGAGCAAGAGTCATATCATGCTTGATCACGATCAGGTGAAATCCCAAGCAACGAGACATCTCTGAAAGTTCTGGAAGCATTTGAACTGGCCAATCATAAAACAATTACCTAATTAAGAGCCAATTAAAGCACCTGAAGGAAAGGGGAATTTCCAAGAATTTGGGTATAAAAAGCGTCTCATCTGGACTGAAATTCACACTTTCTCCTTCTGCCTTCAGAGTAAGTTCGAGGTTAATGGCCAATGGTTTATTGTTTCATATGACTCAGCAAACAAGCAGAAGCATCATAAAAGCCATCGCATGCAGTAAGCCAATCGTTAGCGAACATTAGAGCAAATGAAAACACAATGGCACAATAGTTGATCAGTGTAAACAAAGAGGGGCGCTGTGTCATAT
>Ga0210059_1010366_pt1 | contig 14414 bp, 8 predicted proteins | sample Ectturendosymbi2_FD_188042 | JGI IMG/M metagenome (GOLD analysis project Ga0210059, IMG submission 188042) | Ecteinascidia turbinata endosymbiont from Florida, USA - Sample 2 (SPAdes) (version 2) | ecosystem: Host-associated > Tunicates > Ascidians > Unclassified | place: Key West, Florida... | reverse complement strand
CCCCCCCCTTAGTTACGCCACTGCCAAATACTGTTTATATAATTTTTTTATTTTTAAGGTCTGAGGGGGGTCCTTGACACAGTGGCCCCCACTCCGTACGCTAGTGGTTCTGCACTTCTCACTGCAGTTGTTTCCAAAAAAAATTATAAGAATTAGCTTGGACGTTCAACATTTTCAGGAAGTCTAAAATTTCCTATCACACTGAACAGACAGGCTCTACATTTTTAAAGCTCCATGTACAGTATAATACAGGCCTTTTACAAAAAAAATAGCAATCTCCTTGCTGCGTCTTCGTCAAAGCTTCACATTAGCGATTGGTTGTACAGGACTTGTAGTCATAGGCGTACGGGAATGCATTTTACTGGGGGGACGGAAAAAATTTGCCCTCAAAATAACAATTTGCCCTAAAAATAAACAGTATACCCCGAAACTAACTTTTTTATTTTAATCCGATTGGGCCTGAAACCCCTTGTAAAGCTGTTCTATATGGTTGATTTCGTTTATAACCGCTTCGTATGTAACGTCAATTCGCCTATAACGTTGCATTTTGTTCGGTGCCGATGCCATCTTCTACATCAGGGGTTCCCAAACTTTCCCCGGCCGTGTACCCCTTCAGCATTTCGATAGACGAGCGTGTACCCCTAAACATGGGCGCCGGAGGGATTTTTTCCAGGAAGGGGTCAATAGTGGATTTTCTAGGGGTGGGCCAAAAATATTTTTGCAGGGGCGGCCAAAAGTGGCAAAATTACATTTTCACCACTCGAAACTAAGAAAACAACCTTTTTTGCAAAAATTGATGGGAAATGTCGAGTTTCAAAATCTTGGTGCGGCCTTGGCCTCAACTTCCGAAGCCCATGCCCCTGAAACTTCTTATGATATAAAGGCTGAGGAAGATAACAAAAATATATTTACCAATAAGCATGCAATGATTTTTGAAAATAATCTTCAATTATTTTTATTTTGATCTTTGAACCAGACATGAAGTCCATAGAGCACAAGCACGCATTATCTGCACAACACAGATTGATAATATCAGACACAGAACATTTTGTATCGGCGTTGGTGGTAGGACCACAGGAATACCGTTACTTGTTCGCTAACTTGTAACACTTCGTACACCACTACATTACAGACACTTCCTCAACATAGTTGTTGGCTAAGTCGTAACACTTGGTACAACACTACATCCAGAGTTGGACATGAAAATCGCATTTAAGAAATAGAGTGCAACCTGTCTAAGTCCTGATGAAGTACGATTGGTTTGTGGCCTGCACACATCCTCAAACTAACACTGTAACGTCCAGGCACTCAGTCACAAAGTAAAATACGGTTGTAGTGTTCAAATAGTAAGGACTAATACTGGTATAAAAAATCTGACCTCAGCAAAGCGCGCAACCATACATTGTTGGACTCTTCGCATCGTTCAAGAAACAGATACACATTTCTTCAATAAGGTCTCAAAGGTAGGAATGTTACATTGAACTTGATAACTACTAACACTCGCTCGCCACGGCAGGTTGTACAGAGCCCTGCGACCAAAGTTATAGGCCGCACGCAATCAGGGGATATATGCCTTCCTGAAATCACACCAATAATTATGATGCATACATGGTGATGATGCATTTTCCTTCTCTTGCTAACCTTCAATGTACCTTTTCAGATGGGCAAATGTACCACTAGGGGCACATGTACCCCAGTTTCGGAACCCTTGTTCTACATGCATTTCAATTCGCTTATAACTTCAATTCGGCAATAACGTTCTTTATACTGTACAATACCCTGGATGTGCGGTTATCGGCAAACTCTGTAGTTACCTTGCATGTTAGCTCAAGGGGATGAAGTTTCTTGCGTGTTCTGTTCTCCCAGACAAGAAACTTTACGGTAATTGCCTTTATTGGCTGAATACACTGTATTGAAATTTTTTTCACCTTGCCCTGGAAAACAGAGTTTGCCGTGACATTTTCCACTGTATTTAATATATTTTTTGCCATTCGGGATTTTTGAGCAACTTGCGCTTGCCCGGAAAAACACAAGTTACTCTGAAATGTTTCACTGTATTGAAATATTTTTATCATTCAGGATTTTTGAGCAGATTGCGCTTGCCCTGAAAACAGGTTTTGCCCTGAATTCACTGCATTGAACATATATTTTTTATCACTGAGGATTTTTAAGTAACTTGCACTTGCCCGGAAAAACACGAGTTGCCCTGAAATGTTTCATTGTATTGAACATCTATTTTTTATCATTCAGGATTTTTAAGCAGCTTGCGCTTGCCCGGAAAAACACGAGTTGCTCTGAAATGTTTCACTGTATTGAAATATTTTTATCATTCTGGATTTTTGAGCAACTTGCACTTGATCTGAAAACAGAGTTTGCCCTGAATTCCCTGTGTTGAATATATATTTTTTATCATTCAGGATTTTTGAGCAACTTGCGCTTGGCCTGAAAACCACGAGTTGCCCTGAAATGTTTCACTGCATTGAAATATTTTCATCCTTCAGTATTTTTGAGCAACTTGCGCTTGCCCTGAAAGCAGGACTTACATTGAATTTACTGCATTGAATATATATTTTTTATCATTCAGGATTTTTGAGCAACTTGCGCTTGCCCTGAAAGCAGGACTTGCATTGAATTCACTGTATTGAATATGTATTTTTTATCATTCAGGATTTTTGAGCAACTTGCTCTTGCCCTGAAAAACACTAGTTGCCCTGATATCTTCCACTGTATTGAAATATTTTCATCCTTCAGTATTTTTGAGAAACTTGCGCTTGCCTTGAAAGCAGGACTTACATTGAATTTACTGCATTGAATATATATTTTTTATCATTCAGTATTTTTGAGCAACTTGCGCTTGTCCTGAAAACAGAGTTTGCCCTGAATTCACTGTATTGAATATATATTTTTTATCATCCAGGACTTTTGAGCAACTTGCTCTTGCCCTGAAAACAGGGTTTGCCATGAAATTTTTCAAGCCGTGGCAGCGGCCGCCAACCCCACCCACCCGCCTCGTACGCCTGTGCTTGTAGTCTACTCATTCAGGTTTTACCTTCGGTATGGCATTATCGTATCTTCTGAGGAGTTGACACTGCAAATTTTTGAGGAACATTGCAATCTCTTGAAAGATACTCCGACCAGGTCCCGTTTTAAGATACCTGATTTACAGCGGTCGTTTCAGTAACTGCCGCAACCCTTTGCATAATCCAGATTCATTGCGGTCAGGTGGGCTTAGGTTAAACCAAACAAATTTAATACCCCGTTTTTTGCGTTTTAATAGTATTTGCGATTTCATTAATAATAGCACTCAGCTTGCATTTTTTATTGTGTCACTGTGAACATTTGTAAGTTACACCACCGACACACTGCCTAGAGCCCCAGATTGAAAATTACGATATGTAATTTTTAGTAAACAAAACATATTCTATTTCATAAGAGCTGATAATGTCCACCTATAGGCGAAACAGATGCTCTGATAAGACCGTGGTGTCTGATCCTTGGCTGTGAAAGGGTTCCTTTCCTAAGAGCAGTGCTTTTCAATCTTTCGAAAGACGGTCACACTCTTGTTCAACGAAAATTTCATTCGCACAACCAACACTAGGGTTGCTGAAGTGAAGAATAGCCGCAAAATCAGATTACTCTAAGAAACGATGTAGAATTTTTTAAATAACCAAACTAACGAATACCTGCTGCAAAATAATAAGCACAAAAATGTGCATACAGCATCATCATTTATTTATTCAAAGTATGCAATTATATTAATGGCTTGGTGTTCCTGAGTACTTCTTGTAATTTTAGACCAGTTTGGTGCAACATCTTGCCCAACGCTCCTCACATTGGGTCATCTAGGGTCCCATTAAGAAGACAACTCCATATTCTTGTCTTGATATCAATCAATAACCAGAGCACTAAACCCTTTTTCGGCAAAGTAGGTGGTTGGATTTTGTCGATGAACTTGGAGCGCTTGGATTTCGAGGCAGAACCGTCGCCAGAAAGTCTTCAATAGTGGGGCTTTACGTTTGTGCAGTGGGCTTGACACTCTGCAATTTGGCAAAAACACTGATTTATAGTTTCATATTTCAATTTGGGGGGGCTTGGAGCTTTGTTAGGGAGGCTAAGCGCAACAAATCCCCGGGGCTACGCGACTGTTCCGAGGTCTTTGCGAAGGTCATCGAGGGCTCTTACCCAGATTCAGCGTGTTTTATACGGCTTCTCCTTCTTCTTTTGAGCCAGCTGTTCTAACCACTGCTTGGCCGCACTAGATCTCGGGGCAGGTGTTGAGCAACCATTCGACTGTCTCATCGTCCAGAAACGTCAGGCCGTGTAGTCCATGAGGAGGTCGATGGATTGGACATTGGAGGACAACATGGTCGACGGTTTGTTCTTCTGCGCCACACTCACAGGTGGCTATGTACGGCTAATAAAAGGTTGATGGCAAAGGTGGTTTTGTAGATTTGTGCCCAAATGCTCCGGTGGATGTTGTTCGCCGAAAATTTTCAAAATACATAAATTTGATTGTAAATCTGTAGCCTGCTGTCTGGGAAAGTAAGCTTCAAAATTATCGATCAGACTGTGCATAAGGGAGCTGGCTGTTTCGGTGAAACTCTGCTCTAGATTATGTTTCTTCCCATTTACACGCGGGCATGATCGAATGTCTCTAGGGCAATGGTGCACAACCTGCAGCCGTACAGCCGCATGCGGCCTTCGATAACGAAATTTGCGGCCGTCCACATGTAATTTAAAATGTAAGATTTGGCGGCCGTGCTGGCGCATATTGAAGCAAAACCAACGTAAGGCAAGAAAATCAGTCGACACGATGGGTAACAATCTGGATGGGGATGTCACAAAGTGTTATAGAATGAATACGCAATTTATGTTTGAATGTGTTCTGTGTTGGTTGGAACTTGGCAGTATCTCATAAATATAACTCGAACTCGTTGGCGGCCGTACTTCACATAAACAAAAGTAATGCGGTCGGCAACAGCAAAAGGTTGTACACCCCTGCCTTAGGGTCTTCAAACTCATCAGGTCTTCTCGTCGATAAGTTCACACAAGAAATTCCTGTCGTAAGTTCCACTATCTACATTATTCTTTATCTACAGATACACCACATTTCAGAATGATAAAGAAGATGCCATCGCCTCCCACTTCTATGACAAGTTCATCAAACTCACGACTTTTTAGGGCTGTTCAGTATTGCATTCACAATTTTGATAATATCAGAAATGACATCAGCTAGTTGGTAATTTTTTATGCATTTCCTAGCGTCTTGCCTCCAACGCTTCACGGTGTATGACACAGTGGATACTCACAACCTCTCGTGCGACTTGCTCTATGAGCGCAACAACGCCATTTCGAATACCGACCATCGCCCTTGCACAATCTATGGACACAGCCTTGAATTTCAACCACGTCACACCGTGTTCTGAAACGTTATCGGCCAATTTTGCAAAGATACTGGCTGCAGTGATGTCTATGCCAGTAGGAAGATAAAACAGATAGGCCTAATGATCGACGACTTCATGCGTTCCTTGTCAGGAAAGCGAACATATGCAATCAGTTGAGCTTGCCAATGCAACGGGAAATCATAGGTAAGATCAGTCTTTTAATCGAATTGAATCTCGAAGCAAGGCACATCACGAAGATTGGCTAAAAGCGTTCGAGACAGGTGGGAAGAAGCTGACGTAACAATAGGACAAGCGGATAGAAAGTTTCGTAGTGGCTTTCCGTAACTTCTAAATCATTTCTCTGTGGAGATGTTCAAACTATTGAAATATGAGCGCAACTTCAGGCAATTTTTCGTTGTGCGCGGTACCATGTTTTACAAAAGGGTGACTAAATAAAGATAGGATTGTTTAAAATACGTTTACAACAACACAACATTTTCACCATCTGCATTCGTCCGCACGGTGTTTGTCACTCGCACCCAGTGGTGTAGCAAGGGGAGGCCCTCGGGGCCGCGGGCCCCGGGCGGCACTTTTAGGGGGGCGGCACTTTGCTGATTAAAAATTAATTTTTGAAAGGAGTTTAAAATTTATAGATTTTCCTTATTGTTGAAAAAATCTTTTTTTAGTTTTAAAAGTTCCAACTCTTCAAATTTTGTGTTTGGAAGCCCTAGACTGGTAGGCTAGCCTAAAAAAAAACATGTGGCTGTGGAGTGAGCAAATTGATGAAACGTTTACTCAAAGGTCTGTGTCAAATCCAATGTGCTGAAGTGCCCCGTGCAGTGTTTTGTCTTGAAATGAGGACTTTTTTAACGCATTACACTTGGGGGGCAAATGTGCCCCAGTCCCTACACCTTCCTCGCCAGAAAAACTATTTCCGCCATCGCAGTCAAAGGTCCTTGGAACAAATGAAAGAAACGACATTCGACGACAGATTAGCAAGTGTTAGAGCTCCGGTTGTTCGCTGCTTATATTGCCCTTCTGCTCAAAATCTGATAAAAAGTTTTGCATGATATCATGGTAAATAGTCAAGGCTAGCTTAATCTTTTTTCTCGTATCGTTGGTTCCTCAGTAACGCCCCCACTGCACATCATAACATCACTTGACATCTAGGCAGTGGCGACGAAGATCTCGCTGAGGCGGCGATAGTTCAGTGGACGAGCCCGCCTCTCAGCTGGAAGGTTGTACGTTCGATTCACTGACACTGAGTGAATAGCCGTAGCGCTCCTAGGGTAAGATCGTTCGCTCCAACTGCCCCGGCAAGAAGCATATTTCAGGCGTTGGCATGCACCTAATTGCCGTATAAAGAAAACACTTCTTGGCACATCTTATGTTATTTTTTAACGTTCAGTTGGATATTTTCAATAAGTGCCATAAGCTGAAGCGTAGTATTAGGCTTATCAACATTAAATTTTGGCGGTTGAAGTGAGGAACTCTGCAAAGGCAATGTTGCTCAATTTCAATACAATTGCAGTTTTTCTGCATGACGTAATGGTGTCGGAAAATGACGTTCTTGAAGCGGGGTAGTGCAGTTGGTGTGTATGCGTGGGTAACTTTGAGCTCAGATTGTCGGTTTGAACTGCAAGTAGAGTAAATCAGAGCCAGCCGATAAGCTGCGTGAATTTGGTAAATGTCTCCTTTGTTCAACAGTATACGTAACATTTGCGATCACAGAAAAATTTATTTCAACAAGAAAAGCTTAGAAAAGGATGCTTGGATATGATTGTAGTTTAGGCTTTTATTAAAAAGGGCGATCGAAATGGTAGTACAACTTGGCAATGGCTGTGCTGAATAAAGATGTTCAACGCAATTACCGTCGAACGTAAGACGTAGTAATCACTGCTGAGCATCCAAAAGGCCTATGTCCCACCTGACATGGTTTGGTAATACAGTTTTCGAAATAGACGTCTAATGGTAACCAGTCCAGTCGCCACGGGGCATTGGCGGACTTAGTCCCCCAAACAAAGCTCCAAACTTCCCAATGTGAAATGTGAAACAATATAAATCAGTGGACTTTTTGCCAAACTTTAGAATGTCAACCTCTCTGCCCAAACGTAAAGTCTTTCAATTAAAGACCTGGAGATGGTTCTGTTGGTATCGAACAAAAACAAGAAATAACACTATGCACATTGGAAGAGGTCCAACCCAACATCTAGACCAGCTATGTCCAGGCCACGGCCCAGTCGAAGGTTTTGTGCGGCCCAGTTTAGGTTTTCGCTGCAGTAAAAGTACCCTGCATTATTGACAACTTGTCCTTATTTTAATAATCTTGAATTTGAAATTTTTGATGCAGGTGGTCCTCAGTGCCACTTTGTCACTTCTGTTACCACTGCAGTTAGGATTCGAACGCTTTCAGTACATTAGCTTTAGCTAAATTTAATTTGCTAAGATCAAAGTAAGCCATTTAATGTCCGGCCCTCGTTAATATGTTATTCAATGTTCGGCCCTGGTTGAGATAGTGACATATTTTTTGGCTCAGTAAGCCATTTGGGTTGGACACAGCTGATCTAGACCAAGTCCGCAAATCACGACGAAGACTGCAAGCCAGCGCTTCTCAACTATAGCCGGTTTTAAACCTGTGATATTTTTCAAAATGGTTCCCCGCAGCTATAGAGGGCTTCGCGCAAGTGCCGACAGAGTTAACGTTTGAAGCCTTTGATATTTTCTAAGCGGATTAAACCACTACTGAAACGTGAAGTGAACAATGACACGTTTTTTACATCACTGAGATCATTTTATCAGATTTATTATTATATTCTGCTACATCCAGTGCAAATACTTTTTTTAGTTAAAGACGGGGATACTACACGAAATTTTAACAAAACAAAAATGTTTACTAAGTACGTATGCCACCATCACATCCCATGATTTTTTCGTTTGATCCCCTGGAATAAGTAAACATTTGAACAGCAATGCGGTGGGCTTACCGGAGATTAAAACCAACAGGGAAGAAAATTTGACGAAACATGTCGGTTCGTACAGTATATGCATATGTAAAGAAAGCAAAATATCGAAAAATTAATGATGAGCAAGGTGGCAATAAGCAGAAACAGCAAGACTTATAATCGACAATGAAAACAAGACTTTCAGTCTGTGAGTGCTTGATTGTGATTTTCAAGATGATTTATTAATCCTTATATCTTTTAATAAGCACGAAACATGATTTTCTCTCATTTGAAATTTTTGTAAGCAAATTTGCAGGGTGGAAAGGGCGGCACTTTTATGATCGGCCCCGGGCGGCACTTAGCCTTGCTACGCCACTGCTCGCACCACACGGTTTTCTCATCCGCACAAATGCGTACTGTCGCACAGGTTGAAGAGCACTGCCTTAGAGAGTTTTACTAAACAACGCTGCCTTGTGAAGTTTTTTTGTTACAGCAACATGTGGTAATTAAATTACTGGTCGAGCTATGTACTCACAATCCAATCACCGCCGTCTGTGTCGAAGTCGCAGTACACTTTGACAACTTCTTCGTCAGAAAAAGGGTATATCTCATACACACCACTTGTTTTTGAATCGCCATCAACATCTTCGCAGCTTTTCGGCTTGGGCTTATCCACAACTGAAACGGCTATAAAAATATGCACAGCTCTACTTTTTGTTTCAGAAAGTCATTTTTTGTGATAGGTTGTTCACACCTCATCAAAGGTAACAGCGGTAACTACTAGAAAATTCAGCAATGGCAGTTAGCAAAGAGTTTAATTACAAGAATGTTATAAGTATTTTCTTATACAAGGTGTAGCTGGGTGATGTTTTGCAAAACATAATTTTGAGTTAAAACAACTGTAGCTGGTAGTTGGTTGTTTTTTTGGTAGTGTGCATTGCATTAAAAACTCTAGTGAAGGCTTTACTTCGTAAAGTCAGCAGCATGCAGCGATATCACATGCACAAAGTAAAGCGCATGTCTCTGAAGGACTCAATATTCGACCGAAATCTCCAGAAAGTAAACTGACAGTCCACTTGAAGTTTACATTTCGTAGCAGGCAATAGATTTGTGATTGCATTGACAATTTAATAAACGTTGGTTTACTTTTTGAAAAAGGCTTTTATGTGCAAAATATTGACCTCCTTTCAACTGCATCAGTGTAATATGCCAAACAAATCATCATTATGTTGTAAGCAAAACCAAGCACGAAAATTGAGTTATTCTGAATTTTAGGTCAAGATTATGGAAAATAATGATTTTTTTATGAAGACCATGATCCAGCTGGATAAACTTGCAGCTTCTGCTTTTATTATATTTTGCACGCATTGTTGTAGGAGCCACTTCCATTCAGATCAGTCCCATCACCACGGGGGGCTCTGGTGGGCTTAGCCACCCCGAACAAAGCTCCAATCCCCCAAATTTAAACGTGAAACTCTATAAATAAGTGGAGTTTTGGTTAATTTTATAATCTCAAGACCCCCCAAACAAACGCAAATCCCCAGCAGAACTGTAAAGCCCCCATCTAGAAAACTTTCTGGCGACGGTTCTGATTCAGATACGAAGCTTTTTTCGATAGTGAACGTTACATATGTTACTGTAGGTTAACCACAACCATAATTATTATTAGACCAAATACATTTCACTTTCTGCCTAGTCTAGAACAAATCATTAATCTTGAAAGAGGGTATAAGTTTTTCCTTGACATACGTTTGCTCAAGTTTAAGGTTTTGATAAAATCTTCAAACTCTTTCCGCAGTTCGATGAAATCTTCTTCGAGTTGTGTGCACTGGCACAAGCTGACATCTTCACTACAGGCGCAGGCACTGAAGAAGCTTATGAGAAGAATCGTCCTCACAGTCACTGCAATGCTGAGAAATAAACCTTTGTTTTTTTTGCAACGGATTATTAACATCTTCTCAGTCAAAACAACCTTTTCTGTTGCAAAATAATTTCCGAAAAAAAATTGCGAATCTTTGTTGACACGTTAGGGAACGTCTTGGCTTGGAAACGTTTTTGACGATTTTGTTTTCGAAAAAAAAATGTACAACAATTTTTTTGTACTTCCCACGTGTTTTGAAAACCAGGTTCCTCTGTGCAACGTAGAAAGAGCGCACTACTCGCTTCCCCTCCAGAGCCTTTTATAAATGTGTCGCAAGCCTGCAGGTTCAAAGTTGGTTGTTAGAAACCATCTAAAGTGCACGGGCTTTACAAGAACCGATTCGTTTAGAAGGCGTCTTGCGGCACTCGCACATGCTGCATTTGACTCGCTGCATATAAATTTTACAAGCTAGTTTATATTTACAACACATGAATTTTTGCGATCTGAAGAGCGGAATTTGCTATTCACTTTTACAGGGCATATACTCAGGCGTGTAGCCAATGAAGAGGGGCAAGTGGCCCCCAATTCCAAAAAGTTGCACCAAAATTTTTCAGTTAATCAAGCGTTTGATGCGTAAGCCAAAGAAATAGTTCAGCGCAAATCAACGAAACAGCTTACTATCCCACGTCAGCATTTTAGTCGAATCTGATCAAAGCCGTATGGTTGACAAGTTGTGTATGATTAAGCAAACGTTGCCTATAGTGGTGTAGAGTGTAAATGCTAGGCTAGCGGTGGGCAAACTACCGCCCGCTGAACGTTTTCTACGGCCCTTGTGTACACAATGCACACTTATGTACTGTATTATAAAATATGGCAATATAAAACTGAAAAAAGATGTAATAAACACCATCCTCTTGATAACATAAACTAAGTTTGAATATTAAAAACGTAAATATATTAAAATTTGAAAACATTAAAATATATTACATTTTATGTAAAAAGCTGCATAATTTTTAAAAGCTGGTCCTTAGCTGCGTACTGACCCAACAATGTGGCCCTCACTGAAAAAAGTTTGCCCACTCCTGTGTTAGGTAATCCGTATCATTGCTGCCCTTTACGTGAGGTTTAACCTCCGGGTGGAAGTTGGTGATAGTGGAATACAAACTTGTATCTAATAGCTGACAATAACTAACCGCAATTAAAAAAAGGAATAACGCTTATCACAGCTGTTTCTGGCGCACCATCTTGCTGTGTCCCACCTAATGGTGATGGCGTGATGCAGTCTAAGCATTAGTGCAAGACCATTGCGAAAATTCCTCTCTAATAACTCTGGCGTGCTACAAATATAACTTATCTTTGTCTGCAGTGTCAGCCGAAGCCTTAAATGAATATCGTAGATTTTCGTTTTTGTACAGTTTTGAAACTAAATGGGTGAATATGGCGGTTATATACATTTTACATACATTGAAGCTCAAACTTTGGCTAAGAAGCGATCCTGCTTTACAGTCTTTTTTACGCAATTACGCCATAGCCACATTTTATCAACAATAGCTTTCATTCCAGATATTTGTTTGTGGTGATTAAACATGTGCTGTGACGATTCAATCACAATTATGAGGAGCCTTATCGTTGTCATCAATGATTTCCCATTGCCTTCCCGGCGAGTAAAAATCAGTCATGCCAAGTAATCAGAGTCCCCTCTGCGCATCGTCTCAAAGTGGTTCAATTTTCACTGATGTTAAATGCCACCATATCCTTCTGTAAATTTGAAATCGTACAGCTTCAACGGGAAGAGTCAGCAGCAAAACCTAACGTGAGTAGGAAGATACTTTTTATTTTGTAAGTGCAGAGAGCATTGACTGCCATTACTTATAGATAGCTTGCAATTTGTTTTGTCGATGAAACGCTTGTGACTAAAATGACACTAAATTGATTTTTTTGCACGCTGTTTTGATTTTGGTTTTAAACACTAATGGAATTTTTTTAAAAATTCAACTGCTTACGCCGGAATGGCGAGATCAACCAGCTGTTGTGTTCAGCTGCGGCGACAAGTATTTCTTAACTTACAATGCAGAACCGTGGTGATAACCGATTTTGGCTTGGTTTTCACAAATACACAAATAACCATTTTCACACTTTGTGTAGACTGAGTGTGTCAAATATTGCAAGTTTGTTTAGAGGACATATGCAACTTTTCTCAAGTGGCAAAGTTGTCTTTATCATATTTTTGACTTATTTTGTTAAGTTTAAATAGCTAGCTACAGTACATAGCTAATCGTTTTTGGTCAGAAAGCTTCGTGCAAGTAGTGTACAGAAATGTTGCCGCAGTCGCTTTTCATAGCGTATCCAAACATTTTTCAAACGCGTTGAAACAGTACTGTTTAAGTCTATCAGCTGCATACGTCAATTAGTCGCCCAAGAAGTGGACGACAACAGGATCCACGTCTTATATGCGCACAAGTTTTGTAGGTTTACTTCGGAAGTCGGTGTCTTAGAGCAAAGTCGCTTCTCGGCTTCAATTGAGCTTGTGTTGGTGTACATCAGAAGCGTGTAAATATAAAAAGCGCAATCATAGTGGCGGCCACGGTGACTTCTTGCTCAACTGCAATATTGACTGCAAAAAGCATATTGCAGATGAGATCTCGCACTTAAAGTATCGAGATTTTCACTAGCGCTTTTGCAGAAATGCTTTACGAGTAAGTGGTGGCTTTCATCCAAATTAGAAGTTTGGAACCTTAATAAAAACGAAGTTTTTAAATTGTCAATTCAGTGAAAGTAGACTTTTTATTTGCCGCCCTAAATCTGAACACAATTGTTCAGAAAAAAACGCTAGAAAAATACATGTTTTATGAATGATGCTTTGAAAACGAGGGGCGTTAAATATCTAAGTGTTGAGACTCGGTTGTTGTTTGCCCCACCTATCAAAAGTTCTGGCTACGCGCCTGACGGGAGGTGAGGCTTGCAACAGGAATAATTCTAAGTTCTAAAGAGAAAGATATTTGCGGTCTCATGCAGATACGGCCGTATTGTTTTCTGGATGGACGTTAGAATCAGAGTTAGGGTAAGAATCAAAGTTAGCGTTTAGAAGCAGAGTCAGAGTTAGGGTAAAGTTTAGAGGTAAGGATTTAGAGTTATACTTTCCGGTAGGTTAAGTCAAATGTTTGGGTTAGACTTCTACCCAGCCCTAACCCTAAGCTTTAATTCTTAACGTAATCCAAAATAGTCAAATGCCGATTCCTCACGGGGCCCAGTTTTTGCTGTCTTCCTCAAGCCACTAGCCTCAATCCGAAGATCAAACCATTGCATTCATTCAACCTCATTTTGATCCATGATTGGCTGCTCACGAGTGAAGAGATAAAAAATTTAAGAAAAGTGGGTTTCCTTTTAGAAACAAGAAATTTTGTCAAAGAAAAATCTGGAAAAAACAAAAAATGGATTAGAAATTTCAAGCGGCGCGCGTCCAATACGCGGTGGCCTTTATAACTGGCCTATACGCGGCGCGGGAAAAAGGCAAAAAGCGGCCACCTATTCTGCACGACATGGTTGACAGAGATGAGCACGGATCAGGACTGGATCGGATTGGTTCAGGACTGAAGCCAATTTTGGCCGGATCAGAACTGGATCGGACTGAGAAAATTTTTGTTGTTTTAATGTGATTATTCTAAAATATCAAAAATTTTAGTTGTGATCCAATTTCACAGGTTTGCTAAATGGTAGTGTATATTTTGCCATCAAATGCAAAAACTCTCCTGGGACTATTTTGCAATTCGAACTGTATCCACCGTTGTTCACACATAACGTTGAGTTTTAGTAGCAACGTGAACATAGTTGAGTGGTTAGTGTCTATGCCTGCTGTGCGATTGTTCGTTGGTTCTGCTCTCACCATTTCCTTTGGCTTAGCTTGTAGAGGTTACACCTTTAATAGGAGTGCTTTTAATGTACTTTTCCAAAATGTTGAGGGTTTACGTTTAGGGTGTATGTTTAAGTGTCGGTTTAGGGTTTACCTTTAGGCTTAGGGTTTAGGTTTTAAGTTCAACTTTTAGGTTTAGGTTTGGGCTTTATGTTTGAATTTTGGGTTTAGGTTCAAGTTTTGGGTTTAGGTTTTTGGTTTAGGTTTTGGGTTTAGGTTTTGGGTTTAGGTTTTGGGTTTAGGTTTTGGGTTTAGGTTTTGGGTTTAGGTTTTGGGTTTAGGTTTTGGGTTTAGGTTTTGGGTTTAGGTTTTGGGTT
>Ga0210059_1010365_pt1 | contig 14414 bp, 7 predicted proteins | sample Ectturendosymbi2_FD_188042 | JGI IMG/M metagenome (GOLD analysis project Ga0210059, IMG submission 188042) | Ecteinascidia turbinata endosymbiont from Florida, USA - Sample 2 (SPAdes) (version 2) | ecosystem: Host-associated > Tunicates > Ascidians > Unclassified | place: Key West, Florida... | reverse complement strand
TTGAAACTCTGGTGAATGGTCTTCCATAAACTGAATAATGTGTGGTTGTAATTTGAAATAAATAGCTTTTTAATCAAAGTCACAATTGAAATTTTCATGGGTACACATCTTTTTGGGTCACCCTGTATTTCGATTTTAGAATCCTTTTAAAACAGGTGTTTAGTAGAGTGTAGTCGTTTTGCGCTTTTAGGAGTATTTCCGTTGATTTGGAGTTTTAGTATAGTCATCCACACCCGGGTTCACCATCATTTCTCAAGTTCTTTTTTCTGAGTGTTGACTAGTAGGTTCCTTACAGAGGCCAGTGGGCCTCTTTCAGCTAAGCTTCTTCTCTTGCTCAAACCTCTAGTTACGCCACTGGTTTGTTGACTGCACGAACATCTCAATAAACAATCAATGTGTTTTTTCTTTTTTCCGATGCTTGATCCCTACAGATTAGTAATTTCGTCTGTTGTCTGAAAATATTCTTACATCAAACCACGCAAATGGGTTTTGTTTTCGTTCTGAAAATGTTTCAAGACAAATGTAATCGTGATTGTAATCGTGATTACTTTCAATGTAATCGTAATCGATTACATTGTAATTGTGTTTATTAGTAATCGTAATCGAGCAGGTGGCAGGTAATCGTTATCGTAATCGATTACATTTGTGATGTAATCACCCCACGTCTGGTCAGTAGCGTACCAGCCAAAAATGTTTTTTAGCCAAATACCTTGAATGTAAGCGAGCAACAGTATTTGATTTGGATCATCCGTGTCTCGAGGCACAAAACAAGAACATATGCTAACAATTTGGGGGCCACGGCCCCTCTGTCCCCCTGCCTACGCCTATAAGACCACGGGACCAGCGTTCCCAATCAGGGCGCGAGATATCATTCACGGGGTTGCGAGAAGTGTCCGTCTTAATAACAGGAAACTGAAATGCAATTTGAGAGTAAAACTTTGGAAGAGTATCGGTGCTCGGCTATGGTTATGTTCCTGTGAAACTGCACTATCTGTGTTCATTCCATTAGCAACAACATGCTTAGGCGAGTCAGGATTTACCTCTTTTCTGTCGATTAAAACGAACTCTAAAAATCGCCTATGTACAGGCAGACATGCGTGTTGCTACCAGCAACATAGCTTCGCGTTTTGAAACACTCAAAAGCAAGAAAAAGGAATAAAAGAGTCATTGAACTGAAATACATTAGTAAACGTTTGGAAGTCGGCCATTTGATTTTATTATTTTGTACATATTTCAAGCAAGTGATTATTTATATAGAGTATATTCAAATGTTCATCTGTGTCGTCTTCTCTTGTGCATATACTTGATTTTCATTACACAATAAAAAATCTTAATTCCTTTCTGAACGTTTGAAAGCTTCTTGTTTATAAATCTGCAGGGGTGCGAGGCCAGAACAAAAATTTTTAGGAATGCAGATGTAAAAATTCGGACACCCCTATATCAGACGTATAGAAAAATCGCTGTTTTGATCATCAGCGAAAATCCTTTGATTATTCTTTGAAGCAATTAATTTGGTATGAGGACAACAGCCACTGGATAATTTTTATCCAGACAACTCCAACCGAGGACAATCGACTCCCAGGACAACTGCCAACCGGACAATTGCCATCTAAGACAGCTGCCACCTAGGATAATGCTGTTTACACATCACATACGAGCTATCAAATTTAGTTTGCCCCATCGCGTTGCAACACGTAGAGGAGTTCTCGCGGCACGACTATTGGGAACCACTGTGCTATGGCAGTGTATTTCAACCGGGGTTCCGTGAGTGGCTGCCAGGGGTTCCGCCGAAACCTAGAAATAAAACATAGATGCGACATTTCTACCCATCTGGTTTATTACAGAAAGTAAGATGGACACTTGGATCACTGCGTGGGGTTCCATGAACAACGCAAATATTTTCGGAAGGTTCCGCTGCAACAAAAAGGTTGAAAAACACTGTGCTATGATATCATTGCTTCAACATGTTGCAGCAAAAGTGAGTTGTAACGTTGCTGTTGCTGCTATGTAACCCACAAATCAAAAGCTAATGAAAGGCGGTGGAAGTCAACGGGGTAAAAAAACTCAAAAACTGGAAGCCAACGGGTTTGATTAGCGCGTGGAGTCAAGGCGATGCAATAATGTGTTTGAGAGAATTGTGTTGTGCTGTGAAACAGTTGAAAAGAATAAAAAAAATTGAGGTTTGCACTGACTTTAAGAATGTTGGTGAAGATGTGATGACATCGATACGACATTCTTCACGCGAAAGTAGTAAGGTCGAAGTGAAGATTCTTTAAAGTGGTCAGAGGATGAAGAAACTTTTGTTAATCATATTTGTGATTGCAAAATTTTTGACATGAATAGCACTTTATGAAGTTGAAATGGTTTCAAAGGCAATAAACGTCGAGAATTCAGTATGTCCTATGTGGCAGTTATCCTAGACGGCAGTTGTCCTAGAAGGCAGTTGTCCGAGGTGGCAGTTGTCCTAGGTGGTAGTTGTCTTAGATGGCAGTTGTCCAGGTGACAGTTGACCTAGGTGACGATTGTCCTCGGTGGAAGTTCTCCTATGTGGCAGTTGTCCTTGGTGGCAGTTGTCCTTAGGTGGCGTTTGTCCTAGGTGACGATTGTTCTACTGAAGATAGCAGTTGTCCTAGGTGACAGCTGTCCGGTGGCGATTGCCCAGGTGGCAGTTGTTCAGGTGACTGTAGACCAAGAACCAATAAATTTGGGTGATGTTGAAAGTAGTTGCTTTAGTTAACGAGAAATATAATTTCGATTAAACTAACGTGTTGTTAATGTGATGTTTGTAGTATTACTTTGCAAAGCTTCCACTTCCACTTTGTTCCATTGTTTGTTACTGTTCTGCAAAGTATGAGTTGTATTGTTTGCTAGACACATAGATTAAGAAAAGTGCAATTAAACCTGGCAAACCTGGCACACTCACTGCAAAGTTAAACCCGGTAGGTCTGACCGAATTGACGAAGGAACAGGATGCTGTGCATACCATGCAACTCTACACGAACCACGCAAAAGGCTGTCATATTGTTTCAGGTACAAAAAGGCTTTTTCTGCGAAAAATGTGTGTGTAAATGAACGTGCTCAGCCACAAAAGGAAATACCAGTAGGTGACGTAGACAACAGAAAGCATTTGTTAAAACTTCAAAGAGGTTTTGTGACATGTGCAAATTTGTAAACATGAGATTTGCAGTATTTTGATTTTTCCGATTTTTGTATTGCTTCACAATCAAAAACTATGACTATTTAATTTGTGCCATATAATTGTTAGTGAAAAAGAATCTGTCTTTATAAACTCTTATTTGCTTGCAATCTTTTTATACGAAAAACTTTTGCTGCAAATTTCATTTTCGAACAGTTCTCATTTTTGCACTGTATTTAGACAGCAACGGGAAAACGGTTTATTGTTTATGGCTCAAAAGATTATTGGACTATAAAGTAGTGGGTTGCTGATTTCAGGCTTCTTCAATTCTGTTCTAATGTATGAAGTGCGGAATGCGGCACGAAGTAGAATGAGTGATTCAACCGGCATAAACAACAGAGGGAACCCGCCTGCTGATGCAACTGAATTTTGAATAAAACGTACGAAAAAAGGTGATTATTGAGCCGCGCATTTAACGCGGTTGACCTGCCGTGAATACCTTTCTCGTTATAACCGCTGTTTCTTGTAAAATTTTTAAATAAAATGAGTTTTTAAGATTCGATTTAGGGACGTTGCTTTTTTTGTCAGTTTGCCAATTAACTGAGCGTTGACAGTGTCTACCTTTGCAAGAAGAATTTTTCTTACAAGCAAACAATTACAATGAATCACCTCTTCCGCTTGTTCTTCATCGACATTATCGTTTGTCTTTTCCTTAGTTTCTCTGTTTTCGTCATCCATGCTGGCCTGCTGCCGCTTTCGGGCATCCTGAATGTAGTTGTAGTTGAGCAGGAAACCAAAGCAAATAGGATGGACGTTTTGCAACCCACACGCGCTAGCGCACATGTCAGACGAGAAGAGAAAGTTGTACGCTGATTTGAACCAATCGTCCTGGTCTATAAAAAAGAAGCTGCTTGGAGTTGCATTTCAGAGGCAGCAGCAAGGTCTGGCAGCAGCAAGGTCTAGCAGTACAAGTGAGAAGCTGAAGTCGCCAGATGACCACATATTTTCGGTAGATAATGATTGATTACGACAGCACTGTTTACCTAACTCTTTGAGATTCGTAAAAGATCTAACATCTTACGATAACCCAAGTAAAAGGAAGAAATGAATGCTCATTGTTACGCAAACATAGATTACGGCCTGGAATTTTATCGAGCGAAGCTGATTTGCTGAGGTTTTCGAACTGTTCATGCTGCTAAGCTGCTAAGATATATTGTAAAGAATAGTACTTCATCGTTCCTATTTGTCAGGCGAACATGAAACAACTTCGTTTAAATTTAAACACTGCCTCGTTAGCATTGATATTGGCTTCAAGGTTTCAAATTATTTATCTGTCTTACGTTCGTTGGGATATTTTAGGATAATTTACCTAACAGGTTCATCGCAAGCAGCAGCGTTATATTGCTCTATGTTTGTCAACAGAGCTTCCGCCACACCTGGCGGAATAAGGATTTACCGCAAATCTAGAATGCAGGTAAATTTTCTGATGAGGGCACATAAGCGAGGAAAACCGAATGCATTTTATACAAGTCGAAGGAGAGGCATTGCTTTTGTTTTTGTGAGCCATTTTTTCCAGTAGTGGACCATTTTGGGAAACCTTCAAGGGTCACTGCTTTTGTCTGTGCAAGCTACGGGTTATCCATCAGTACGTCATCAAACCGACACAATCTGGCGTGCAATTCTAGCCGCAAGTTGATGTAGATCAGTGGTTCTCAAACTTTCATGGTTTGTGGCCCCCTGCTCATCAATAGGGTTTTGCAATATCACGGCAGAGCTTTTTAGTAATGGCCTCTGCTCGTGGCTCCCGGAGAAACGTCCCGTGGGCCCAACGCAGATGTAGATGCATCGGAATTTTTCTCATTCTGATTGTGTAAACCAGTGGTTCTTAACCTGGGGTAAATTTACCCCTGGGGGTAAATTTACTGAACCATAAATTGCAACCAATGCAAATTTAGATGAATCATTCTAATCTCTATGTTTCTTAATTTCGTATTTTCAATAAATGAGCAGATTTACCGCCATATTGAGTGGATTGGGTAAATCTGGTAAGACCACTGGTGTAAACTAACTTGAAGATTGATGCTTTTTGATTGTTTTTGTGTTCAGTGTGATCAATCAAAAAACGCCCAAGCTCTCCACTCACAGTTAGTGCCTGTGTCACAGTTAGCGCCTGTGTCACAGATCTGTCTTAGTCGGCAATTCTCAAATTAATCCATGCAAATATAGTAGCGTTGGAAACTAATGTAACCGTTAACCGCATTGCCGTGAAATCCAAGACGTCGGTTTGCAAAACACGGCTAATTGGCGACAATCTTCTTACCAGTGGCAAGAACGACTCTACTCAGGTATGGTTGACCTCATACCCACATACTTTGCCTGGTGTTTTTTTGCGCGTATCGTTCTTTGCCTTAACTGGACCAAACGTTGAACTTTTTAACATGCGGCTCAAAGTTTTCTGGCATAACACCCGATTTTAGTCACCTATGATATGTATTTCGATTACTCACCGAATCTTGTGTTCTCGCTTGTTGTATTTTGAACCAGGCTATGTGCTATAAAAATTCTAGCTTCTTTTCGTAGGCCGACAACGTAAAAATATTTAAAGTCAATTTCTCGCTTTCGTAAATGCTTATTTTGGAAAACTAATCTTATGCGCAAAATTTTAAAGGTCTTCCGCAGGTACTTTCAAAGCACATTTTGTGAAATCTGTACATTGTCGAAGTAGTGAGCACATTAATTTTCACGATGTTGTCACATTAATTGATGCACAACAAGCTGGTTCAGAGTTGTTTGTGGTGCTTCCAATTCTTCGAATGTTGCGTCCTGGTATTCTGCAACCTTAAGCCATTCTCAAAATAAATCCTCGGTGCTCTGTCTTCTATGTCTTACACATGCAAGTATGGGTGACGTGTGAAAAGGGCCTGCAAAAGACCGTTTAAAATTGTAAACTAACGGCGGGTTAATATCGAAAGCGGTGGCATCAAACTCTTTTCGTCCTGGTCCCAAAAGCCCCTCTCGCCTTTCAGACGATCCTGCTGTTGCTGCCAGATTTTGATCGCAGTCCACGAAGGTGGAGTCCGGATCTTCTACGCTATTTACTCAACGAAAATTTGCCTGAACGAGATCAAATACGTTAGGCGTAATGCAGGATCGTATTACCGTTCGTTTGAAATCTTATTTGCGATGCTAGCTGATTTAGTAGGTGAACGAGACTTGTATTCCTGATCGACCTACTGCAGATTTTCCCGAGTAGCTTGGGCATTCACGGAACAACCGGTGTAACACCCTCGTTTGAGAACATCCGCTTGTACATTTCCTCATGTGTTAAAGCAAACTGTCATACGTGAACAGCTCCTGAAATGTACAAGTGGATGTTCTCAAACGAGGGTGTTGCAGTCTTGAGTTTGTTTTTTCTCTGCTGTTACTTCAGCCTTTCAACTTTTCACCCGTAAGTTTTGCTTGCAATTTTCAGGACTGAGGATGCGTAATTTTACGTGAAATCGAGTTCCTATTAAAAATTTGCTGATCGATTCCTTGGTTACACCCATCGTGGAAAGTAAATACTTGAATAGAGATATGTGCTAGTTTGAATCATCGCAAAAAGACGAAAGCAGATGGCAGTCGACTGATTCCTCGAAAGCATACAGAAACACTAGTGCTTTTAAGTGAACAGCATATTGTCCTCTGAATTCCCCGCAGATCTGCGATTCAACTACGCTACGTATTTGGCACAGCCTGCTTCCAGGGGCGCGAGCTAGACAGCACGTTCAAGTCCAAAAACGTCGTTGCTCTGAATTAGCCAAGAGCTGCTCGTGCTCTTAAAGCAAGGAGACAATGGCTTTGCTTGACCTTATACACTGTTCAAGCTGAACAAACCTGAAGGTTTCGGGAACAAGGAACTGTCTGCCTCGTTCATCGTGGCCAGAGTGTCGCATATCTCATCGTTTTCGATAGTTTTCTGGATTTCGGCGATGCTTGTCATTGTCTATACCGCAAGAACAATAATAACAACAACAGTAAGCTATGGATTACAGTAAGATATTGCAGCTGAATTACTTGCGGTTGCGACTAGTCATGCTAATGCAAATTCGATGCATAGAGCCTAGAAACAGTCCTTAACTTGGGAACTAGTAATAGCATTACTTTTTTGAAAAGAGAACATTTGCAGTTAGAACATTGGAACGTCAAACAGAAAATTTTAATTTTTCTCCAATATGAACAGGGATCAAACACTGGTGTGCAGAATCAGCTCGGAACAAAGATAAAATCAATTTCAGAAACGATTTAGTGGCTGGAATCATATTTGTAACCATAGTTGGTAGGTTCTCCTAAAATGCGTTTCTTCAACTTAACTCTCTTTTTCAGGTATCAACTTTAAGCGAAGAAAAACTATCAAATGAGGTGGCCTTTAGTGGAAACTCGTATGTATCATCGTGCAAGTTTTCCATAGCTGTTATGTCAAGTCTAGACCTTCCCTACAAACGTTAACACTTGGTTGCCATGTTACGAGGAAGATGACACGCGAAAGCGCTTGCATAGTCACTTATCGTATTTACTCTGCACATTTTTATTTTCAGTGCGACCATGTCTAACTGAAAAACTTCGCTTTGTTCACTCTCCAAAAGGCAATAAACCAAACTGTTTCTTATTCTGATAAAACTGAGGTTTTATTTCCACTCAGATGCATTTTCTCAACACCCATTAAAACTGATTTCAATATTCCCAAGTTAAGGAACGCTGTATTCAATCACTGTTAATTTTGCACAGTGTACCAGTAAGCAACTCATATGGTGAAGACCATTCAAGCTTTTTCATATACCAGAAAATCTGAACTCAAATTTTTATTCGCAGCATTAGCTTGCTTGTGTGGGCATGTGTGAGTATCAAAATTGTGAGAGGGTGAGCTTTTTTTCAAAAGTAGTTTTTTTGCGGCCTAGAAGGCCCTGAAGTACTTTTTCAAAAAAAGCAATGTTTTTAAGTGGAAAGGGGATGACGTTGCCCGCACTGCACAATTGCAAATTATTTTTCTCACATTTTTAACCTACCAGCAGATTTTCCTTAAATTTCTGTGGTACTTAGAAATAACAGGAATAGCAAATTTTCCTTTGAAAACGGTCTCATGTGCAAACATAAAAACACTCAAAATCTTGAAAAAATTGTGTCCCAAATAATCCTTGGTCTGAGATATTCAACTGATACACAAAGTTGACACACCGTTGTTGATGGATGTTCATTCAAATTGCTTTACAAGGCTCTTTGCAACGTAAAGTTATGAATATCCCAAATATCAGCATTTCTGGCTTATTGCGTACCTGTTGCTCGATGTATTGAGTTTTTCTTGTGTTGTCTCTTAATTTCTAATGTTTAAAATTTGACAGCTTTTAAATTATTTAGTTGCTAAGGCTTCATTCGCTCAAACCATCTGTGACGATACCCTTGGGAGTGAAGCTTGCAACGTTCATACTCCATAAGGTTTAAATTTAAATGACGTTCCCTTGAGTTTTCAATAATGCTTTTCACTCTTAGATCTCTTGCACAAGACGGCGTTCCTTTTAGCCGAAGTGCTTAAAATCAGACTTGGTCCACACGAACGTCTGTCAACAGTTGGTTGCAGGTTACATGTCAAACAGCATCAAACCACCGGTAGACGGTTTTTATGAGGAATGCCAGACTGAATTGAATGCTCGTTGTTCAGGAAAATTTTATCCCGTAATGATTATTTCTCAAAATGTTCCTAGTTCCTAACACCTTCCAAGGAACACGATCGATGACAATTTGCTGCAGATTTTTTTCCTAACATCAAACTTTCAGGCCAGAGATCAGTCAGCACACAAATCCAGAATATACTTGTTGTTGGAGGTATTATCTGAGGCACAACCGGGAAAACTGCTACCTTCACAAAAACGATGTCAATATTGTAGCTTCCAGTTTTTATATGTGTTTTTTACCTTAATTGTAGCCAGTGGTATATAAGCGGATGTGATCTGTACTCACTTGTATTTCGTCATCGGTGCCACCTTCAAGATGACAGAGCGATCTTGAGACGTTGAAGAACGATCGACAAATCCCTGAAGAAAAGGTCTCCGCGTCATATGGTACGTCACAAGCGGCCCGGAAAAGAGGGTAGAAGTTCTGAAATGTTACAAGACCACATGCTGGTGTATGGTTAAATAAAAACAACTCCCGTAGTTTTACTCATATAAAATGTGCAGCGAATTTTGGAAGATTTTAGGTCTCCTTCGATTACTGAGACTGAGAGCAATCTTGCAAGAACCTGTGCAAGCACACTGCCGGAAATCTACAATGGACTAAGTTAACAGCGATTGAGCGTTGTAGTAGTAGTGTAGCGCAAACAATTAGGCACACTTTCTAGGTATTTAACAACACCGCTAAAAACAGTCTTGCAAAAAGTTGTTGCATTACTTGAGTAATACTTGCAGATGTTAAACAGCTTCAAGCTGTCCAATTTAAGCAAATGTCAGTTGTGCAGGACGATGGAGCGGATAAAAGGCAGACGTTGTTTTCAAGTTGAACAAGGTTTGAACTATCACCGAGTTGTGCGCAATTTAGGGAAAGAAAGTAAAGTTTCGAAAAGTTTTGGTGTCAGTGCCAGTTAATGATTTATTTTTGCAAAATACTGGGCAACAGCTGCCAGTACCAATAGCAACATGCTTAGCGCCGTTGGAAACGTCCATTTTGACTTTTTCTAGATAAATGGGGCAATGCTCAACTTGTTCATCACTCCTTCACCGATATACAGCATGCACCTCATGTCATGTCTAACCTGTGGTGGGTAAGTGCAACTGTTCGAAATCCAAAAAGCTTGGGCATCGTCGGCGATGGACGCCTTCGGAGGTGGTGCGGGTTGAGCTTGGTTGAACTGGTCAAGATATGACGCTTGCAGTTGCCTCCAGGGAAACGGCTGGCGGTTTATTTGCCTGTACTGTGCCTCTACTGGGGATGGAGTTGTTACAAAAGATACAACTACACAAGCGTAAACAGCGTGGATCGCTTTAGAAAATATTTCATTTTTACTGATCATAGTACAATTCTTCTTGCTAGTAATTCCTGAGTGCAATGCAATCATTTAAACTCCAATGGAATTATTAGCTACAAATAAAAGCGCAGTCCATATTACGTGTGTTTATTTTTCTTAACCTCATACGTTTTGAAGTTTGTGCTTTACACGTGTTTTCGGATAGATATTTAACTGCCAAAGCCATGAACGTTTTGCAAAAAAACTTTAACGCTCACGACGTTTTTTATTTGAGCATTGCTTTAGCTTGAGTTAAGCAACAAGAAATCTTTTAAACGCATTTTTTCCTGGTAGCACAAGGCTGATACTGTTCTTATACAGAATGAGTTAGTTTCGAGTGCATGATTTTTTCAAACTCTCCATCTATTTCAGACCGAAAATTTATAAGGTTTTGTTTTAAAGATTTGCGAAAATAACTTTTTTTGGCACCAATTTTAAACGTGTGTGTAAAATTTTGGCAGTCCCTACTGTAAGCCATGCAAACCAAATCTTTGGGTTAACTATCGTTTGGTTCAGTCTACGCTACGGTAAGCATGTTCAACCACTCAAAGTACAGTATGCTCACACGAAACAGAACTGTGCCAAATAAATGACTTAGTAATTCTACTCTCATTACACCATGTCAGTTTGATTATAACCATTTGGGAATAATTAAAATAAATAGCGGTCAAAACCAAAGAAATAACTGAAATAAATAGCGGTCAAAGCCAGAGGCTTTTTTCGAAATACTACCGGGTTTTATAGCAATTCACGAAGTTCTGCCATCCTTTCTACAATCCTGAACTTTTTCGAAGACAGATAATCACGGAAACTCTGTTCATACCGACATTTGACTGTATGTCATAAACCTCTGGGAATTGTTCAAACAAAGTGATGAAGTAGTTTCCGCAAAAGTGTTCTGGTATCGATTTCGGTATTGATTTTTTGTGGCGTGTTGTTGTGAAGAGCAGTTATGTGGTATTGTCTCATGACTCGTTGCTAAAAGTGTTGAAACATTGTGACCTAACAATCAGTGGGGCAATGTTTTCATGTAATAAACCGGTGCAAAAAGCCTCAGGATTTTTTCCTTGTAAAATGCAAAGGGTTTGTTTTTAAAAAGTAGAGATTCCTGTCTCAAACAATACTTCAGCTTCATTGGGCTTTGATTTTAGGCTTCAAGTCGATGTACATGTGAAACACCACCTTTAAAGCAAAATTGACTTTGTTTTAACACCAATTATATTCGCAAACTACGAAAAATTATTTTGTAAAAGTCAAGAAAAACGACTGAAATTTCCACATGTTTGTTGACTACTACACGATTTTATGATGTCCCAACCTCTTTCCCTAACTGTGATACCGAAGTTGAAAACAATGCCTGAAAAGTTTTATTGCTTGAATTCCTTTCAGTAAATTCCTGAAAACTGATATTACATCAAATACATTTCAAGCGGATTGACAAAAATGTATTGAAAACTTTCTATAAATAATCTTCAAAGTATCACTGAGGTCAGTCAAGTTCATTCTAAGCATCTACAAGGTATGCTGTCTAAGTGGATTTCACTATTACTAGCCACGCCTGTGAAAAGAATGTTGAGGTAAATGGAGATATGAATTCCACCTCTTAAAAACAGCGTTTCTTTTAACTTCTACGGTTGATTCAGATTTGGATTCAGCATAAGACTTGAATTACCTTATTTTTAGTTTTTCTCCTACCGCGTTTTCCCTTACGCCATTTTTACGAACCACTTTTTCCGCACAATCAATGATTATTAAATCTCAGGAATAGGGATATCACATTGAGCTGAATGAGTTGTGCAAACAACTGTTGCCAGAGCAACGCACACGCTGATCAAGATAAAGTCATTGAAAGTCGTTGTAAACGAGGTAATCCTTGCTTGTCATGTGAGAACAATGCTGATTTCAAAAAGCGGAAGTTTGTTCGTTGTAGTCCACGCAAATCAATGACCTATTGGCAGTTTTATCTAATAAGTACACATTCCAATTTTGTAGGTTCAATTTTTTCATTTTGGCCTTCAAAAGGGTGCCTCTTTTCATAAAAGACAAAACTTGAGCGTTTTGAGAAAGGTTGAGAAAGTTGATGCGAAACGATACTGCATATACTATGATTTTAACGGTCAGGGACTGTTGCATGAAGCTAAACAGAAAAGAAACAACCACTTAAATGCAGCGCGTTGAAATGTTTTTTGCAAAAAAACAATTTTGTTTTGCAGGATTCACTTTGTGACGCAATTACAAATCATGGAAGTGTCTAGGTTCATGTGTTTATTTGTTCTGAGCCTTTCTGTTTTGCTGCGACCAAGTTCAGCCGATGCAACGGACGTGTCAAGCTGCAATGGGGCTTTTGACGTATACTTCGTGTTAGACATGTATGTTCTTTTTTCGCTTTGCGTTTTGAAAGTTAATGGAACATGAATTCTGAAGTTAATCATCTGCAAGAATATTGAAAACCTTATCGTTTGAAAAGCAAAAAATCGAAACACATTCGGCAAATCACGTGACAACTAACTGCGTGGATTGAGATCCGGCACAGCACGATCCAAAATATATAAAAAATTTGTGATAAAGCATTCTCTTTTTTTAAATGAAACGGAATTCAAAATGGTGTGGCACGAGAGGCCAAGTATCCTTTCCAAATCCAAGTCGGGTGAAAATTTGTAGCAATACCATATTTGGACTGCGCTTTATGTCAAACCTGCATTGCCAATCACTTAGTACCGCGAAAAAATGCGTTATCTTTCGAAGGTGTGTGAGAGAGCCACCGTTTCCGATCCAATTAAAACCGCATCAGTTCACTGCACAGTGACCCGGTTGTCTACCTGCTGCAGCATTTGTGTCATGACTTTTCTCCAGCGCTTTTTGCACCTGCGTTCAGGATTGAACCCAAATCAGGATGAAGTAGAGTTCATGCGGAAGTTTTTGCTGTTTTTGCCATGACTTCGACGTCGCGTAAGCGACACGCGATGCCGCGCGTAGTGTAGCTTGCAGCTTTCATTTCAGCTTCTCTGTCAGTTTCTTGCCTCGAAGAACAGGTCGTCACCGAGCAAAGCTTTTCACGTGTGAATTTTTTGCTTGGCACGGCTAGAAATAGCTCGTCGTGCTTACTGATGACGTAAAACACAACATCCTGATAAAGGGAACTGCGCTAATATTAGCTTGCAGTTAATTTGGTAATTGCCTAACAACTGCACGTCTGATTGATATAGCTGTACACTCAGGAGAAGTTTGGATTTCCGTAAGGAGCTGAACCTCTCACAGATCGTTGCAAGCAATGCTGCCTGCGTAAATGGCAACACCTGATCGTGCTCTGGTGCTTGCTCCAAAATTCACAGTCGATCATATAGTAAATTCTACGCTTTTTAGAGGCTTACTTCTGTGAGGCATATGCCAAGTTTAATTTATCAAAAGTATTTCAACCAGGCAGCAGCAAAACACTTTTTGAAGTTTTTAGGCAACACACCACCTTCCTCGAGCTTTTTAAGCAAAGCACGAGATTTGAATGCGCTGGCGTTGTAAAAAAATGGGACAGTTCAATATGCAGAGGTGCAAATCCTAAAAGGTGAGTATAATACTAGTCTACCACCATTTTTTCGGAGTGATATCACTGTTACACTTAACATTACAACAATCTTTAACTGCCATATATCTGAATTAAGGTTTCGGGGTCAACAAGGACGTTGATGTGCTAATCGTATTTTTATTAAAAAATCATCTAGTTTATGGCATGGCACACCGCAGCGACAAACGATTAAACATTTAATTGTTGAAACCGTGAGAAAAAATGTTAAGTGCATTAACACGGTTAAAATCCGGTTTAACTGAGATTCAAACCACTAAGTCGTTCCGGAGCATCTCTCCACGCTAGCTTGTCCAAATGCAAGTATTACTCTCCACCTCAGAAAGCCTCCCTTATCTATCTTCAATGCCTCAGGTCCTCGAGTTTGCTGAAAGGTGGGCGGAATCACTTTCAGGAAGAGACGGTATCTTTCGTAAAACAGCTTGTGGACAAGTTTACCAGTCCTCTGCTTCGACTGTGCTTCATAACATTCAACAATTATGCCAAGGTTGTGATGTCACTTACAAACGACCGGTGAGCTCTAAATTACGTCAAGGCTTTTCACTAGTTTATCGTTCGCATAAGCCAGGGGTCACCAAACTACGGCCCGCGGGCCAAATCCGGCCCGCGAAGCCATTTCATCCGGCCCGCGTAGACATTTTGCCAATGAGGAAAAACAATATAAC
>Ga0210059_1010364_pt1 | contig 14414 bp, 14 predicted proteins | sample Ectturendosymbi2_FD_188042 | JGI IMG/M metagenome (GOLD analysis project Ga0210059, IMG submission 188042) | Ecteinascidia turbinata endosymbiont from Florida, USA - Sample 2 (SPAdes) (version 2) | ecosystem: Host-associated > Tunicates > Ascidians > Unclassified | place: Key West, Florida... | reverse complement strand
TCCTATGTGACACAGCGCCCCTCTTTGTTTACACTGATCAGCTATTGTGCCATTGTATTCTCATTTGCTCTAATGTTCGCTAATGGTTGGTTTACTGCATGCGATGGCTTTTATGGTGCTTCTGCTTATTGGCTGAGTCATATGAAACAATAAACCATTACCATTACCGTTTATAGAGGTGTTTTAAAAGCAAGACTAATCACTCTAATACAGGGGTTCCCAACCTGGGGTACATGTACCCCTGGGGGTACATTTGCCTATCTGAAGGGGTGCATTTACGGTTAGAAATGGAAGGAAAATATATTATTTATTTCCAAACATTTATACATGTATCAGTGAATATCACCTTTATAGTTCCAAAAATCTGAAAGTTCTATTAAAGATTCAGTGGATTTCGCTATTTTCCTCAGCCTTTTTGTCACAAGAAATTTTAGTGGTACATGCTCATCTGTTGAAATGATGAAGGGGTACATGGTCAAAGAAAGGTTGGGAGCCCTGCGCTAATGCATCACTTGGGTTTTATTGGAGTTGTCAGTTGGAGTGCACAAAATGCTGAATCGCTCTGGTCGCACGTACATATCACTCTTAAAGTAGAAGACATCAGTTTTCATGCATTTTATGAGGCGTGGTTTACAGTGCGATTGGAAGTCTTTTCCACGTTGCTTAACGTTGCAAGGACGATAAATATTTTTCTTGTACATTTCCGCTCTTTGTAAAAGCCACAAATCTTTCCAATGCTACTGCGCATTATGCCTGCAGCCCCGCCCCTACCAAAATCTCCATTGATATCCTCTTACCAGGTGGTGGATGCATCCTTTCAATCTCCCCTTGTTGACCCCTGCATACATACCCCATCTAGCCTACAGTGTAATTTCTGCATACCTGATCGTTTGGTGACTGTTGTCTTGTAACTTTTTTATGTGATACAACTTAGCTCAGTCTTCCTACAATCAATTTTTCAGGTTGAACATCAGACTTTAACTATCGTAAATCGTAACTCGAAGTGAACCTTTCAAGATTCGTTGCCATGTTATTGTTACGCAACAAAGAGCAACAGCAGAACAATGCGTTCGCAAGTTTCGGAACGTTTTGAGTCTGCAGACGGAGTGGACATGAGTGAACTGCAAGCTCGTCACTGCATCACACTAGAACAGTGAAGCTGGGGAGCTTTGGCTTTGCAGTAAGCTTTTTGAGGAAATCTCCTGCTAGGAATTGCTTTCATCTTTTTGCGACGATTCGAGCTTGTCTTATCATTCAGCAGTAATGGCCACAGCAGTGACCCACACAAGCGAATCATGTCGCAATTTATTTGCACAAGAAAACTAGTTTCGTGTATTAACACATCTTCAGTTTTGGCTCTTGTGCAGTGTGAGTGCCATGCCGATAAATAAAATGATATTCCAATAATTAAATCAATTTAATCGGAATCGAGATGCCGACTTAAGATTTTCTAGAAATTTTTGGTTCTTTGTCCATTTTCTGGGGGGAAATGCCTTATTCGCCCCTCCTGCGGACGCCAATGAAAGTAGCCCACCGTATCTCTTTTGAAAAACAAAATGTCCTTGAAAAAATTTCAAGTGATCCGGCAACCCTAGGGGGACAGACAGGTTGGTGTGAAACCATGTATTACGCAACCTAAAGAGAAAATGTGGGGGAGCATGGCATATTATATTCCCACTCTCCGAAAAAGTGGAGGGACGCGTCCCCTACCTAGTTGCACCCATGAAATGTACCATAGCGAAGAAATAACTTGCAACATTTTTGGGACTCTTCGGCGCCCCCCTTGCCCTCCTCTTTACGGCCCTGGTGTGGCACTTTGCGACAAAGTGCGCAGCTGTGAAATTTGCAGAGCCCTGAATCTCGAACCACTTGTCCAAATTGTGACTTCACACTCACAGCTAGGCTACATTAGTTTGGCCAATTTTGTTGTAAAATGTGAGGGGGACAGCTTGGTGTGAAACCAATATATTACGAAACTTAAAGAGAAAAATATGGGGTAACATTGCATATTATATCACCACTGTCTGAAAAATTGGGGGGACGTGCCCCCACATAATTGCGCCCATGAGTTCGGCCATGTATCCAGAATATCCCACGAAAGACTGAAGAGACAAGCCCTGCTGGCTAAACTCAAAACGAGCCACAGGTCGTCCAAGGCCTAGGGGGAGTGACTGCATCCCCGACAGTGTTTGGTCCCACCTTGGTGTGGAGCCAATAGAACTATCTGAAATTGCTGTTGACCGTGATGTATTCCTAGGGCTGTTGCCCCGTGACCTTGCCTAGAGGAAAAGCGGGCTTGAAAATGAATGAAATGAATAAAATTTACGCTAATCAATTCATTCACCGGTGTTTGAAAGTGCCCAGTTGGTGAATGAACAAGTTCTTCAGACGGTTAGAACTGATAAATACGAATATAGAGACGACTAGAAATGATTTGCCTGTAATTCATGATACTTGTCGCAGGAAACAAGATGTAAAAGCTGTTTTAGTAAGTTCCGGAACCGCTGTCGTTTCGTCAGCGTCATAATGCAGCTCGCGAGTTACCTTACAAGTCTTCATTTGGCCCCAGGGCCGTTGCCAGCGGGGGGCCAGTGGTGCCCAGCCCCCCATTTGAAATATGTGCCCCCATTTCACGTTAATCCCCTGGTTGTGACATACATCCTACACAGTATTTTGAAAATGTGGCCCCCTTCGGATTTTTGGCCCCCCCTGCTGCTGAATCCTGGCGACAGACCTGTTTGGCCCACAGAACAATTTGAGTTTGAGAGTCCTGCTCTTGAGTATTACCCGCACGCGCAAAATAACACCAACCCTTTGATGTGGACCATGAAGTTGAGCTAAACACTAAATATGAAAGTTACACCCGCTGTTCTCCCTAGCTTATCGTTAGCCATGCAACTGAGGGGCAATGCGGCATTTGGAAAAGTGCTAATGCAATCAAACTCTTCTCCCGCTTGAAAGTTACCAATAATGTTGCAAAAATTGGATACAACTAACCCAAAAACTTTGTTAACGAGGAAAACTAGTTTAAATACATCAGAAACAGTCAACTAGCCTCCAACCATTCACTGTGCAAAAGATTGCTAATGCAATCAAACTTTGCTCCCGCTTGAAAGTTACCAATAATGTTGCAAAAATTGGATACAACTAACCCAAAAACTTTAACGAGGAAAACTAGTTTAAATACATCAGAAAGTCAACTAGCCTCCAACCATTCACTGTGCAAAATTTGTTTACACATTTGCGCTATATGGCACGGCTAAATCACAAAAAACAATTCAAGATCATAAAAGTTGATGCTTTATACTTCAGCCATGAAGTAATTCCTCCCACAACTAAATTACTGCTCATCAATGCAGGACTGAGGATGCATACGTCTAATCGATTTCGTTAAAAAAATTACCTCAGTTTGTCAATTGATTCACTTCTGCCACCTTGGTGCAGACTAGTTTCTTGACCCAGGCAGGTCAGAATATACTGTGTGCCCTTTCAGTGACATGAAATCCTGAATAATTTTGCATGAACCATTTTTGAGAGGTGACTGCAAAGATGTATTGTCAACAGCATCTTCACCTGTTTTGTGATGTTTGCCCTTCAAGGCGACTATGTCATGCAATTTCATGTTTAAACTCCATAATGGCCTAGAAAAGGTGAAAGCTGGTGACCATGTTGATAGGTACCGATTGTGTGTATTTAAACATTTAAATATTTTTGTAGCTTGTTAGCTCACTGGCGGGTGTTGGTTAAAATGGAAGATGAGATGTTTGAGCTTTGACTAATATGTTTTGATTTTACATAGTCACCATTTGCTAACATCTCATTAAATACCAGTCATATGTGACTGCATTAATGAGCTGAGCCAGTTCTTCTATACAACTGGTTCTTTCTGAATAAAGCATTTACAACAATACATCAATAAATGGCTAGTCAGAATGCATATTTTTGTTACAAAAAACAATTGTGTGGATCGGTGCCACCTGGAGTGTACACATTTTATAAGATCCGGGCTCGCATCTCACAGCATTTCATTTTTAGCCCTGATTAAGACAGTTGTATCAACTATCGAAATGTTGGCAAGTTTTTAACATGTTTTTAACGCCAGTAGAGCCAGATTAAAGTTTGTTTAATTGTGTGGATCATCCAGCAAAATTCAATTAGGCTTCTGGGTACTTCATGTTTGGGTCATTCCATATCATATTTAATGGGAGGTGTAACCTCTGTTTCAGCATTTCCTTGCTTTCATATATTTTATTGCTTTTTAAAATTGATGGCCAAGAAAAAAGAATTTTTTCAATATCTGATACAGCTCTCAAGTTATGGCTTGTTGAAATCAGTGTTGCCATTTTAGCTGTTTTGCTGCTAGATCTAGCAGGTTTTTCTCACTGTTAGCTGGAAAATTTTCAATCTAGCAGCTAGCTGATTTTCTAGCAGGATTCCTGGCCAGATATTTGTTCCAAACATTTTTAGATGAAAACTTTTAAACCTGCTTCATCAAAAAATTCTTTACCTTCTTTCTGACACTTTATGTTGGGCAACACAAAGACAACCAGGCACAACTCACTGGCTTTAACCATTTGGATGCATAAATGTTCCACTGCTATTGCCATTAGAGTTGTTATTATGATGCAGCGAAGCTGCTTCAAAAAGATAATTGCTTCATAATGCTTAGTGAGCACATTGGGTTCAAAAGACAACATTGGCAGCATATATTCTTATCCCATGACACATATGGTTTTTCCAGGTGGTTCAGTTACGCCAGGAAGTCACGGGCCTGATGTCTGGTCCATTGATAGTCAGTACAAGACCAAAATTGATACAAAATTGTGATGGAAGTTTTATAGGTTTTATAAAAAAAAACAGCATGTTGCTAAAAACATACATTTCAATACTATCTCAAATGTTCACCATATTGTGACTATTGAACATTTTCTGACAAGTGAGGAGGATAAACAATTACATACACAGATCCCACATTATTGTCTAACAAAAAATGCTGTTAGCCTGCACCACAGAGATGTTTATGTTAGGTGTTCCAGTTCTTCACATTTTTCTCCTGTACTATTTCGATCACAACGTTTTGATCACATTCATTTCCACAAAGGAAACAGTTTCAGTGAATAGCATTCAAAATCGCTTTCATGTCATTTGCATTAATGGTAAATTTTCTTCGACTCATAGCTGTCCATGGTGTTTCTTCCACACAGATACTTTGTTGTAGAGCCACCCAAGTTCCAACATGTGTCTTCTCATTACGGCCACTGAAACAGTTCACTTAGGGCCCTAAATTTAACTGTGACTTCACTTTGTAGTTAATCCACTTAACAAGATCCTGCCAATTCACCTCACTGAATCATACATACATGCTATATAGCCATTATTTTTTACTTTGATTGCAGACTGTTGGGGATCTTCTTTAAACGTGTGCTCCTGGCAAACTTAGGATCTTAACTTGGTTGTGTAAAGTGCATAGAAATTGAGGAAATTTTTTCTAAGTGATGAAAACATTCAGTTCCTTGGATTGTTGTTACCATTTTGTGCTTGCTCTACATTTAAAATCACTCTCATGTCATATCTTTCAACACTGTAATATCTGCCCTCACTGAGAGGCTTGCCGTGGTACCCACTTCTATGATGCTATCAATCCATGTAAGTGAATAACACTTGTTATCTTGGCATTTAAAATCTTCCACTGGAACATCAAGGTTAGATTTTAACTGCTGATGAAACTTGAAGCACATAAACCTCCACACCAGTAACAGAAACGAAAGATGTTTCTGAAGTTGCAACAATGTTATTTAGCTTCTCTTTTGCATTTGTCGTGCAGACCAAGCAAAACTTGCTTTCAGAATGCAGTTTGTGACACCACTATTATTCGACTCAGCCTTTGAATGCACAATTGCAAAAATGATGAAAGAAAAATTTAGACATCATGATTGTGGCTGCATTTGCATAATAACTGTAAATCAACAGCTAAATGTAAGCTGATGACTGCCTTTCTGCATTGTTTTTGTCTCTTCTGGGCACAGCACATATGCCAAAATACAAGTGCACAAAAGCAAAATAAAAACTGCACAATGTTGTCACAAATCTGGAAATATCCTGCTTCTGTTATTGGTGTGGATGTTGATGTGCTTAAGTTGTATTCTGCTTAATCACTAGATGAAATTGGTGAGCTACGGCAAAAGATGATGACCTTGATGCAACAATGGAGGATTTTTAACGAGCAAAATTTGGGCAGTGTCCACAAATCCTAAAAAAGTGCAACTCACAACCTTAAAACCACCATCTTGGACCTTATCCAAAACAGCTGTTTTTTTCATGTTTTAGACTCTGGGTTTTTTTGCTGAGATATTTTGGTCATTTGTCTCACAGTTGTATTAAAACTCAACGTAACAGTGTACATTAGCCTGTTGCGATCGGAAAGCCCGAGCGACAAGTGCACAAGCTTCACACTGTGGCAGCAAGCAACAATTGAGATCACATGCCATGATCACTCTATAACTGCTTGTTCGCACCACATATACAGGTGTTGTTCTTCGCACACATTCCATTCTTGGTTAACTGTGCTTTCAGCGCAACGCCAACCGAGAGGTTGCAACAAGCTTATATTTTCAGACATTATAACCAAAATGACTTAATTTTTTTCAGTCATTTCAAAATAATTTCAGTCTATGACAGTTATATATTGAAAATATATTACGGTTAAATAGGAGAATGAATCATTGGGAATTCCCTAACAAAAACTTAAAGGGTTTTCCAGAAAGAACCATCACAGCAGTAAACACATTCCATCATGATAATGAATATGGTAAAAGGTGCAAGGAGCTAAGGATTGTGTTAGTGTTGCCAGGAATATGCATGAACATGAACAAAAGCAGTTCCTTTCGTGCAACCTCAAAGAGTTAAACAGTATGTTTCAAATGAAGTACCCACAATTTCTGAAAGTTATTCGTACTATGACCAAACTGGTGTGTCACTGGATTTGGAAGCAGAACCCATTCTGTCTCAGTTTACACACCATCAAAATGCAAAATTATTTGTTGATGGTTCTAAAATTAATGAATCACACAAGAACTTAATGACAACAGATGTGTGTGACTGCAAGAATAGGATATGGCATGGTACATTGCTGTGTCAATTGCCCAAGAAAATGTGGTGCATAAGTAACTTTCACAATGTATAACAGAACAATGTATGATTGAAATAGTGGAATATATACGAACAATGACAAACTACTGACAGGTCAATGTTAGTAACTCACATCGTTCTTATGGCAGAATTCATTGACATTCTAAATGCATCAATCTATGCACTTACAGCCCACTCATACATCGTGAAATGCTAAGCAACACATCTAACTATAACACAAAAAGTAATATTGATCAAATTTCCTGCATTTTATTTGATTTTGCAGAAAATTATTGATTTATTATTCAAAATGCATCATAGGGATTTCATCAGCAGCAGCTATGTAAAGGAAAAATCTAAACATGAGAAAAAAATTAGTGAACTTCTCAGATGGCTGTCAGCGCAATATAAAAACTAAGAATTTTCTTTAAGCTTGTGCAACTACAATACTGTTGATGCATCTTGGTCAATTTATGGGACAAGTCACGGAAAATCTGCTTGTAATTGCATTGGAAGTTCCAGTAAAACACCTACTAGCAGGATAAAATTTGCAAAGTATCTAAATATATTTCCCAAAAGTATGTTTAATTTTTGTCAAACTGATATCACAAACATATGTTTTTTATATACCTCAACATGCTACAGAGTGTTGCAGCTGGAAAGCCTGAGCGTCAAGTGTGCAAAGCTTCACACTGTGGCAGCAAGCAACAATAGAGTTCACTCGACGAGATCACTCTATTATTGCTTGTTTGCACCAATTACATACGGTGTTGTTCTTTGAGCACATTCCGTTCATGGTGAACCGCGCATTCAGCACAACAACAGCGGAGTGGTTGCAACAAGAGAATTTGCTCTACTAAGCAGGAATCTGCTTTACTAAACAGGCACAAAATGGGAACAACAATCCAAGAAACTAAATGTTTTCATCATTTAGAAAAAATATCCTCAAATGGTATAAAATTCAAGCAATCAGGTAAAGATCCTATGTTTTTCAGGAAAATATGTTTAAAGGACATTCCCGACATTCTGCAATCAAAGTAAAAACAATGGCTATATAACAATGCTATATATATGCATGTTATACTATAGCATGTCTATATAATTCAGTGTGGTAGATTGGCACGATCACCCAAGTGGATTAACTACAAAGTGAAGTCAAAGTTAAATTTAGGTCCCCACGTGAACTGTTTCAGTGGCCATAATGAGAAGACACATGTTAGAACTTGGGTGGCTCTACAGCAAAGTATCTGTGTAGGAACACCATGGCCAGCTATGAGTCGTGGAAGAAACTATATAATTAATGAAAATGACATGAAAGTGATTTCGAATGCTATTCATTGAACTGTTTCATTTGTAGAATTGAATGTGATCAAAACGTTGTTATCGAAATGGTACATGAGAAAAATGTGAAGAACTGGAACACCTAACATAAACACCTTTGTGGTGCAGGCTAGCAGCATTTTTTGTTAGACAATGTGGGATTTGTGTATGTAATTGTTTACCCTCCTCACTTGTCAGAAAATGTTCAATAGTTTTAATACAGTGAACATTTGAGATAGTATTGAAAGTTATGTTTTAACAAAATGTTGTTTTTTTGTATAAAACTTGCATCACAATTTTTCAAAAAACATAATTACCAAACCTATATCAATAGAAAATACAAGCGTAGTGCTACAAAATTTAAAAAAAAATTGTTGCAATGTTGCGTCAACAGCTTGCAATCTGAGGTCCAAGTTCCGAACTAAAAAAATGTGCTAGAAAATTTTCAACCTCTATTTTCTCCATGAAATGTTGTTTTTCTGCTATTTTTACTGCAGATTCAGATTCCTTGAACTTTAAAGCACCCAGAAACTAATTTTTGTGCATCTATGTAGAGTATTTACAAAGATAAAATCAAATTTGCATTTGCCTATGAGCAAAACAAGAGTGCTCACATGGTAAATCTCCACTTAGTGCTGAAAATTTCAACAAGCCATAACTTGAGAGCCGTATGACATACCGAAATTAATACTTTTTTCTTTGGTCATCATTTTCAAAAAGCAATAAAACATATAAAAACAAGGAAATTCTGAAACATAGGGTTACAAATTTTCACTTTTTCCCTTAAATTTGATATGGAATGACTATTTTGCTGGTTGCAGTACTATTTTAACTCAAACTCGTTGCAAGATGCATGGCAGCAGATTTTTGCCAAGGTTTAATTCAGAAACCATACCAAATCTTTAGAAGTTACAAAAACATGTTTACATGTTTTTGAAATCTAAAACTGATAAGCAAGAGTACTGTAGGTAATTGCATTTTCTGCCAAAGTGTTCGCATTCACAGTTGTGCTCACAGCATGAAGTTAACTCAATTTTGATTTAGAAAAATAGCCAAACTGAAATTAAAGGAGATTTATGTAGAAGGCAGAAATCACATTGCCAAATAAAACATGCAAGTTGTTTTGTATTAACAACAGACAAACACATAAAACCTTTGTAATTTTGTTAATATTGGCCTTGTAATAAAGCAACTAGTTGTTGATTAGAAACAAACTTTGTGAAACAGCAGTTCAGGAACCTGCTGGTAAATACCTTGAGTCAATTCACATTACAAAAACAATTAGTTTCATTGACTGCACCTGCACAAATCCAAAAACTACAATCCAAAACTTTCACACAGGAAGAGACTTTCCTACATTACTTCTGTTATAACTAATTGCAAAAAATCATCACCAATGAAATGACTAATGAATACACTTATTTTCATTTAATTTCATTTGAAATAATGGACTTTGCCACATTACGGTTTGCAGGTTGTGTTAATCCAGGACCATCTTCACAAATATTCAGAAGACACAGCATTCTCATTAGTTTGGAGGATGATTTTGACAATGATTTTATAAAAAAAAAACATTTAAGGTGCTTTGCTGTACCACACAGACAAACACACATTTACCAAACCATGTGTTGCTACACAGTTCTATTTGCTGCATTGTATAGTAGTCCCCACTTATTAAGCCCACCTTGGGAACTAGACGATTTTGGGATTATTAACCGGGGACCAAATTTTCACCACTCTCATACGCATAATTGAGTATGGCCGATTATACCATTGCTAATAGTTGCTAAATCTATCAACACGGTCTGCAACAGTTACAGGTAACAAGCAATTTTTCTTTGTTTATTATGGCAAAACAATATTCATTTCATCTGCACATCTCTTTTGCCATGTTGAAAATAAATTCTACAGAGCACCAGTTATCTTGCCCATCGATTATGGCACAAATAAATGATCTGTGACAAAACAGTCGAATTAAGAACTAGGTCAGCAGCGTAATGAAATGTGAAACTGTTGAAAGCAAGACAAAATAAGTGTGAGTTGTGACATTTTTTTCACCCAAATCTAATAAAATGTGTTGTTTGAAAATTGGGCTTATTAAGCAGGGTTTTAGGCTTATAAAGCAGTTTTTTATTACAGGAATAAAATATGCAGGTGGGCTTATTAACCGTGGGCTTAATAAACGGGGACTACTGTATTTGAAATGTACAGACATTTTTAAAGACCTCCTGGCAAGGATATGTGAACACAGTATCAGTTAACAAGTGGTAGATGGACACAATCACCACATACTACTAATAACTTCAAAACATAACTTAATGGTAGACCTATATTCATAATACGTGTCAGTTGGACAAACATTGTAAACCTGAGGAGTACCACCAAAAAACCTACCCTATGTCATTTTACAAATTGCTGATGTGCCAAACACATTTGTTGACTAGCATATTCAGTTGCAAAAATATGTAAAATTATTTGTAAACTGTTTTCAGAAGCAAGTCATTTTACAAAGCTGTGAAAAGCTTTACATGGTATTGTACTTGCCCGTATTCCTGTTTTTCCTTCACTTTTTCCACTGTCATTACTTAGCTCTTTTCAAACAATGTACTACCACATAGTTGAAACAAAAGGCTGATGAAGGCAATAAGATTCTTACACAACACATGTGAAAAGTGGGATTATCACAATTTGCAGATTTACATGCATTGTATTCAGCAAATATTTACACAAAAGTGATAATCAATAAGTGCACATGAATTATTTTAGTGAGTAGTCATAGAATGCAAACAGAAAAACACATAAGACATCTAATCGTCATTAAATATGATCTGCATATGCCTGCTTGTTTAATTTTACTGTTTATTTTTTGCATTCAAAAGGTCAATTCAACATCCTTTTATCTCAGCATATTAATGAAATGTGACAAGGTACACATTGATCCTGATTATATTACATGCATCTCAAAATGAGATTAACCACAATATAGCAGATATATCAGATTACAAAAACAAAGGATTCATGTTATTAAGCATTATGACTTACTCCTTTCTGAAGCATTGCAAAGTGGCTGTATATTTTACATAAACTCTAACAGCAGTATCTCTTAATTTTTTTGATCATTCAATCCTTACATGTGCTAACATTTTGAGAACTTTGGACTTCTTTTATCGAGATTGGAAAGTTTTCCCAGACATAGTCTTCTTTTCTTTGTTCTTGTCTTCTGGCCTGGCTCTGTTCAAAACTTTCAAGAAGTCTGAAGTTTTAGCACGCATGCGTTGATGCATATATGCTTTGCTACATTTGATATGGTAGTGTAAATAATTGCGAAAAGTGTGGATGAGATCAATAGTGTTTTCTCGTACATTTGCAGCTGTGTGACGAGGAAAAAGCACAAAGGTGATATAACCAATGTTATCACCAACAGCAGCATTTTGGCCTTGTAGTTCCAAAGGAGGTTCTCTGTGGCTATACAAAACTTGAGGAGCTGTTTGACTGCGCCTTCGGCTTTCCTTGAATTCTTGCATGAACACTTTTCCAAATGTGATATCAGAATCATCACGGAACACAGTACTAAAGATGACAGTAACTCTATCCTTTTTAGCTTCAACATACATGGTTTCATCATCCCTGTAATGAATAACTGCTCGTTTCCCAATGATTCCTGATTCCTGGGCTTCAAAGTATTTAACAAAAAGAGATGCAAAACAATTGCGTTTCAAACGGCATGCTTTTTCAACAAGGGAGGAGAAATCAGCTGGCACATTTGTAAGATCATACAGCAGACTTACATTGTAACCTTCTTCTGCAGGTGCATGAAAATACGATCCATATTCTTTTTTGAGCAGGTCATCAGCTCCATGCTCTGCTAGTTCTTTGTAAAACTTAAGCCCGATGCTTAACAGAAGTTTTGATTTGTCACCACCTGGGTTGGATAAGTGATACACAACACCATCAAAGTCTGCGATAGTAACTTCAATGCTATCCTGCTTTCCCCCAGCAAGAGCAGTTTCAAACTTGTATGTTAATGTATCGGTTATTATTCGATTTTCCGTTTCCAGTAAAATCATTTTGCAACCAGCTTTTCCACTCACAATTCCACCCACCTCTCGATTGGTTTCAACCAGAGTCAGTCTGCTGTACTAATGAGGAAGAAACCAAGGGAGTGCCGATGACTTCGGTTAATATCATACAATGTAGAAAAAGTGACGTCAAACAAATTCATGGCGGCCAGAGGTGTACAGTAGAGGTGAGCATGGACAGGATCAGCATTGGATATCCTGCAGGATACTTGCGATTTTTTCGGATCAGGATTGGATTTGGATATCCATTTTTGAAAAAAATTGGGTCAGGATCAGGATATTGGTTTGATTTGTACAATGAAATTTTCCTCAAAGTGATTCAAAATGTCACAAATAATCGTGGCAGTGTTTTCTTTGCCATGTTTTTTATATTCATTGTCAGTATGTGCTGCACTCATAACAATCAATGGGAATTCGTGCTGCTTCATCGTTAATTTTATCCCACCAAGTGGAAGTAGTGAGCTGCTCTTATATTGCTGGTATGCTGCTTTGTTTGTTGTGCTGAATGGCATACGTGTGTGTTGTGTAGGCTAATACAGTCTGTTTCATGGGTGGCCAACTTGTCTTCGACAGACATCAACGAGAAAATTTTGTGATAACTCGCGATCGACCGGTCGGTAATAAAGTCACAAATACAATACCACATGACAAAGTTGAGTATCACATGTGCAAATACAGTGTACCATCGCCTTTGATGCACAGACAGAAGGCAAAGTGTCTGTTACGGCTAAATCATGATTGTCACGCAATAATCTGCCGAGCTAGCCTATGGTCAGTCACAGCACTAGGCACCAAAGAATATAAGTGACAATCATGATTGAGAGGCGGAGACTAAACTTTATTCGTATCGTTACATGCTTTGATGCAGTCTGACTATTTGAGCTCGTCACTATTCCTTGAACACTATAATCGCATTTTACTCTATGAATGAGTGATCGAACTATGCAGTGTCCGTTTGATCGATGGCGTGTCAAGCCACAATGCTTTCGCATTTTACCTAGACTCGACCAATTTAGGAATTAGCGCCCTACTCCGCAGTAGTGCTGTAACAAGTGTTACGTGTTAGCTAACATTGCAATAGTGTTAAGAATGTGTTTGTAACCCTATGGTTCTGTCTTCAATGCAGTTGCAAAAAGTGTCTGTAACCCTGTGGCTTCAATGGCTTGTACTACGTTCTGTTTTGTACGTTTTTATCGACCTGCGTTCTGCAGAGTGTGTTTCTTCATACTATGGACTTCGTGTCTGCTCATAAACAAATAAATTAAATTAAATTTATACTTGTATTCCATCATTTCTAATTTTATGCAAAAGATATCAAAGTTTTAGGTTGAGCAGAACGCGAATAACATTCATCAGATTGAAATTGAAGAAACATAGGTAATCATCGTGTACTCTCCATTTTTGCAGATCATTTTTTATTAGAACCTTTGAAATGATTGTTCTTAGTGAATTGAGCTGATACTACAATTGCAGTAGGGCAAGTGTTCAGGAGTTACCCTGGTTTGAAACTGATTATATTTTTGTTTGAAGAGCGGAGAGAACAATTGTGGAACCGGTTGTCTTGTCTGCTGAAGCTTTAGTTCAACTTTTTGATTTTTATCTAATTCTTAGGGTAAGAGTTTGGATTTCAAATCAGGAAGACCAGAAACATCCTTTAGGAAATTAAAAGTAAATTTCAAAAAATGTAGCGTTTCATCATTGCTGACTGTGCTCAGTTTACACAATACCCCTTGCACCAGGCTTTGTTAAAAGTTTTTTTTCGCTAACTTGGTTGAAATCTTTTGTCGTGAATTAAGGTGGCGTAAATCAGCAGATTCAAACGAACAAATGCCGTCTGCATATTATAAAATGTGTGAAAACGTGCCCTCAACTGATACGGAGTTGTAA
>Ga0210059_1010363_pt1 | contig 14416 bp, 6 predicted proteins | sample Ectturendosymbi2_FD_188042 | JGI IMG/M metagenome (GOLD analysis project Ga0210059, IMG submission 188042) | Ecteinascidia turbinata endosymbiont from Florida, USA - Sample 2 (SPAdes) (version 2) | ecosystem: Host-associated > Tunicates > Ascidians > Unclassified | place: Key West, Florida... | reverse complement strand
TATATGTTTATGTTAATGGCTTATTTTACCGCATTCATATTGCAGAAGATTGTCTGAGCACATGGCTAAATACGGAATCAATGTTCATACAACAGGTCATCAGCTATTGACCCTGGATGTTTCAAATCAGTCTTTTGTGAAGATTGAAAACTAAAGCTCATATCTGAATAATTGTGAGACATATGATTAAGGATTGCAAGTTCAAACTAATGTTTCAACAGTTTGTTTTTCCAATTGTTAAGGTTAGTGCATTTGCTAAATGATTACACATGATGCTGTAACCAAATTTAGAGCTGAATCTTTCAGTAGTATTCATAGTTGTGTGAAGTTGATGAAACGAACACATTTGTCTGGAGGTGAGATGATTGCCAGCTAACTTTGTTTGTTCGTTCACAATTACAAGGCAAATGAATAGGTGTCCTCAAATTTGGAAAGCTTGCGAAACGTTGAACTAAACCGTAACACGTTACAGCATTCACGGTCGGTATTCACAACACGCCTAAAATACTTACCTCAATAATTATATGGAGTAACCTGCATAAAGATCAGTTTCTGATTTCAAAGCCAGCTTATGTTTTAATTTTGTCAAGTTAACTTTGACTTGAAAAATGGTCGGAATTAGGTGGGGAACACAGGGGACGTGTCCCTCAACTTTTTTTGACAGTGGGATATAATATGCCATGTCCCCTACATTTTTCTCTTCAGGTTCCGCAGTATATTGGTTTCACACCAAGCTGTCATCCCCACATTTTACAACAAAATTGGGCCCATGACTTGAACTGAAGTGGTTATTTGATCTCGTTCCCACAACCAAATAAAATAAACACTCGTAGGAGTAGCTGGGACTGTTATATCTTAGAGGCATAAATATCAAAAGAAATCTTGGATAAGAGAATAGTCAAATGACACCACTTCACCACTCTTCAACAAGGGCTTTAGGAGGGATTTGATATTTGAAAAGTTGCTCTACAATTCCCTTTCCCGATAAACTCCTTCTCAACTGTTTATTTGATATTGAATTTCGACAGCACAAAGCTGAAGAAATGTGATATGAGCCTGCGAATGCCAGCCGCTTCTCGGGCGAAGGGAATGGTGTCCAACACAGGGCATTTCTGAAAGGAAACTCCAGTAGTCATTCTTAACAATTCTTTCCGTCTAGCGGTGAAAAGAGGCATAAATGAATTTGTATGAATATTTCACCTTTCATTGCTCGTATGGACATGTGCTCAGGTTGTTTTCCGCCTTGGAAGCTTTAATCACCCTCGAATGCACTTGAAATTAACGTAAATGCGACGACAATCCAGTTGATTTTGATAATGAACTCATAAATTTGTTCAACAATCAATCGCGAGTCTATTTTGAAATAGTGAAAACTGAAAAAACTTGGAACCAATTTTGTTTACGTTTAAGAACAAAATACTTGCCAGTTACGTGTTTCTACCGCTTCTGGTTTGCATGTTCAAAACAAACGAAAGTTTTGGATACTTTCAAGATTTGTATTGCTATAAATATTAACAAAACTGCAGTTCAACTGGCAAAAGAAGAACGCTTAAGATGTCAAGGTAAATAGAAATTAAGAAATGTAAAATTTTAATTCACCAAGGTTCAAGACTTGGTTATTTCCACAATGCCCTAGATAACTCATCTAGAGCGCGAGTTTAAAAACTATTTTGTTTCTTCCATACTCCATGGCCGATCACCCGTCATCTGATGGAGATGAAGTCATTGCGCACGAAACCTTGCCCGAACGCAGGTACTAAATACATACAAGAATTCCCATGAAAGTACACACGAAGAGTGTAGAAGACCTCACACGAGGACGCACAGGTGGAATTTTAGTTTAGGGTAATCTAGAGATCACCCATACTTCGGTGCTGTACACTGTTTCCTCCATGAAGACGTTCCAATCGTGAGCTGGCCAAGGCGACCGGTTTCGACTAAGGAATGAAATGAAAACAAAAACGAAGCTGTATTTCATTTTTCAACGAAAACGTTTAAGAAAGGTGGTGAAAACATTTTTCAGATTGTCATGAAAACAAAATAGAGTCAAACTAACGAAGAAAGGAAAACATTGCCAAATTTTTTTCCTGATTGTTCCATTGGAAGTTGAATTTTTGCTTGCAAAGAATTGGTTTCAGCCTTTTGCATCAATGGATTAAATTATGCACATTTTTACAAAAATTACAATATTTCTGACATGCATTTTATCATTTTTAAATAAAGTCAGTTTCCTGTTATTTCCGCTAACTGTTTTACATGCAACTTTGTAGGGTATTATATTGCTACTATGAATTTACTTTTCACAAATGATTGCTACTGTTGCAACAAATTCCGTCATTTTGCCATGTATCGCTTTGTGCAATAGCTAAACTTAAACCTGTTTCATTTTCTACAGTAGTGTCAACTAAAACTTACGTTTTTTTCAAAAAGCTATGAATCAGTGTCCTGGCTAAAAGCTAGTTCAAATTCTTTATATTTGTTTCTTTACTAATTTATAGAAATAAAACATGTTTTTTTCCTCTGCACGCTGAAACACAGTTATGGATTTGGAATGGTGCACGTCTTGCCGTGAGCTGGTTTGCAATGAAAAATGCCCAGTCATTTGCAACTACAGAAAGCGGCAAACCCAAAAATTGCGGTTGGGTCAGACCCTCCTAACAGCGGCACGAATTTAGATTTTTCGACGTTAAAGTGGTCGTGCAGCAGGCTATAACATTTTTTGACAGAAAAACGTGCGGAAACTGTAGTGTACTTTTTCATGATTTCGCGATTGTGTTAACACACATATTGTGAATGCAGCTATATCTTGCAGCGAAACGTTGCAGCAATTCGGTACTGCACGTGTGTATACCAGCCTTTTCTACAACGTTTCCAAATTTTTTTTGGAAAGCTATTCTGGTGCCGTATATTTTGTGAAGCCCAAAGTACTGCTATTCGAATTATTTGTTATTACCGTTCAGTTTCGTTAATACTCGCTTTGTATTTTCGGAGAGTCACCAGGCGGCTGCTGTCTTATTGAATGCTGCACTGGTGGCGACGCAATGACAGTACCGCGCCTTAAATGTTTGCTTGCATCCACCCATTAACAACCATGAACTTTTGCAGAGAACAGCAGTTACCAAATGGAAAATTAAATCGATCTTTAAAGAATTTCCCTTTAGTTCTCCCGATTTGGCCAAGTTCGGCAAGTCATAACTCGCCAAGCGTTTGAGCTAGCGAGATGTTCAAGCTTTCTAACGATGCGGCAAGTCCAACAGATTACATCAAAACTATTTGGTAGGTTTTGAATTTGGGGCTTTTTGGGGGTGACTTCACAAAGAGGGTTGTTTTAGGTATTTTAGGCCTTTTTTGTCGGGCCTCAACTTATTGACTCAATTTTTGTGGAAAATAGGCAAGAATCCGAGTTATAAGAGCCCTTGATTGACTTTCTAGGACTTTTGGGTTAAAAAGTATGGCCAAAACACCTAAATTTTGATAAATATGTGAAACGTATGTTTTGCCTAAATAAGACAAATCTTTCTTCAAACAGAACTCGCTAGCCGATTGAGTTACAGAGGCGTTTAAACTCTCAAAAGATACGGGAAGACTTGTAGATTAGATTTTTAAAAAATGGATAGGTTTGGATAACAGGTTTCTGTGATTAAGTCAAAATTGGGGTAGGTTTAGGGCTTTATGGTCCCTTATATCGGGCCTGGAAAATCTTAAAATCCAATATTTTGTTTATTTACAAAAAAAACTAAGCTAAAATCCGCATTTTTGCAGGCCTTGATTGGCCTTGTAGAATTTGTGGTTAGGAAATTATGATCTTTAAACCACAAACCAAGAAACTTAATCGCCCAGGGAAATAATTACCAACTTATCGCATTTTTGGCATGACGTGCCAACCTCAAACTCAAGCAGGCCTCTCAAGGCTCAAAAGATTCAGATTTTAGCCTATATTTTCATTTAAAAAAACAAATAAAGAATTATCCCTGGGCAGTTGTGACCCTGGGTCAGGTAACCTGAGCAAAAAAGGCTAAAACCCACCACAATTGATGACGTCATCCAAAGAAATTGCAATTCAAAACCTCCCAGTTTTTTAATCGAAAGTTCAAGTCTCACCTGATCTTTTGAGGGTTTGATTAACTCCCTAGCACAATCGCCTGGCGAGTTATGGTGCAAAATGTTGACCGCTATCTTGCGCCAAACCTTTGTCGCGCGCGGGACATCAGGGCAGTGGCGGATTAAGGGAGGTGCTGACTGGGCCACAGCCAGGGGCCCACCACATTTATGGGCACCCAATTCCTTTGTCGGAAAAAGTGTAATGTGTGAAAAATACACAATACGCTGTAACAGACACCATCACCAATTGGAATTAATATCTAGGCGCTCTGAACTCAATCACTGAAATTGCTTCGTTGACAAAAAAGTAGATGATTCTTTGGCGTGTGGTCTGGCCGACACTCACTAACAAGTTAGCAGTGGCGATTCTAGAATGAAAAAAACTGCCGGGAGCACTGCGGGGCCGAGGGAAAAAGTAGAGAGGCCAACATAAATGTCTCTCCTGCATGGTGATTTTCCGTTGTAGTGAAGATGGATTTGCTATGATTAACCCTATGAAATCCAACATAGGCTTGTGAATATCGTCGGAACCGTCCCCAGAAAGTCTTCAAACCGTTTTGAATTTTGCTGGCTGATAGTTATCTGCTGTATATGTCAATCAAACGAATTTGAACATGAAATTAAGCACAAAACTGGGGGACCAAGAACGGGGCTAGCCAAAATGTGGGATGTTCAAGGCACTCCCAGCCCCCTCTTAGAACCGCCGCTGCAAGTTAGTACTCCGAGGTCTAAAAAATTAAGGCAGTCCATCCGCTTGTCTTATTTTGATTTCCGATGCGCATGCGGTGTCCACGTCATTTGAACATCAGTCCTGCAGACAGCCCCGAAGGAAGTTGTGAACTTGTTAATGTTAAACGCGACCACAAAAAGAAAAGTCGGCAGATATTGAGTAATCAAAACGTTAACTGATAATATGAATTAAACCGTATCAAGCACGTCTTAGTTCTGTTTGCATTTCGTTCAATTAACTCTAATCTTGCTCTCGCTAAACTCAATAACTCATTCGATTTTCGACTTTAGTAAGTCGTGAGATGTGCTTTTAGTTAAGAATTTTGTTGAGTACCATTTCATATTTGAAGTTCAGTACAAAAATAAAAACAATTCAGTAGTGTTATGTCTTATGAATGAACGTAAAACCATATATAGTGAGCAAGTGAAAATGAGTTTCACAAGAGTTATTGATAAGTGAGTGCATCCTCTTGTTCTTACTAATAGTCTTACTGATGTGTCCTTGATTGTGAACAAAAACATGAAATACTGAATTGCAATGAGTCCAATTATTACTTTTACCGTATCAATTTAGGACATATCAAATTGGGCTATTATGGTAGGAAAGGTTAGGTTAAATTTTTGTTGGGTTGGTTTTAAGGTTAGGTTAGTGCTATTTTGGTGGGGAATCTGGTATGGAAACTGATTTTGCTGAAAATAATTTTCAAAGAAAAATTGTATCTACCTCAAAAATGTCATTTAGATATATGCAGGGTTTTTAAGGTGTTTTAGGGACCCGATTTGGGTCCCTAGAATCAGAGAAAATTATCATCGGGTGCTATGAATCAGAGAAAATCGGGACTCTAGAATCAGAGAAGTCAGGTCCCTACCGGGTATAACATTTTCCTTCAGAAAACACTGATATGTATATACAGTGGAACTCCGATAACACGACCACCCACTGCCAGTGGCGTTGCTAGAGTTTTGAGTCAGGGAGAGCAAAACGTTGCTGAAGGGAGCCACTAGTCAACACTCAGAATAAATATAAGAAATTATGGTGAACCTGGATGTTGTGGATGTCTGCACTGTCTAAAAATACCGAAAACACCCATAAAGACCCAAAAACGCAAAAAAACACAACGCACTGAAAACCAAAAATATACTAAACATCAAAATGTCAGCAAAAGAGGGCGCAGCATTCACATCTAGCTTGCCAGGGGCGCGGCTCGCCCTCTTTCCCCAGTCAGTTACGTCACTGCGCATTGGATGCCACTCAATTGGTCGCGTCAGTGGGGTTGTGGTGGTCGCGTCACACTTGTATTCCTGCAGGTTTCATGTATTATCGCGATCACTTCATTTCTAAAATTGTTTCCCTGATTGAAAGTCATTTTGCTTTGTCATACCTGCTGCCATAGCCTATCGTTACTGTACTATAAAATCACACAACGGAAAAAGTCGATGTCGGCAGTACAAGTTCCACAAGACTTTATGGCAGTGATGGCGAACCTTTTATAGACCGAGTGCCCAAACGACAACCCTAAACTCACTTTTGTATTCCAAAGTGCCCACATGGCAATTTAACCTGAATGGGCCAAATGTGTTTTATTTGCATTAGAGAGAACAACTTATGCATTCACATCTTCTGTCTTAATAGAAATGCACACTAACAAAGCTCCAACACTTTCCGTACATAGATATATAATGCTTTCCCACTGCGTGCAACCACTGGAAACGACTATGTCCAGGCCTCTTGGAGTGATCTTCAATCATCTTTTTTTGCATTTTTCGCTACGCTAATTTTTTGGCTTTTAAAACGTGAGTCTACAAAAGCACATATATAATTTTAAAAAATGAAGCACCCAGTTCAAAGCTATTCCAATACAAAACTAGCTAACACTAAAAAATATATATTCCCTGAATCAACAACCTACTGCAGTGATTCTCAAAAAATTGTCCATTCCTCTCTTAAATGCATCCATATCTAGTAATGCATTTAATACGAAAACACATTAATCCTGAAAGTTGGGCTTAAATAGACATAATTATGCTCAAAAGTTGTGATAATCAATTCAAATTTGGTCAGTTCCGAAATAAAGTGTACTGCTACTAATAACCACAAGATTCTCACTAGAACCACTAAACCACTTGGATCAAATGAAAAACAAACCACAAGATCTTTTGGTAAATACTGGCAGTGGCAACAGTATTCTGAATGCAGGCTACAGACCAGCGCAGGAATCCGATAATCATGATATTGATAATCATGATAAATCAGTTTACATAGTAAATCTGTGTGCTTGGTCCACAAATAATCCAGAGATAATGTTCATTTTGCTTCTATATTCAGTGATTTTATGCTGGGGGTATCCAACGGTATTGCAACCATGCATTTTTTACAACTACATTACTTTTACAGCAAAACATTGGGGTACAAAATATACTGTGTCACCATCCCAAACGTTAGGGGGACATTTACTCCCCGTCCCCCTTAAACTCGCTATCGGACATTGGTTATTGTGACGCAATAATGTGCAAATGTTGTCATTGCTTGCCTATTCCACAGTTCAGCCTGGCTTGATGCAGGTAGTAGGCTTTACCAAGATCTTCAATTGAAAAACTTTAAGAATAAAGCGAATCGTTTGGGATATTTGCTTGCTAGTGTTCTGGCTCTACTCTATGTTCTTAGAAACAAAAAAGGTCCGTGATAATTTCCCGTCCAAAACCAAAATATTGTTACCTAAAATAGTGTTATAACTAGCGGTAGAGTTACCAAAGGGGATAATCTCTGAGGTTACATGCTGGGTAAGTGGGTGTTTCTGATTGAGCACTGGGAAACAACTTCTCCGCCCCTATGCAGTGTTTTTCAGGGTGGCTGTCCCGATCTTGGGAACAATTTGGCCCCGAGTCCCTCTACTTTTTCTGACAACGCACTCTGTACTGGAGCGCCGGTGCGCGTTCCCACAGTGAGGGTTATGAGTGCCACCTCTGGCACGCGTGCCAGAGGTTCACCACCACTGGTTTGTAGTATGATTTTGTTACGTCACATTGGCACTAACTGCGCCTGCACTCACGCCTACATCCCTGTATTCACGACGCTTCAGGACAACATGATGCACCTGAGCAAATTGCTGCTGACAAGTTACCAGTTTTCCAGCTTAAGGATATCGATAGAATGTGTGGTCGTGTTAAGCGGTGTTCGATTAGCTGTTTTGTAACAGTTGGTCTGTGGTCGCGGTCTGGATACCGGGGTGGCCAAAGGCGTAGCCGGCCCAAAATTTTTGTGAGGCTAAATTTCTTGACTCTACGTGGGGAAAGTATTTTGCTTGGGACATTGCCTCTCAAAAGCACAAAATGAGAAGATGCGCCAGAAATTTGGACCTCTATCTGCGACTATGAGCCTAGCGGCCTCGCATCAGCTAAACCCCGCCTTGGTCGCGTCGTTGGATCACATTCAGCAAACGTACATTGCCCGTTGTATGCCAGAGTGTTTGCAATTGCAGTACTGCACTGCACAAGGTTGCCCTCAGCTTGTTTCGCCTGAGCGGAGTGCTTTTATTTGTCTATAAATGGCATTGTCATCCCTTAGTAAAGATAGAAGTAGTATAGCACGATGTTTCTCTTGTTCAGCAAATCTAAAGCATCCCATTGAAGCGGCATCTTTAACTAGGATTCCAGATCATTCAACAAAAGTAAGTCAGAATATTTGAAAAAAACAAGCCAAAAAAAAGAATATATTAGGAAAAAGTCTTGAAATGCTTTTCATAGGAAAGTTGAACATCACAAAAATCAAGCAAGTAAATCAAAACACAAACGAGAAAGCAAATCCGCAAAAATAAACTTGCTCCAAAGTTCGTTTTACAGCCAATTGAAGTAGAAAAGTTCAATAAAATGATAGGCACCCGCATAACGACAAACCCACACCACAGGAATTTGAAAACAAGGAATGCGTACCGCTTCAATAAATCTCATATTCAGAAAACAAGACAAATTTCGCAGGAATACCGCAAGGTTGGCAAGTAGGCAGCTGAAGATACTCCAGTTTAAGTAATTGAAGCAAAAATATGTGCATAAATTAAAAGTGAAACTACTGCGAAAAAATGATTGCTGCGTAGAAAACACATTTACTGTGAGTTATAGCTACTGCAGTGAAAAAAACAGCAAGAACTATAACCAAAACGTAAGCGCCTGGAAAGTGATAAAAATGCACCAAGAGCTATAAACACATTAAAAAAGTTCCATAACAAAAACGTAAATAGTGCTACAAAATGGATAAGAAATACTCCAAAACAAACATATAACAGGTGTGCCATGAGGGAAAATGATTCTATGCTTGTTTATGTTGGCTTTCATTTTGTTTTACTACTTATCACAGCAAATGTCAATGTAATTCTGGTCAGTTCCCTGAGAAAATGTAACATTGAAACAATCACAAGCTGTTGCTTTGTTGTCAATCCAATGGTCAACGCCAAATGATGTAACAATTTTTTTCCACGAGGCGGATAAGAGTTGAAAAAGAAGTTTGCCAAACCGTATAACTCAGTCCATTTCAAGGATATGAGGCTTAGAGTCTATTTTTTCATAAAACATGCTCATGGATTAATTTGTATGTTGAGAGAAAGCGGGATCTTTCTGCTTAGTTCTTCATCTGCTCAATTCTTTGTTTTTTCGATCATGCAAATTTTGTTTTGAAAATTTACTATTTTTCAACGTACCTCACAAGGCAAAATGTCAAAAATAACGGTCACAGATTGAAAATTTAGCAAGGTATTAAAATTTGACAACTTTCCACGGAATGCTATTTTAAACAGAATAGGGGTTTTGTGACTAAATATATATCACTTTGTTGCAAAATGTATATGCTGGAAAGATTTCCAATAAATTTTGCGTGATGAAACATAGGACGTCAAAGGTGTTGATGATGCTTTGTGGTTCGGTTACATGATTTGCACATTATGTAATTTAAATAACATCCAAACAACCAACTTCCGGTGGATTTTGCTTGAGGGAACATGTTGCAAAAAGTTTCGCAAAGTCTTTAGGTTACAAAGTAAAGAAAGTAGCGATAGAAAAAAAGAAAAACAGAATCACCATATAACATTTGTACTCTAGCATCAAGCAAAAAATTATTTAGTATTTACTCTATCTTCAATAGTGAACAATGTCAATTAATCTTGAGGACAATAGCATGCAACAGGGAGACGAATACGCTTCTTCTGACATCTATTCCCCATATTTTGAATCCAATCAGCAAAGTAGAAAATTGTTTAGAGATTTGGTCCAACTGATCCATCTTTCAAAAAGCATTTTCCTTCGCAAACAGCCACCTTCACTCTTTTTGGGATCCCAACAACATTTCGGTATTGGTAACGCCACGACGCTGATATGTCGTCTATTTTCCATGGTCTAAATATGACGAATAAGCATTAGCTTATGTAGTAGTCTGTAACAGCCGACTAATGTCAAAATACCTCATTACTTAAACCGGAAAATAAAGCTACGTTGCAAATAAATCTATTTGACAAGTCTTAAACAAACATACAGAGCAAGGCATTGAATATTAACCGATTAAGTAAAGCGTAAAGCAATATTTTAAAGAATACATCAAGGCATCATTCTCACTCACCTGATGTGCACATGCGACATGTGCATAACTGAGATCAACAGGATGGAAAAAAGTTGAATTTTCTGCAAGAAAATTAAAAATAAGTTTATAATGGAAGTAGCGAAATTTTCTGAATAAGAAATTTCAATAACTTCATACTTGTTATTAACTTTCACAGCGTGTTCAGAAAATTTTTGGAAACCGATGGCAAACTAAAATATCTTTTTCATTTGCATGTAAACTGCTTGAATTTTCTGACGACATACCACGCTTTTTCGTTGAGTAGATGCTCGTGTAGATAAAAGCTGTCACAGCAGTTGAAAAAAAACTAAGAAAAACTTACATTTTTCATTGCAGCGCAAGTGTTCAGCAAATAAATCCAGTTTTAGATCAAACGTACGTACCATGATTCGTGTTTGGCTTTTCTCAAGTACGTTGTCACTTGTGCCGACTTGATGTTTGTGACCTTTCCACTGTAGAAAAACTTGATGCAAACTTTTGTATGAGTGCCTAGGACTGCCACAATGTGGCAGTGCCACATGTAACATAGATTTTCTTCAACGCAAGAAATCCCGAATAAAGGACCAGCAAAACAAAACCAATTGAAAACTTTAAGTCTCCAGCTGGGGGTATCGGAGAGATTTGATGTTTCAAAACTTTTTCGACAATTCCCTTTCCCGATCAAATCTTTCCCGAACATGTTACCAATTGATGAAGGATTGAGTTTCACTAGCATAAAGCTGAAGAAATTTGATATGCGTCTATACGCACCATTCGCTTCTAAGAGGAAGCAAACAAGTTCTAACCAAGGGGATTTTTTAAACGAAATCTCCATGAATAATTGTGCACAGTTCCCGCAGTAGCGGTGAAATCTGGAACAAATGTAAATGTATGATTATTTCAGCTGTATTTGTACATGTTGACCGTGTTATTATAATTAAGCGAGCTTCAAAGCTTTCATTACGTACAAACGCATGGGGAATTACCTAAGCTGCGACGTTATTCAGGAATTAGCGTAATCACGAACGTTCAAAATAACGTGAACAGTTTTCAACAATGTTCTCCGAGTGTTTCTCGAAACACCGAAAATTATAAGAATATTTTTCTGTAGCATTGCAAAATGTTTCCATACGATTTGTTCATTCGCCAATTTGTTTCTCTCTTGTTAACAAACTTTTTGCATGATTTATTCCTCTTTACCGGAACAAATATCATAGAAGTGACCTACTGGAGCAGAGCGCGCACCATAGAAGCTGGTATGCTCGATTCGAATGCCACTCAGGTCATACCAAAGACTTCAGAGACGGTACTTGCGGCCTGCCACAGCTCATGCTCGGCGTTTATGGGTGGGTGCAAGGAACGGTTCAAGCAAGGTGCTGCCATTGCTCTGCCAGCAGTGCAGCATTAACAGCGAAAACCCACAGCGCAGAGTAAGCAGTATTGTTTACTCGCAGACCGTTGGTCACATATGAAAAGGAGTGCAAAGCGAGTATACCGAAACTTCCTTTTCTTTGTATATGCAAGTGTTAACAAATATATGCATAAAGAAAAACACAGATAGTTTGTTTTTTTGTGAACAGAACTTAAGAAACATAAAATATTTACTTAAAAACACGAGGCTGGAAAATCTCACAAACTGCATATTCTTAGTGAGCGTAATTCAAGTTTAGACAATAATTTTTTAATGACACACAACAGCTGACAGTTACGTATTTAGAATCGGATCAACGCTATGCCACAATCTAGGAAGGAAAACGTCAACCCTTGTATACTGACCCACACGTGATATCTGCCACTTCCAGTTTTACGGCAGTTGAGGTGTTTCTGAAAATTTCTGCATATGAGACACATTTTTACTGATGTATGGTTTGCAAAAATTGCTTGCCAACATTTCTTATTGACACAGTTTTTGTAAGGATTGATTCATAAATGTCTTTGTAAAGGATTTTAGTTAAAAAAGAAATTCATCAATGAGCATTCAAAGTAATTCTTTGTCGACAATGTTTTCTTACCTGATACAAAAAGAGTTTTACCCTTTGACTAACGGTTATTCCAATATATGGCGCAAGCATTTTACCCCAACACTTTCAATCACAATTTGCCAGCCGATTGAGCCAGAGAGCTGTGGAAAGTCTCGAGAAATCTGGTTAGACTAGTAGTTTTGATTAAAAAAATTGGAGGTGTTGGTTTTGAGGTTGTTTGGGGGGTGACATATCAAGTGGGAGGATAGGTTTAGGCTTGTTTGGCCAAGGCAACCTGACCCAGGGATCCCACCCCCTAGGGCTAATTCTTTGTTCGTTTTTATGCGAATGAAACTAGGCTAAAATCCACATCTTTCGAGCCCTTGATTGGTTTTCATTCTCTGTGGTTGGCAAGTTATGACAAATCATCTTTAATTGATTAATGGAATTCCCATAGGGAATTAATTTCATTTGCTTGTACTTTCAAGGCCATAATTTCCTAACCACAAACGCTAGAAGTCCAATCAAGGGCTCGAAAGGTGCGGATGTCAACCTAGTTTCATAATAAAAATAAACAAAGAATTACCCTAGGGGGTTGGAGCACTTGTTCAGGTAATCCTTGCCAAACAAGGCTAAACCTATCTTCAAACATGCCATGCCTCCTCCCAAAAGGACTCTAATCCAAAACCTCCAATTTTGTAAAATCGAATGTACTCGCCGAACCCGATCTTTCGAGACTTTCCACAGCTCTCTAGCTCAACCGACTGGAGAATTATGGCTGAAAGTGTTGGGGAAATCCTTTGAAAATCCCTGTGCTAAAATTTTTACCAACGTGGGACTTCAGAGTGCCCTTTTAGTCCCACAGCGGTCAGTTTTTTGACCAGAGTTTGTAGATTTTGCAACCCCGTAACTCGCCAGTCGATTGAGCTAGAGAGCTTTTCAAACCATGTGCGGATTCGGCAAGTCTTCTGGTTTGCTTAAAAAAAATCTTTTTCGTTTTGGGTTTGAGGTTCTCTGTGGAGGATGACGCCGTTGGTGGTGTTTTTGCGTTTTTTGGCCAACTATACCTGCGCTGGGCCCCAATCCAATGAGCCAATTTTTTGGATGAAGCTGTTGTGTAAACTAGACTATGATGCGAGTCTTTAGAACCTTGATTGGCTTTCTAGCATATCTGGAGCCCAAACCATGGCACAAAAAACAAAAATTGGCAAAAATGTCTACCCCCACAACCGCCAACCCGGGGTATATTACATCCAGAGTATTATATATGGCCATAACTCGCCAGCACATTGAGCTAGAAACCTATTCAAGCCCTCTACAAATGGGGAACGTCTTGTAGCTAAGACTGAAAAAAAGTTTGAGCTTTGGATGTCGTTTGTTTGTTGATGTTTACATAACCACAGGATGCTTTGACAGGTTGTTTTGGCATTTGTTTACATTTGGATGACGTCTACATCCTGTGAGAGTTCAACAAAGGAGCCGATATGGTGGTTCAAAAATTTATTGGATTTAATTGGATTCTAGGATACAATACGAGTCTTTTGAGGGTTTGATTAATTTTTCAGCGTTTCTGGTTAAAACGTTATGGCAAAATAACCGAATATGAATTAGGGAAATCACTGGGACGTCCCTCACAGATAACTCCAAACCCAAAACGAAAAATGTTTTTTCTATCTCAACAAGAAGACGAGTTGAATGCGTAAAGGGTTTGAACAGCTCTATAGTTCAATCGGCTGGCGAGTTATGGAGTTCAAATCTTCGTCAAAAAAGTTGCCGTCGTGGGCCTGGGAGGGTTAACCTTTTGTAAGCAGAACAGCAAAGAGCTATTAACGCATTTGGAAAAAAACAAAATTCCTCGATTGCAAAGTTAAGCTGCATAGAAGTGGTCTTAAGCTTATTACGAAGAGTAACGTTTATTTTTACGTTCATTCAGTGTCGTGTGCTTGTTCTCATTGAACCCACTTTTTTGTGCTTTCTGGATATAAATTTAACACAGCATTTACATTGAAAAGCTTTCTCGTTAAGGTTTTTGATTCTGATACCA
>Ga0210059_1010362_pt1 | contig 14417 bp, 8 predicted proteins | sample Ectturendosymbi2_FD_188042 | JGI IMG/M metagenome (GOLD analysis project Ga0210059, IMG submission 188042) | Ecteinascidia turbinata endosymbiont from Florida, USA - Sample 2 (SPAdes) (version 2) | ecosystem: Host-associated > Tunicates > Ascidians > Unclassified | place: Key West, Florida... | reverse complement strand
ACTCGCTCACAGCACTACTGACGAAAAGAGAACAAGTAAGGTTCTGCGAGATCGTAAATACATGCACAGAAAGACGAGAAGAAAAACGCATTCAACGAACGGCGTGAATATTGAGTCACGTGTTACGTAAAACGCTGTGTGAACATGTGAACGGTTTGTGCCCAGCCGGATGGCTCAATGAGCAGTCTATTACAAAGCACTGGTTCCAGTCCGTATGTACTTGTCCATAGAGTTGGGCCACCGGCCGCAACAGTATCAGCTGTGTTCCCTGCAATGATATATGTCTGGTTTCGGCGTTTTAAAGAAAATCTAAGCAAGCTCTTGGACAGTCTTTTGGTTTTAGCAACAACCAAGATATCGTTGTACCAACAAGAACAAGTACTCTACAACCGTTGACATGCCATGTAGTTGATTTTTTTAATGCAAGACCTTATTTAGGTTATGGCACTTAAACTTTGATAAGAGACATGGTCTGTTCTGAATCAGACGAGGAATCCGTGATAAATCCAAACGATGTCTCAATTTAACCTTGAGCGTATTAGAAAGTACAGGGTACCAACTCGTTCAAATGTAATGAAGGAAATGCAATCGATGTTTGTTTCAAATGCCTTATGAAACATTATGGGACCTTTAATTTAGTTTTTGGATATATTGGGACAGAAAGTGAAGAAAGTAAACTCATTGGAAAAACTGAATACCAGTGGTAGAATTTGATAATTGTCCGTTGGCATAATGTTACTGACACAGTAGAATATTGGACTGAAGTATGCTTGTATGGAGATGCCGTCGGAGAAAAACCCACACGAAAAATTGGCTGGTTTTGCTCAACGCATATTGTGAAGCCAGTACCACACTGTAATGCAAAAATGGAATAAGCATTCGGCCAGATAAACGTTGTAAAATTAAAATTGAACAACAGAATGAGTGCAGAACTGGTAATTACGCAATTTGAATATCAGGACTGGATTGAAAAGAGACAATATTGTAAAGCATGTTCTGACTATGACTGAGATTCCAGAAGCAGTGAGTTTTATTGGCACTAGTTTGGTATACAGTGAAAACAATATTGCTGAAAGTTGTGTTAATGTAGATAATTGTGACTGTTTTTGTAGAATAAGGTTCCCAGTTGCATACTTTCATTCAGTAGCGGACACAGATCAATTGGGTAGGGAGGGATGCGATACCAATTAGCAGTGAACCCAATGCTTCACAGGACTACACTGCGTAAATCAATCACTTCCGCATACGTACATTTACGAGGAAACAAGTCTAAGCTAGCTTGGGTTAGAAGAAGCTTGAGTGATAAAACTGGTCAAACTTTAACACTGCACCGCTACGGAACCAACAAGCAATGTGGCAGATAACAGCGATCTCTGACGTAGTCACTGGCGTCGGCGTGGGTACATGGAGGACTCCAGATAAAAGTTCATGTGACGACATAATACTTATTCTCTTTGTAGGTTACGTTTGTTACAAAACAATTACCGGTGGCAGTAGCCAGCATAGTGCAGTCATGATGTTTGACTTGTATGTTGCACCAAGTGAACGCAGTCACTTGGATGCGGTTTAGATCAGTGCTCTTCAAATGGGGAACCTTACAGTTGTTAATTGTCGTTTGGAATAATCTGCAACAACCATGGCAATTTGTGCATAACATTAGTTATTGCAGGTAATTTTGATGAAATAGAAACAAGAAACGGGTTGATTATGTATTTTGAAACCGAAATTAAGAGAACGGAAAGCAACAAACAATTCGTAATGCGTGAAAGCACGATCATCCATGGGCGTTCGCAGAAATTTTTCCAGGGGGGTCAAGGTCAACATTTTGTTTATCATTTTCAAATTGCTGACGATCAGTGTTCCCTCTAAAATAATTTTATACTGAGCAAATATTTGCTATAGTGAGCATGATTATTTTAGGGCTGAGTAAGTGGAGTTTTCAATGAATTACACACTGTGTGACATAGCCTATATGTTAAATATACAATCTTATCGAAATACGAACAAAATACACATTTCATTCAAATAGCTTCTTGTTTCTGAGTATTTGCAGTGGTTCTGAGTATTTGCGCCCCTTAGAGGGAACAATGCTGACAATGCAGTGCAAATGGAGGTTCACAAAACGCTTTATCCTTGCTACACTACGAATAAAATGCTCCATGTTGCGGTAACAATAACAAAAAAACGCTTTGTTGGCAGCAATAGCCAGGTATATTAGTATTACGACAATGTACACAGTAGGCTATCTGCGGATTTTCAGCGCAGGGCATTTCTTTTCAAGTAAGCATTGTCATGATCTGTAAAGAAAGAAGCATTGGATTGCCATGGTTTTCAACAAAACCTCAAATTATGACTTTATCTGCATAGCAAGCAAGGCCGCACCCAGCTGATATATTCAACTGAACATGTTTTTAAAAATTGCGGGGGGGAATTGCCCGGTTGCTCCTCCCACTGATTGCGGGATCAGCTAGCAAGACACGTCAGCATCACTTAGAAACAAGAGCTGCAAAAGTCTGGGATCTCGTCCAAAGCGATCAATAAAACCTTGCTACACAAACCGGACAATTACGTAGACCTGTATGTTGACACAACTACAGACAAACTTACTAGATTTAAAACACAACGCAGGTTTTGCAAAAGTGTCCAGATGAAATATGAAAACTCGCCACAGCCAATATGCTTTGCACTCAGTATTCATTCAGATGTCAGAACTAAACCTTGACAATTAAGACGTATTCCCACAAGCCTGCAGAGATGTATTCTAACAAGCCACGTAATTTTATACTGCGTGAAAAGCAGTTTGCATAAGTGTACTTTGACACTCAGGCACATTGGTCACACTCGCACTAATAATGGATTTTTCAAACTTGTGGAAGCATTGCTATAGCCTCACTCATGCTTCTTTTATTAAGTACAAATGTAGGCTACGTGGCTTACCGCTATCAGCATGTCACTGTCTCACTGCATTACCTGCCAAGATGTATACGTTCAACAGTCTCATGCAACAAAATACCTTCGACCGTAATATAAAGTGAACTTTTAAAGATTTGTTGCCGTGTTATTGTAACGCAATAAAGACCAACAGTATAGAACAATCCGCTCGCGACTTTCGCAACCCACCTCTGCAGGCAAAGGAGGGGACATGAGTGAACTGCAAGCACATCACTGCATGACACTATAACTGTGAACCTGACTCTTGTGCAGTGTGAGTTTCATACCGGCAAAAAACTGTCGTTGCAAGAATCAAATCATTAGTCGGAATTAAGATGCCGACTTCATTTAAAGTTACCATAAATGACCACACCATTTCCCCTGAAGACAACCTAAAAAACCTAGGTGTCCTTCTTGACAATAAGTTAAGCTGGAAACCTCATGTACAAAAGGTAAAATCTCAGCTATCAAGAGCTTGTGGAATTCTATCCAAACTTAAACATTATACATCACCACCTGTACTGAAAGTTGTCTATAACTCATTAATCCAGCCCTACCTTAATTACTCAATCCTCAATTGGGGACGTGATTCAAATGCAACCATTCAGCCTCTCATTAAACTCCAAAATAAAGCTATAAAAATAATAAATCCAACTAACATGGGATCACTAGAAGACCATTTCCAGCACTTAAACATCTTATGCCTTCCCAAACTATATAGCTTTTCAGTAGGCAAATTCATGCACTCTTATCATAACAAACTGCTTCCAAATCATTTTGATGAATACTTTGTTCCACTCAGCTCAATTCATTATCATTCTACAAAACTAGCAACCTCTAAAAACCTGTTTTTACCTAGAGTTAACTCTTCCTCAGGAAAATTTTCTCTTAAATTTATTGGCCCAAAAGTATGGTCTTCAATACCAGACGATATTAAACTTTCAACCACCTTTACCTTTAAATGGAAACTTAAGAAACACCCCCTACATGAAAAAAATTCCCAACTATGAACTTTAGCAACATTTCATTTGTCCAACAAACTATTGTGAATTCTAGTACTCTGTAACTCTAATTTATTTTTTGTGTGTATTTACTTTTTCGTATTTTCTGTGTGCACATTCTATGCTTTTCGGCATGAAGTACACTTTTTGATTTTTTCTGTTTTGCTTTGTTTTCTTTTGTACCTCATTAATAAGTTTTTGTAACATTTTTGCTTTTTATATTACTATTTTTTAATTTCGTTGTATTGCTAAAAATACTCTAACCACACCAAAGTCCTTTACTTAAATTCGATCCACTCATCTATGTACATAGGCATGCGCTTTCACCTGTACATTTTCTTCACCATGTTCTGCATTCGTTCGTTTTCTGTTTTCTTTTCATCATGCTTATTTGATCTCCAACTGTTGTTTCTCGACACTTGTCAAAAAGTGATAAACGGGGTTGGTTGACCAGATGACCGCCACGGTCTTTCGCCAATCCTATATGACACAGCGCCCGTCTTTATTTACACTGATCAGGTATTATGCCATTGTGCTTTCATTTGCTCTAAGTTTCGCTAATGGTTGGTTTACTGCATGCGATGGCTTTTATGGTGCTTCTGCTTATTGGCTGAGTCATATGAAACAATAAACCATTACCATTACCTTTAGGTTTTTCCACAAATATTCGGTTCTTAATCCCAATTTCCTGGGGGGTTAAATGCTCGTTTTGCCCCCGTTGCGGACGCCCATGCTGACATTGAACTATTTTATATCAGGTTCCACAAACATGGCCAGCTCATCTGATGAAACGAAGAAACGTTTTTGACTAATTGTTAGCATAAGTTAATTTTTAGCATCTTTAGCGATTAATTAATGTGCAGTACAAAAATTTGGCGATGATTTTCAATGAAATTAAGTGTCATGTCAACACCTCTTTAGGTCTGGTGGGGGGATGCATCCCCTGCATCCCCCACCCTGTGTCCGCGCCTGCTTTCATCATTATGCTTTGTTTTTTTGTGTGTTTAGTTTATTTCTGCTTCAGTTTGGTTTATTCTGGTCTTTTTTGAGGCTCATCTAGTTTATTTTTGGGAAACCGAGGTGGCAACACTGGACTGGTGCATCACGTCGGCGTCGTACAATGACGCACGCACTCAGACTGATGAAAATTTCTGATTTAAAATTTCGTAGTTGCTGCAAGCTTGTATCTGTCGCACGTATGATTAATGACATCTTTGATTTTTCATGATTGTAGCACGGGCGCACGAATTATAGAATATCGCTGGTGGCGGTGGGTCGCAAAAATTTTAGTTGTATTTTTACTTTCTACCGTTGTGTTGTCACCCTCTAAGGAGAAAAAATATGAGGAGCGAGACTGCGAAAGAGGCTTATCTTGACTTCTGTCGTCTCAAAGTATCTGCCTATCAGGGAGTTTCGTTTTGACGAAATGTTAGGTTCTATCTCCTGGTACAACAAAATTTTGATTTTTCTAATGTTTGCGCCAATAAACACAAAAATAAAGGCAATGCCTATTTTGCCGCCAGGATGGCAGCAGCAAAAGGCTTGGTAGAAAGGAAGTAAATGTAAGTAAAAGATAAACCTACAAGCTAACCTTAACCGTAGCCCTAATCCTAACTTAATGTTAAGCTAACCTAACGCTAAGCTAACTTAATGCTAAGCTAACACTAACCTAACATCAAGCTAACCCTAACTCTAATTCTAACCCTAACCTAGCAACACTAACCCCTAAACGTAACAGCTTTGCGGAGCCTGAAAAAATGCAAAGAAAAAAAAATGAAAGTCGGCAAGGTGAAGAGTCGAACTGAAAACCATTTGACATAGCATTAGTAGCCGTAACACATAACCATTACACCACAAGCAGCACAGCGTTTTCCTGACAAAGTGACCTTTTTCTTGGTATTGTGTCATGCGACGAGACCGAATCTTCGACTGCCAGCACAATAGCTCCAGCTGATCTGTTGCCACCAGAATATCACCGGTAAAATAGACACTACCAAAAATAAATGCAGAAAAAAGCACAAAAAAACACCGATGGTGGGCAAGCAATGCATGAATGAAGAGTTGAGGGATATATACAGATGAATAAGCAAGACATTATTATAGGTATTTGCATCGCCTTGAACTACTTAGGCAAGCGTAAGAGAAAGATGGTAATGCTGGGCATTAAACTAACTGGAAAGCAACCAGCGGCAGCAACAATAGAGATCCCTCACTGAGTTCACTCTACTATTACTAGGTTCAAAGGTTGCACTATTATTATATAGGGATAAGTGAATTACGATATTTCATTTGTGGTGACTATCACATGACTTGTTACTTATTCTGGGTGCCATTTACCAGTGACCATTTACTGTACATGTGGCTCCATCTCCAGGCCACCACGTCATGTCCATGCTAGGTGAGAAAAGTAAGTGACAATGGAGGTTGTAAAGCAAAACACCATGCAGCAGCCAGAAATTATAAATCTGCACGAAAACTTATTAAAACAATGGCATCAAAATCACAGACCAAGGTGAACACCATCTTGGAGCAGTACTTGGGATAGAATCATTTAGGGAACAGTTCATTAAAAACAAGATTGAGTTGAATAAAAGACCTTCAGCTGCTATCTAATTACGAGGCTTTCAAGGCAAATGGAGCAACGTTCGCCTCCAGGATCTCACAGACATTGCCTTCAGTTTAATTCCTGCCCCCACAATTATGTGAAGTGGAATTATGATGTCAATAACATGATACCAATCATGTTTGTGCAAATACGTGGATAAATCTCAGAAGTCATGACATTTTGAATGAAATGTTATCTTTTCTGGAACTAAATACTGTGATCATTAATTAAACTTTATTTGTTTTTTATATACCCAACACTTATTGGATTAATGTTTGCTACTAAACTTATTTTAATCTGGTTATACCAGCTATGTCCAACCGAAATGGCTTACTGAGCCAAAAATTATGTCATTATCTCAACCAGGGCCGCACATTGAAAGACATATTAATGAGGGCCGCACACTGAATGACTTACTGTGATCTTAGCAAACTAAATTCAGCTTAAGCTAATTTATGAAAGCGTTTGTATCCTAACTGCAATGGTAACAGATGTGATAAAGTGGCACTGAGGACCACCTGCATCAAAAATGTCAAATTCAAGATTATCAAAATTAGGACTGGCAGTATGTAGGATACTTTTACTACAGCAAAAACCTAAACTGGGCTGCACGAAACCTTCACCTGGGCCGCATGCGGCCCGAGGGCCGCGGGTTGGACATAGCTGGTTTATACCCTTCTTTCTTCAACCTCATTTGGTGACATCGTGTGTCTGATGGGACATACATTCATCAATGGTACTCACTCCATTATGGTCCATGGGTAATTGTGTTATATCTTCACAATTTATGTGGATAAACATTGTTTTCTGCCCTTGGTACTCACTTTCGTAATGAAATGTTGTGTTTAATGCATCGCTCTGTCTCGTCGTAACCCCTGTTGTTGCTCACTTCTTTCACCTATGCACATGCTTCACCTGCTCATCTGTACATGCCTCAACTCTTCACCCATTGCTTGCCCACCATCATCTGTGTTATGTTGATGTCTGTTGTGTATTTGATTCAACATTTGTGTTTTGGTAATATTGTTTTTACTTATGTCTTTTGGGCTTGCCACTCGCATTGGTTAAATTGGTCACATTAATATTTTGTCCGATATCTTATAATTTAGTCTAACTATTTTTGTTCATTTTTCGTAAATTAATACTTGTGACTTTTGTTACTTTTGCATGTGTTTTTGCTGTCTATATTGTACTTGGTTGTATTTTGAACTGAATGGTATTGTTCTTTTTCATTAAGCCGTATTTCTGGCGTTTTGTTTACTGTTGGTTGTGCAACTACTTGCATATGAACACTTTGAATACCAGAAATTATAAATCAGACACACATGGCAGAGGTAAAACACAATTTTTATCAACACAGTTTGTTATCGATAGACCATTATGGAGTACTGCAAATATGTCCAACAGGCACAAAGAATACCTCAATGAGATTTAAAGACATAACTGGAAATAGACCACCAAATGTGTAACAGTGAAAAAGTAGTCCAATAAATGTTGGGTACATGAAAAACAAAATATGGTTAATTAATATGATAAGTATACTATATGGATCTGGGAACAATAATAATTCATTCATATTGCCATGACATACCACACCTATGTGTGATAATGATAATACGACACAAGTTATGTCAGAGTCTTGACACCGACTTAATTCTCCACAATTTAGCCTTAATGAATTACTGGCAATGTCCGTGAGATCTTAAGAGATGAACATCATTCCATTTGCCTTAAAAGCCTCATATTGCAGCAAGGGTGCTCCTTAATAGTGCAATCTAAGCTTTGTACTAATGTATGTCATGTTATGACAGACTCAAAAGGCTCCATGTAATTTTTAGCTTTTTGACTCGTGCAATATTAAATGTTCACGTGAATGTATTTGGCTCACATACCACATGTTCCCACCCCTATGGCCCTAGATAGATCCGCTAGCAAGAAGATCTGCTACTTGTGGATGTCAGTCTTTTATAGATCACCCTAGCAGCTAGTTTTGTGTTAGCTGGTTAGTAATACTTCCAAAGTTTTCTGTACCATGTATGAGAGGCCTATGCCATGTGCTCTTATTGTAGTAACAAGACATCAAATATCACAACAGTAAAAATATAGTAATTTTCACAACGCAGCATATGTCAGAACATTGACATAGTTTTTTGTTTGGAAGTGACTACGGATACGCCTGTCCTGACGCAATTCAAATAAAACGGTCAGTTTGCCAGGCAAACAGTGTACTGCTCGTAGCATAACGGTTATGCGTTATGGCTGCTATGCCAATGGTTTTCGGTTCGACTCTCACCTTGCCGATTCCGTTCTGTTTTTTTTTCTTTTTTTTTCAGGCTTAGGTGTTATGTTTAGGCGTTAGGTTAGAGTTAGGTTAAGGTTAGGTTTAGGTTTATCTTTTACGTTTAGTTCCTTTCTACCAAGCCTACTACACTCTCGTTGTGCGTTACTATTACATCACAGGTGGAGTATGAATAAGTTTTCGAATTTCAAGATCCATAGGCGTATCCGTAGCCACTGCCTTCTTGTTTCTAGTTTAATTTGGCAGTATCTTTGTTCATTCTTGGTCTGTTTCCTAGTGCAAGGCATAAAGCTGTGGTTTTATACATTCCACCTATTTCAAGATGATGCTATGATAATATTATATTGTGCATGAATATAAGTTGTTTATGCTACATGAATGGTTGTGCACAGTTAGCCTGTGACTACACCTGAAATATTCCTAAAGGTAGTCCTTATAATATCTTGTTGATGAGTTTTAAGTTCTGTCTGATGGAGTGCCAGGTGTTGATTATTAAAACTTGCAACTTGTTGCTTCAAATTTCAAAATTTTTCCCTCTTCAACCTGTTCTACATCGCTATAGTGTAGGGAATTAAAATGGAGGCTGAAGTGCATTCTCATCCCACATTGCATGTGTTTATCAGTTCGACTTTATCAAGCTTCACTTCTGAAAAACGATTTGACAAAAGTTTAAGAATTGCTGAATTGAAGGTACGTTTTGCAACATTTTGCTTACTATGTATGCAATTGGTGTAGTCGAGCAAAGACTGATGAATGAGTTCAAAACCAAGTCCACCCAGAACTTGATTGAAATCTGACATACATTTAGCAGACACAGGCAACCTTTCAAAGCAAAATTTTATTAAAGCAAAGATGTTAAAAACAATCAAGAAGGTTTTGGTGATGTTTAAACAAAATAATCTTGGATCAGGACTGTTTTTTATCAAATTGACATATGTTGCTAAAATAGTACTTTTGCAGCATAAAATCAGGACAGATTTATCAACTTCATTGAAACTAACGAATTCTTCAAATACTATTTGTGGTGTGTTTTTAAAACATTTTAAATTGTTCTTGATCTATTTTCTAATTTAGATTTCTCTAATCTATTTAAGATAGTATTGCTTTTGCTGTTTTTAACAGTTATAACACTCCTAACATATAGTCTTAAGTAAATCTTAAATTTGACATTTTCGATGCAGTGGCCCTTGTTGCGATGCAATGGTGTGTTTATCATGTACTACACACTGGTAGATTTCCATGTGTCCATTGGCGGCTTGGTGCAAACCTGATTTCTACTTCTGTGTTCCTCTGCACTGAAATCATTTCTAATTAGCCTTGTTCCACTGGCACTAAACTTACCTATGGCATCACACTTTGGGGCATTGCAGTTGTTTGAACAAATGCTTTTAGCAGCTTCAAACTAAACTTTGTTTTGCTGAAATTGAAATAAGTTATTCAATGTGTGGCCCCATAAAGATAGTGAAATAATTTTTGGCCCAGTGGGGCATATCGGTTGGACTTAGCTGTACTAGTCTCAAAACATGCTTCACCCAAGCAATGATTTCTAAAATTATCTATTAATGTGTTTTTGCCCACTTTTTGTACATTGACTAAATTGAAGGGTGTTTGTTCTGTGATGGTTGTGTGAGCTTGAAGTGATCAGATTTTTTTTGTATAAAAATGGTAAACCCTGTCTTTGTAATGCTATAGTTTTAGAAATATGAATATTTTTATCTCAGATTAAAGTGAAGAAAACATACGGATTCTAAAGAAGTGGTTGTTCAGTGAAGCACCCCTTGACAGTTGATTTTCTCCAAGATTTTAATTTCTTACAAAGATATTTGACAGCCAACCTGTAATTCAATTCCCAATGAAGTTGTATAATGATAGATTTTCCTTGACCTTAGTCTAGTGGATGACCAAAGCAATGCACATAAAGACATCTGCTAAAACTGCAACAGCAAATGTCAGTGTTTCTTCAGATGAAATTCTGTTGCATGATTTTTCAATGATGAATTAGTAGATATTTTTCATAATCAAGGTTTAGGTAAATGACAAAATTCAAAACTTCATGTTAAAGATCTTTGAATATATTGTAGCACTGCAATACTGTGCATAGTGTTGCTATATATGTCAGCGGCAGCGATGTTGCAAACCATTGTATGACCAATTGATGGTTTATTTTCAGGGTAAGCTGGAATTGATTACAGGATGCTCATCATTATCAATGGCGCTGGAAGTTTATTCAAAAGATGACAAATTGATATGTAGTTTGAAATCAGATGATGCCATGCTTGGTTCTTACCCTATTGATGATGGTATGAGAATCCATGTAAGTTGTGTATTTAGTTTAAAGTACTTCAATTATGTAAATGTCTGATTAAAGCTTTCCTTAACAGGTCATCAGTACAGATTCGCAAGCACCTGGAGCGTTTACAGACACTTCACAGATTGAGAAATACACCATGTCAGATGCTAATTACAGTGAAAGAAAAGGTACTTGTTTAACAATTTGTAGATGCTCAGCACTGCTTATAGTGAAGACTGCAAACATCTTGTTGTTGTTCTGTTGTTACTCGACGGATTCAAAGAAAAAGTTTTGCTGGTGTTTTCATCACAAGACTGAAATGCTGAAATGCACAACGTGCAAGTTCATTGCGTTACGACTGACTTGCATGTTTGAAGATGTGAGAACAGCTATATATTCATGAAAAGTATGTGTTGTGAAAATTTTTAATGTTAGTCATATGACATTCTTTAGATACTGTGCGGGCGTTCAAGAAACAGCAGCAGCTCGGTCGGTTTGACCCTGACAAAGTTCGAATGAAGGAAGAGCTGGAGAAACAGCGGCTGCTCGAAGAGGAGGAAGCTTTAAAACATTTGTCAGTTGACAGCAGATGTGAAGTCAATGTTCCTGGGCAAATCGTACGCAGGGGAACAGTGAAGTTCATAGGTATGTTAATTAGAGTATTGATGTTGATTTACATAAAGCCCCGATTCACAATGAAGTGCTGACTCACAATTCCAGATTTCAAGTAGAACGATAACCCCAATATTCTCCAGGTACATGTTTGGCACAAATAAAACAATTCCAGCAGATTTTTCAGATGGGGTAAATACTCCGCGCGATTTTTTACAACTAGACTCATCTTAAACTTCGGTGCCGCATGTGTCTTAGCAACTAGTGTTGGTTGTAATTACCGGCAGAGGATGGAAAAGCTCGCGTATCACCTTGTTTTTACATTCTATAATGTTAAAAATGATTCTAAGGGTCACGGACGGACTCTGACCGTTGGACGTTTGTTGCAATGCCCGGGAAGCTTACATTAGCCATGACTTGATTGTCCACTTGTATGGACCAATGCTGGTGTCATTGCATTTGAATGTCGATAGCTACACCAAGTAGTAGTTGAGAATATTTTAAAATTGGTTAGTTTCAGTTGCGCTTAAATTAAATGATTCTAAAAGTAAAACTTCATTTGCAGTGGATCAATTCAGCAAAACGCTTAGCTTTGCGCATGGCAACACAAATTCCTGATTGTTCTGAAAAAGTCACTCTTATCCGGGAGCATGGTTGCCACAAACGGCAGATTGCCGTTATAACCACAACAAAATGTTGGTGACCCGTTGTTCGTTGTAATGCTGTGATCAGTGGTGCCACTCCAAGTGTTTTTCCACTAGATCTAGTGTTTTTTCACTTCATCTAGTGTTATAGTGTTTTTTTATGACTATCTAGTGTTTTTTATGAGTGAGCTGAATGTAATTAATTGCACAATTTTGTGTAATTTTAACATTAATTGAGACCTTTTGATTTAGTGCAATTGCAATTTGCTAAAAATTATACCTAATCAAATCTTAAATTACACAAGACAATATTATAATCTGTTTTGAGTTAAACCGCTGTGAAGTCACTTGGTCATCTGTTAAAAATTTCAGTGACCTGTACAAACAAACACAAGCGTTGCTGCTATCTCCCGTTTTCTTCGTCTCTCGTTTACAATGAGTTGCACAGTTGGCACTGCAATGCATTTTATGGGCATTTTCACTGTGTGTGTAAGTTTGATTTTGTAATCTAGTGTTTTTTTGTCATGAAATCTAGTATTTTTCCGCAACAACAGAGTGGCAACACTGGGTGTGATTTAATAAGGTGGCAACAGTAACACGAATATCGTTAAGGAATAAAACGAGAATCAACCTGCATTTGAGCGCCGAATGTCAGCATATGTGTTTGGCAACAATGTAAAGCGTTTACTACAAGCACAGTAACAATGTAAAGCGTTTACTACAAGCACAGTAGGCCGTAATTCGAAGCTACCCGATCTTTTTACCACGACTTTTGACATGAAAAAGTATTTGAAGCTGTAACGTAATACAGTGCTTGTTGCCGGTTATTTTGAAGAGCTTAAGTTTTTCCGCATGTTTTTATATTTTCGAAAAGACACTACAAAGATTGTTTGAAGTTTTCTACAATACATCTCCTTAAAAGTAGTATCGATCCATCCGTAAAAGGTTTGGACTGCTGTAGGTATTTTACTTACAATGCAAACCTGATTTGAAAGATCTTGCCACTTGCGCAAGTCTCATCATTTGTAATGTGGTCTGTCTGGAAAACCCAGAAAAGTAACCAACGTTTCTGAAACAAACTGTATTCATTCAAAAGCGTGAGTGGAGCTTTTGCATTTTCATCGCCACTGAAATTTTTTTAACACCATAACTGAAGGCTGGTGTCTTCAAAATTACAACTGCCATCGCATTTTTTAATCAAAATAACGGTAGTGTGTATGAAAGATACAGATTACTGTCTTTATCGATTTGGTGGTTGGAAACGAAGTATCAGTGATTATATTATTTTTAAAAATCCATGTAGCCTATTGAAATTTTTGGATGCAGAGTAACTATGATTAGCTCCGCAAATCTTGACTGCGTTGAAAGTTCATGCTGAAGTTGGTCCAAGTTGACCGCTTAGCATATAAAGTTAGGTTTTGCAGCCAACGATATTAGCTTTGTGATGTTATGTTGCATAACACTAACAACCTACGGTCGATACCCAGTGCTGTCCACGCTTTGCATGCTTTTCAGGCGAGACTGACTTCAAACCGGGAGTGTGGGTTGGAGTGTGTTACGATGAACCGTACGGAAAGCACGATGGTACAGTACAAGGCAGGCGCTACTTCGAATGCCAGTCGCCGTACGGCGCTTTTGTTCGGCCGAAAAACGTAGAATGCGGTGATTACCCTGAACTGGGACTAGATGATGAGGATGAGATGTAATGCCGGCGCCGTGCTGTTGCAGTGAAGCTGTAACTTTCATTTCTTCTTTTTTATACAAATCGTCCATTTTACTGTGGTCATGTTATAAGTCGTTTTCACCGTTCAGTTCACTGATGCTGCTGCAGGGGCGGGTCCAGGAAGGAGCGATCGCCCCCCCCCCAAAAAACCCACGAAAATAACTTTATTCGCTATGATTTCGTACAATTCGGAAAACAACATTCGCGATGAAAGGCCATTTTGTTGTCCACTGTTTTGTAACAGCAGTGTTGTAAAATGCTTCATACCTCTTACAGTAATGAACCCGTACTGATTCTTGACTGCCAAATACT
>Ga0210059_1010361_pt1 | contig 14417 bp, 6 predicted proteins | sample Ectturendosymbi2_FD_188042 | JGI IMG/M metagenome (GOLD analysis project Ga0210059, IMG submission 188042) | Ecteinascidia turbinata endosymbiont from Florida, USA - Sample 2 (SPAdes) (version 2) | ecosystem: Host-associated > Tunicates > Ascidians > Unclassified | place: Key West, Florida... | reverse complement strand
AGTACTGCTGGACATTACAGAATAAGCAATCTTCAAATCGTCAAAACTATCTGTTGTTACTACATACACATGTTTGGACTGTTCCAACTGTCTGTCTTTAATTTTATTGCCACAACATACAACTATTTTAGTACAGACAACGCAGTACCTTTCCATGCTTGCACTAGTTTCTTTTGACATCACAATGCCATGAAGTTCACTTGGACTTGAAAAAGGTGCTTTTAATGTCATCCACTGTGCCAAGCACACACTCCAGCAGGCAGTAGCAGATGAATCTTATTTCCTTTTTTAACTCTTGTTCTGGAGGATCAGTGAATCACTAGAAGGTCCTTACGTATACTATGGCTACATCGAGGTGTACCGTGGCACTGAAAGCACCACACCGAAACAGTCAAAATATAGGTAAGTGAATTTGTAACTAATCTGCATAAACATATGTGGAAATGAACATTTTCTACATAAAAAGAGACATTGTTGACACAGCAAGTCAGCAACGTTTACCATGGCAAAATCGAAACATAAGTATACAAAACACAGCAACATCACAAGCAATTCCGATTAAGGTACAGATTAAAGGCTAAGAACATAACAGTAGGCTACTTAACGACTTGCATGGTTGAACTCTCTCAACACTGAAAAAGTGTAAGCCAACGATGGAAACATTTACTGAATACCACAAGACATGAAAAAATATAAAGACACTGAAGCCATCCAAGGAATAGAACATTTTTCTCAGCAAATACTGGAACCAACATAGCTCTCAGTTCAGGAGATAACTGCACAAAATTTAGGAAGCAGAAGACGAAAAAGGGCATAATATTTGAAACTACGGCACACATCTGTGGTAATATTGACAGACAATTCTTTTTACAATTATTAGGGCACACTCAACAGAAAAAGTACCCTTTTAAAATTGGTTGTAAATTTTTTTCTGAAGGGCGTTGTATTAATATTTTGGCATACTATTGTGTATAAATAGTTGCTTTATTGTATGACAAAAGTTGAGCTTGTTTGGACTTGAATTAAAGTAACAGTGGTTGGAAATGCAAAAAAGCATCAACTATACCCCACTTTCCCCAACATTATTAAGCAAGAAATTACACGTCTACAAAAACAGTTGAAAAGCATTAGTAACACAACTGGTAGCAAATGTAGTGATAAAGCATGATAACTTGTAGTCTAGCAGCTTGGAATTAATGCACACATTGGCAATATTTACATGGCTTTGTCAAAGAGCATCTTCTGTCACATCATGACATTCTTAGTTCTTCTAGTGACAAGGGTAGAGTAGAAACTTAATACTGAAATTAATTAATTCTCATAAACTTTAGACAAACCTTCAAACAACTACTGTCAACTCCTCAAATATGACTACTTGTTAAGCACAGATGCTTTTATGAACAGACACTGGTCATGACATATAATCAAAATTTTTTCTCCAACCTGCAGCTCAAAATCTAGTATTGACAAATATCTACAGTACAGTAAATCTTACTGCCATGAAACATAAAACAGAACAAAAGAAAATGCATTACTGATAAATGAACTCAGCTCTACGCTGCTGTTTACAAAAAGTTCTATAACACTGTTATAAAATGCTTCTGAATTGGACATCATACTTTTCAACAGAGACTTTTCAATTGATATCAGTGACAAATTAGAAAGTCTCTTTTGGCCCTGAGTATTTATTAAATACGTCTTCACCCTTTTCAGTGCAGAAAATGAACGCTCCACTGATGCAGTTGAATATGGTGTGGTGAGAACCAAGATAACCAAGCTACGCACTTCCATAAAATCACCATACAGGCCATTTTCATGAGTTTTTGCTAAAATCACTGTGTGAGTATAAAACGTGAAGTTCTGATCTCAAACGAGAAAATTCAAACTGGAATTTGTACATTTTGTGCAAACATTGAAAACTTCTTTCTGGAAAATTGTTTACATAAAAATGGAACTGTTTGCCATCTAGTAGTTCTACAAACCCCATGTCCTTCACTGATTTAAACCTATGCTTCAGCTGCACAAGAGTGGTGTCCATTATTTCAAAGCATAATGCTCTGTATTGGACTTCTGGTTGCAAATTGAACCTTAATTTTCTGCAAGTAGGCATACCACATCTTTCTGTCACATTTTCCCAAAAACCACTGAACTTGCTAGTTTTGATTTCTTCAAGTTTTTTCATAGTTGTTTCAATTTCTTTGACACAAAACAAAATGTCCATGGATTTTGACTGCAGAATATTGCAAAGATTTTGGGTAAATGGAAAAACTAAACTATAAATTTGTAGCAAAATGTTGAAATCAAAACCGGTGAGAGTCAATAAAAATCCTTGAGCTTCATTCATTGACTTCTGATCAAAACTTTGGGGAGTTTCCACAATATTCTCAAAAAGCTGCAATAGATCTTCCAAGTTATCTTGAACAGTTTCCACTAATCGAGCAGAATAGCTCCACCTAGTTGGAGCAAGTTTTGGAAACCTTGTCTTAACAATATCATCCAACAAAGACATTCTTTTGGATGATGTTGTAAAAAAAGTGGACAAACCACCCTAGGTGAAAAAAAAAACACATTACACTTTGCATTTGAAGAAGCAGCTTGGCTTAGTATAAGATTAAGCCTGTGTGCATAACAATGAATAAAAATTGCATCTGGCGCATGTTCTTTAACTTTTGCTTGGACACCTTTCAATTCACTAGACATAACAGCAGCACCATCATATGTTTGGGCAATTAATAGACAATCAAACTATTTTAGCTCTTTAACAACCAAGTCTGAAATAGCAGCAGCACTGCGATCTTTACTTACATCAGAAAATATGATAAAACTTTCACAGACTGCTCCATTGGAATTGACATAACGTACGACTGTGGACAACTGAGAGTAACAACTAACATCTGATGTTTCATCCAACAATACTGAGACATACATACATTTGTGGATTTCTGTTTTTATTTGAGCAAGAATAACACTGCCAACAGAATCAATGAGGTCATTTTGAATATCAGGTGACAAATGTTTGAAAACAGTAGCATTTTCCAGATGAGTTTGCATCTTTTCATCAAACTCAGCTAAAAAATATGCCAATTCGATGTAGTTTCCCCTATTGCTTGAATTTTCACTTTCATCATGTTCACAAAAAGGAATTTCTTGAACACCCAAGAAGCAAATTGCACGAATCATCATCCTTTTCAAAATTTCTCTATTACGATTAACTTAAACTTGTTCATTGTGTTTTGTAATTGCAATACTTTTTTGATCATCCAACAACACATTAATCCTGGTTTGACCAAATGTGTTGTGAGCTAAAAACGCCGTCAGATGTGAAGCAGTCTTATCATGACACCCAGCAGCTGTGTGCAAGTTATTGAGATCATCATAGCCGAATTGGGCTGAGCTCCAGACTGAACTTTCATTTTTCGAAAACAGCAGACACAGCCAGCAATACAATTTATTTGTTATACTACTTCCACATAACCAGCTGTACTTTTCATACAGTTTTGGATGAAATTTCCTTAAAAAAACGTTGTTTTGCTCCACAAGCTTCAACTCTGGTGTTGGCCTCCCTGCATCGAGTACACTTCTCTTCTCCCCAAGCAATGAACTGAAATTTGTTGCCTTCAGCCTAATTATTAGATCATTTTCAACAGCTACTACTTGTACTTCCCCCATCATAACTCCAACCTTGTTCTAATCTAATACAATTGCAAATGAAAACTCAAAAAAAATGATGCACTTAGTATGTCAATTTCTGAAGTGAAAATATTTCCGTCCAATTTGATGGTGTTTGCTTTTCTACTATAGTATTGCCTGTATGAACACAATAACACTACTAATAATTTCCTGCGTGCTACATTTTCTTCAGTTTGTTGTGTGCTACATTTTCTTCCGTTTCTTGCGTGCTACATTTCTTTTAGCTTATCAGGCACAATTTTATAGCATGTTGGGTGCCATTTCATAACAAAAAAAACATAGGAAACATGCGAAATTTCATTTGACTCGAACTTGCAAACCAATGACTCGAATTGACTCGACAGTTCTTGTGACCTGAAGGGCTTATTACTCTGACTCAACAAAGATGACTGGGGCACATCACTGAAAAATAAATGGTTATACGTGGGCGGATCAGGACTGGTTCGGACTGATGATTTTCAAAAAAATTGCGGACCAGGACTGTATCGAATTCAGTTTTTTCGAATCAGACTGGACTCGGACTGAAAAATTTCTCACTTCGTCCATCTCTGCTGATCCTTGATCTTCCTTGCTGCATCATATGATTTAGTTTTGGTTTTGGTTTTGGTGGATTCCCATATTGAAAAGTATAGTTTCACTTTGCTACCTTTGCTTACCTTCGTTCCGAGCAGATGGCTTACCTTATGCAGTCGTCTGGGAACCAGTGCACTTCAACACTTTTTGTTATATAATGCATTCTGAACTACAGTTTGTTTTCGAATGATATTTGGAGATATAATTAATAGTGGTGGTAAGTTGGTTATAATTACAACTTTTGCATATATTTTCTGAATTCTCTCTTCTCTCAAGTCAAGGGTCTTGTTTTTGTTAGTCGTTTTTGTTTTGCTAGTATTAAGGAGGTGTTGCAAATAGAGTTGGTCTGGATTTGTGATTTTGGGTTTGATTGGTAGAAAGTGCTTAGACTGTATTTCAAAACACGCCCTGTACACTTATTTGACTTGACGTTTTCTCAGCCAGAGATCAGGAATACCATAGAATATCGTTTTGGAGTAGGCCTGCTGGAATGATTTGAGTCAGAATTGAAACTGGTTAACTGGGCTAAAATTTGTGCTTGTGGTCAAATCTCAAGTCCGTTTCTGGAAAACCATTATCACCGACAAACACAACTTAAAAACTGCTGTACAATTTAATTTTGAAGTATGTACTAAGTAATCTCCCAATATTTAAGTTATGGTTTTGAAAATTATTTTAAGCAAATGGTAATCGATTTCAGAATCCTTCTATTAGTGAGTGATGTCAAATAACAATGTTAAGTATTTACAGGAATAACAATTGCCTGTCCAAAGTGATACCTAGTACGGATGTGTGATATGGTATGCAGCTAAGGTTATTTCTGTTCTCCATATATTAAGTTATTATGACTGCGATGTCTGGTAAATTGTGATGTTATTTTAAGACAACCACTGTGGTGTGAAACAAATGTGCATGTGACTGTGAAGAGAATGTTATGCATGTGAGACAAGGGCAGACTGCGGTGGATGAGCAAATGAGCTGAATGTTAACTCTCATGTTAGGTGAATGTGTGCATTTAACTCCTTAAGATACCTGTGTCTCATCAGCCATTCGGCATAGCACTGCAGCATAGCAATACAGTAAGCTCCGGTTAATACCACGGTTGATAAATATCATGATTTTTAAGAAAAAATCAAAAAAATAGATTTTTTTATTTAAAGCTTACTTTCTTGATATTATTGATTTAATGCGTAGGGGGTAGCTACTTAATCCCTGTAAATTTTAATTTTAAAAATGTATTTAATACAACTTTTTTGTGCTTTGTTAACTTCAAGTACAGCATCTAAACACAACTTTGTTTTCATTCAAATTTTTTGTTTTTATGTAATATCCTTAATGAAAATCCATTCATAACACGAGTACCGCTACATAAAACATAATATTTATTGAAATGACAATACTGAAACTATCATTTTAGCAAATTGATTGATACTCATGGCATGTTTGTTAAAAAGCTTGTACGTAAATACAACCTTGCCAGCTTTTTGATGTGAATTCTATTGCTAAAATTAATTACTGTAACACGGCTTTCACTGTTCAGCTTCTGCAAAAGTATAACTTACATGCGGAAAATGGTAAAAATCTATAATATATCTGTTATTATGAATCAAATATGTTCTACAACTACTATTTCTACAGTCAACAGTCCACATCAGTGGTTCTTAATCTTTTAAATATTGTTACAACTGAGAAGGGCCTGATGGACTACAATTATCCTCTTTTCAAAAATAACAAACTACAGCTTGCAATCAATTAAAAATAAAACAACACAAAAATTCCACCATAGTTTGCATTGAAATGTCCATTAAAAATATGCAATGGGATATCTGATACCATTTATTTTGCTATTAAGCAGTGAGACCTAGTCCTTAAGACTTGTAAATCTAAACTTCAGAAAACCTTCTCTTGGCAATTTAATTTCTTTGGAGCCAGTAGTTTTTAGCTTGCACCAGACTACACTGCTAAGGACTATTAGTCACCAGAACATGGTCTAGGATACATGCGAGACTCCAGACCAGGGCTGCAGAAACTGTGGAAATCGGAAGGAGCTTCCCGGGAAATCGTACATGCTCACGGGAAAATAATCAGCTGCAAGTCAAATAAAATCAAATAATCGCTAAGAATTACAAGAAAACCACAAAAGGGACTGTACGAATTTCCGCGCTCAGTCACGGTGGTCCAATACCTGGCATTGTGACGCAACAGTTACGCTGCCTAACAATAGTGGTCTCATGCAGTCGCTGGTCGCATGCAGGGTTGCCAAATTGGCATTTTTGAAACTAAATTTTGAAATTCAGGCCTGTTTTGATGCACTTGGCTTTTTTGAAAATCAAAAATACCAGTACAAATCTGGCTTTTTCTTTTTTATTTTTTTCAGTCTGAAAGGCTTGGCTCTGGCTAAACATTGCCTGAGCTGCATCCATTACAAATCGTTTCTGACGGGAGTCTAGGACTATGCAGGGTGCAAAGAACATTGCAAATATTTTACTGTTGCCCTAAAAATTATTGATGTATTTAATAAGAAACAAATGCATGACAGTGTATTTACGGGGAAAAAATTTGCTTATAAAAATGTGAAATGCATTTTATCGATGTTTCTGACAAGTTTTAATATCTATTTTTGTTCGGTTATGCATGTTTCACTGTATGTGTAGCCTATTTGTCTTAGGACTGCTATCTGGTTTATTTTGGCTTTTTTGAGAAAAGGTCTGCCTTTTTTGGTGAACCTGGTTGCGTGTCGTAGACTCGTAATGGCAGCGGAAAGCTGTTAGTTTTAATATTGCTGCTATGATGGCACATGTTGTCAGAGGACATTGAGGCAAACATGTCCTTAAAGCTACAGTACGTGCTTTTATGCGAGTGAACTTCATTGCGTTAGATAGCAGAATGGACAGTGGCACTAGCATCAGCTGGAAGCTTTTGAATACATTCACATTGTTAATACTTGTCTGTACGACAGCTTTGGATAAATGGTTGCCTTACTGGGTTACCAATCGAAATGGTATTGCATTCCGAATGCCATTCCAAAATGTAGCGCCATTCAAAAATGTTCAACTCGTTCTCAAACCAGCATTCACTGACAAGCTCACTCCAGTAACTGCCCACTTGCTGCTAAAAAATGCATGCATAAAAGTACAGATCGGGTCGTTCTGCAGGTCGGATAGGTTAAAAACCAATTGCGCCACCACTGAACTGGCCGCAACAATCAACATCTGAAACATGACGCCATTCTGGAATGGCATTGCACTTATAGCTATAGAGCTTAATTTTTTTGAATGAGCATAAAATTGCTACAGAAAACATTCACGATGCCGATACCCAAGCTAGCACTTTTAAACAGGATTTTTTTATGTTTATTCCCGAAAATAGGTTAGTTATTATTACGAGCATATAGTCGCATACAGTCGATACCAATTCTTGAAGCTGACTTTTGCATCTTTGACTTTGTATATGATGAAGCAATAAGTATAATTCAGTGTAGGCAGCACAAAAATCCCAATAATTAGGTACAGTATTTGCTAAAAACAATGCTGCAGACCTTCTGTTGCAGAAAGTAACACAATATGCAAAAAAGTTTTAACGCGATCAAGTTTATATCAAAAATGTTCAACTCTTGCCCAAACTAGTGTCCACTCACAACAAGCTCACTCTGGTAACTGCGCAATAACACTCAAAAAAATGCATTCATGCGTAGAACGCTCACTCAATAGAAACTTATAACACTGTCTGAATATCGTTCTACAGGTTGGATCGGTTAAACCAATTTCGCCACCACCAAACTGGCTGCAACAATCAATGCTTGAAGCACGACGCCACAATCACTTCAAATGCTGTGCCACTAGCAAATTAAAACCACTTTTCTGAAAGTCGCATGCAGCTCCCAAGCACCTTTTGTGCGGCTCTCAGCAGCCTTTCGATAAAACCAGTAGCGTAGCCAGCCCAAAAAATGGGGGGAGGAACTATTGACACTATTTTGTTTGGGATACCGCCTCTCAAAGCGCAAAACGACTGTATGTTCTAAAAATTAGGGGGAATGGCCCCATAGGCCCCCTGGTTATGCCTGTGAATAAAACCTTTAATATTTTGTGTAACAGACTTCGTTCTGCAATAAAACAAAACGTGTGAATTGACTTGCGTTAAACTTTTTTAGTGCGACTCTCACAAAATGGTAGATCTGGATTTGGCTCCCTTCAGCGAAAAGGTTGAAAACCACTGGCTTATAATGTGCAAGAGCCGCATGCATGCCGCGATTACGTGACTTGAGAGTAAGAATTGCTCAACCTCGCTCTGCAAGTTGCATACAATCTTGCCGTAACACATGCGTTAAAGATTATTTAAATTTATTATCCAAAGAATATCTTTAGTTTGGTGTCTAGAAGTCTCTCAATGGTCTACAAACCACGATTTGGTTGGTCATTAGAAACTGTGTTACGATATTTCATATGTCGGCAATTGTTGCAAAGCTTCATGTAAGCAGTCCGTATTACTTTTAAATAAATATCTAAAACTTTAATGTAGTAAAAAAATTCCTTGTAACTTGAATGGTGCCCACAAAATGCAAATTTTAGAAGCCCGTTATACAGGGATTAAGCACGAGAATTTGCTACTTCACGGTGAAGATTTGCCGCTTCCATCGGTTTTGCACTGCTTCAGTATGTCGTTTTTGCATACCGAGCGGTAGCGTGGTACACTGCGGCGATGCAACTGTTTACACGTTGAATGTGAACCGATGCTAGTAGGCTGAATCAATCCAAGTTGATCTACGTGTATGCAGTGATAGTTAAGGCTTTTGAATGCTACGTTTTTAAGAAAACAAATTTATTTTGTGATGTCATGAAGGGGCGAGCGTCTTCAACTTGCAGCCCACAGGAAATTTCGAGAAGCTTCCCGCGAAATTTGCATTTTTTCAAGCCCTGCTCCAGACTAACGTCACAGATGGCATGGTGTTATAAGTGAAATGAAGCAACATATATGAACGCACACAAAAATACGTTCTACAGAGTTGAAAATGTTTTGATACAACATAACCAAAAAATGATGATCTAAATTATCCCCCTAAAATGTCAAAAATACCCATTTAGGGTAATTTTCCACAAGTTAAGAATCGCTGTCGCACATGTTTAATGGGATTTAGCTATCACTTTATGCTAGTCTACACTTTCAAACTTGTGGTATGCCAACAGTTCTGAGTCTGCAAGGGTTAGTGATTTCAGTCCACATGCCATTTTTGCAGTTGTTTGACAGAATCGGTGACTTCACAGAAACTATGAGTGATAAAACTTCAAAAATAATAATAATTTATTACAGACATATGGTGCATATCATAGAGGCAATCATACAACACAAGAGCAAAAAAATGGTTAGCCATACAGTAGCACATTACAGAATCGGTGTTTGCACACAACCAACACTGATAGGAGCAAAACACTTTAACACCACCCCAACTGTAGCATCATTCACCCATCATAAATGCAAGGATCCAGTTGTGTGAGAGAAATTAAGGCATTCTAACATCAAAACTTTGAGGTAAACAGCTAACAGAGAAAAAGAAAAAAGAGTAAGATAAGTCAAATGGGGGTGCACATTGGCACATGCAGGCATGCAAACTATTCCGATCAAGGTTTCAAATGCTTTGCAATGCAATTATCATGATATCAACAGCCAATTAGTTTTCCTGAATTTTAAATCAGGATTTGGCAATTAGCATTTTACCAGTTATATTTCTTACTTTTTGTATGCTTGGTTTGTACACATTGCACACAGGATTTTTTTACTACACAAAAGCAACACTTATGAAACGCAAACACCAAAACAATGCACCAACAACTATTGCAGTTGATCGCCATCATATACAAGTATTGAATAATTGATGGAAAACAAAGATTTGTGAAAAGCATCGAACATTTGAAGTGATCGGATGAAAAAGTTAGATGAAGATGAGCAGTGAAAAAAATCAATACAAATTGCTTCTCACCAAGCCATCAAAGGTCCTGACACAATGGCTAACCTGGCGTGGGCGAACACTAACATTTCTGGGTACGTAATTTAACTCACTGATTTAAATCATTCAACCCTGGCCATCCTCGGTTGATACAACCAACCTCATGGTACATCCAAATTGCTTGGAACCGAATCTTCTTAACCATTTCCCATTATAAAAACTATGGTCAATACATCCAACCACCACTTAATCCATGCACTTTTAATTCCCTATGCAGGCAAACTGTTTTTTACTATGAACAAGTAATGGTCTATTGGGCATGCTTAGGATGGACATGCTTAATGCTCTGAAGGCAGATGTAGGTGGCCATCTCACAAAAGCATTTTTGCCTAAGCAAACCTCTGCGAAGCTTTTTCAGTTCTGAATAGCTATAGTGCAATGCATAAACTGTATCATTTTTACCCCTTTGGGTTTGTTTAATTGCAAATTTAGGAAAATCACTTAAATCCAACACATAAAGCAGTATACATATCAAATAACACTTATTACAGCCTATGTTCAACACAACATTCCCTCAGCTTGGCTAAGCACGCTTTTAGGGTGCCCTGTAAAAGATTGATTTCCATTTATTAATAGATCTTGATTGCAGATGTAAAGTAGCATAACCAAAGTTGTGAAAACTGATATTTTTACAATGAGCAATTACAACACAACAGTAGTAAAATAATGTTTCTTATCAGCCCAAGCCTAATCTCAGCCACCATCGCCCTCACGCCAAGGCTATTCTACTCTTGTCAATACTCTCCTGTGGGACACAAGAAAGATTAAAAAGTTTTGAAAGCAGAAAATTGAAGAGATCACAAACTCTCAGGCGTTATGTGTTTGCGTAAAGTTCATATCAAAGTGCAATGACAAAATATTTCTTCCATTGTATTTTTACCTTAATTTATTGTGTAATGCTGTTTTTCTCTACTCTAATTATATCATCGTACATCCATTAATGTCGTGGTTTTCAACCTTGGAGTCATCAACCATTTTTGAGGGGTTGTGAGTAGATATTTTATGTACACAGCTGTATTATGTTTGCTTTATTTCAGTTTTAGATGGGGATTGTTGGGTTATAGTGGTTGCTATAATGGGTCGCCATACAAAACAGATTGAAAACCACTGCGTTAATGACATCCGATGACTTATCTTCTATGCATATAAAAGATGAATAACAAATATCCTAATGAAGCATTTTTATTTTTTGCATTGCTTGTTTGTTTGATTTTTTGCACAAGCCAGATGCTTTAAACCGCTAAACCTCAGGAAGCAATTGCTTTTTTGTTAGTAGTACTGCATTTTTGGGACCAAACAGTGGAAAACAAACATATCTCTCACCTTTTTTTTATAACTTAGAGCAATCGGCTAAAAGTATAACCATCTTGTAATTATTCAGCAAATTTATCTGTATTCTAAGAATTTCTCCCATTGTTTGCAGAAATGGTTTTGTCATACTTACGCTATTTGCCACATAAGTTTTATCTAGCCTCAGAAGGCCATTGCTTTGACTACATGGGTCATGTTTCACACAGAGCTGTTGCAGAAGAAAACTATGTATACCACTAAACAAATGTGCATGTGTAAAAATTGTAACAGCACTTCATGTAATAATTACCTCAGATTTTTATGTGGCAACATGCTTTGTATTGGATATACTGATAATGAAATGTTAATTGTTATGCACTGGCCTTTATTTCATACAGCATCAAATTAAGCACATATTTGTGGCTTTACTCAGCATCCAGACATTGCCATTTCACATAGTTTAGAGACCTTTTAATTCTATTATTTATCAATAATTGCACTAGCTTTTTATAGCCCTCAGAAGTGATCTTGGCTTGCATTTGTTTAATGTATATGGAAAATTCATAGTATGGGCAAGTAATAGTATGTGTCACAACATGGTAAAGGACCCAATTCAAAGTCTTCAAAAAATTGATTGTTTTGTAATAAAAGCTCCATATGTCTAGTCCTTTTTGGATTTATCCATGGACCACAGAACAGAGTCACAGCTATGGCTAATTAATGTTGGTTAGAATAACATGTTCTAATATTTTATAATTAACGTTGGTTAGGATAACATGTTCTAATATTTTTGATGAATAGAAATTTTTCTAGATGAAACAAAAATGCTCTGTAGTTTTAAATGGTTGCAGCATTGTTATTTTCCATAATTATCACTCAATTTGTTATCTATGCAATCTAAACTTCTGAATTTAGTATGGTCAGTAATCATCAAACAGGACTGTTTTTCTAATTCCAAAATTGATTGTTTTGTGACAAAAATGTAAGTCCATATTTAGGTTTATTGTAATAAATATGCAAACATTACTTTTGTGCAAAATATGACTGTTACGTTTTGGGGTTTTGCAGGCAAATAAGAAAGGTTTGGGCGTATAATTTACCAAAATGGATCTGGAAAGGATTCCTACAAATAAGCTGTGAGTAAAGAAACGAAGTGTTTTTCACTCTTATCTAAATGTGAGCTGGGATGAAATTTTCTATTTAATACTTATGTAATATGAGCCAAAATCAGACTTAAAATCAAAGTTGGGTTTGTGTCATACTTCTGTAATTGTTGTTTAAGGGAATAGATTGTACTTTAGTGAAGTGAGCTGATACAAATATGTTTTCTATCTAAACTATGCAAAAATTGTTTAGTTTATACTTTCGCACTTCACTCACTTTCTATGATTGCTGTTTCCCTGGTAAATACCCAAATGTAGTGCTTCATTTTGAAGTAAATTTCCAGAGTGTGACTCAATCACTATGTAATAAACTGATCTATATTTTTGCACGTCTTAATGTAACAGCTAACCAATATGAGGTTTACAGTAATTTAAATGATACATTATTTCTGTTTCCTTGACTGCGACATTACTGATAAGGTTTTCAGCAAAATGAATTGCTGCATAACATGTACATTGCTCCTAGACTTGAGTAAAGCTTTTGATTGTGCTTATCATAACATCATACTTCAAAATTGTTTTACTGTGGAGTAAGAGGAGCATCCCTACAACTTCTTGCTTCCTTCTTGGACAACCAGGTTCAAAGTACTAAAATGGCAGATATTATATCCTTCTTGCACACAACATATGGTGTTCCACAAAGATCTTTCCTTGGAAATTTAATATAGCCTCACACTTTATCAGTAATATTGATTCATATGTTGATGATATCTATCTTCATATTTAAGGGAAGAACTAAAAAAATGCAATGAAACTCGTAATGGTTGTGCCAGTAGATCGGTGCAACGTACAATAGATCGGTGCAAAAAATAATGGTTGTGCCGGTAGATCGGTGCAAATAATGGTTGTGCATTATTAAAACACGAACAAAAACCGGTAGATCGGTGCAAATAATGGTTGTGCCGGTAGATCGGTGCAACGTACGTTTACCTTGATAAAATCGAAGAAGATTGTTACATAACAATCTTGTTGTTGAAATCCATACTATGGGTGCAGTTAATTATCAACTGCTCCTCCAAACAAGTGGCATGAACTGGAAGGGCAACTCATACCGCAAGGTCAGCAGTGCAACAGCAAAATGTTTGCGATGTAATACACTGCCTTACACTTACCTGCTTTTCAAGACGCATAAGTTAAACCCGAAAAGTTTGTTAAAATTAGATATCAAGAACACATCGATACGGTTGTTTAAATCTGCTGGGAACGTCAGCACCTCAAGCATTACTGCATTTTTAGAATTTATACTGGAACTTATCAGCGCACACTTTTGCAAAAATGTTCCAGACGAGTTTTGACAAAATGGCCGTCGATACATTGGAGATCTGTTCAACTAAAACCACCGCCAGACTAAAAACATAGAAACTGAAAAGCAAAGGCCCATGTTTTACATTATGGCAGATGTGAAAGCAATTTATCCAAGCTCGTACAGAGACACTGTGACAGAAGCACTTCAATGTGGCTTGGAGAAGCATTCCATCTTCGACACCATGACCCGTTAAAAATCATTGTTGAACTGAACAAAATTTGCCTCAACAACGTTATCACCCATCATGGTAAACACTTACATGCTGACGCCGACGGAATTAGGACCAGTGATAATCACTTTGTCTCCTCGGTAAGCATTTCTGTGCATTACACCCTACAGCCGATTGCCGGTGTACTTAGCGAGGCGTAACGTGCCCGTAAACACATCGACGACA
>Ga0210059_1010360_pt1 | contig 14417 bp, 5 predicted proteins | sample Ectturendosymbi2_FD_188042 | JGI IMG/M metagenome (GOLD analysis project Ga0210059, IMG submission 188042) | Ecteinascidia turbinata endosymbiont from Florida, USA - Sample 2 (SPAdes) (version 2) | ecosystem: Host-associated > Tunicates > Ascidians > Unclassified | place: Key West, Florida... | reverse complement strand
GCATGAAAATTCTAATGCACATGAAAAAACTAAAGTGTACATGAAAAAACTAAATTTTTCGTGTGGCCCAGGTAGATGTCTGAAGTTGGTTATATGGCCCACCGACAAAAAATGTTGCACACCCCTGTTCTAGAGCTTCAACAAAAAGATCTGTACACTGGAAATCTAGTTGGAAACAACTAAACGCAGGATCCGCATCAAAAACGCTACAAATTTGCTTACCAAGGCTCGTATATTTCAGAAAAAGTGTAATTGACGAATCGCTTACTACAAGAGACCACTGTGCCGCAGTGACTAGGGCTCTGGTATATCAGAAGTGACTAAATGATTTACTGCTACAACAATTTTGACAACTATAACTGTAACTCGCCACTAATAAATTAAATATCGAAATTTAATAAAGCTTTGAAACACTACCTTTGCTATAAAATACTATGCAGAACAACAAGATATACTGTGAAACAGGGGCGTAGTCAAAGGGACACATGGGCTATTTTGGCAAAATAACGTCACTTCATGAATATTTGTTTAAATTCATGAGAAAAGCAAGGTATCCGTGTTTTTGACCACCCCAATCAAAATGTCTGACTGCACCACTGCTTTAAGTCTGTACAGCACATTTAAAACCGTTACTACTGGTAGCCCTCACTAGCACAAGCGAACATATCCATGAAGAAGAGGGCAAATATGTAGGCCTATTTATCTGTATCAACTGATGCCAAATGTTTGCCACCAACATACCCAACAGTAGGCAGTCTATCACAAAAGCCTTCAGGCAAGCGAAGTTATCAATAATTTTAGGCAATTTAGCATGGCCGTAGCACCAGATTCTAACGCAAGACCGCCAGACACTGCACAATTCCGATTAATAGCAGTATTGTCATTCCTATATTGCTTTTCAAACAATATTATCGAGTTGTTACTGTACTGATAAAAGTCTTGACGTTTGCATTTTCGCTCGTTTTAAAGTAAGTTGTGAAGTTATACCTCTGCGCAATTTCCCAAAGTTTAAGTTAGTAATGCGTCGTCATAGGAAGGTGTTGCGCGGGGCCCCAAAAAGCGCAGGGCCCTAGGCCATGGCCTATTTGGCCTATGCGTACATCCGTCACTGCTGATGTGAACTACTTTACCTTTTTAACAATGCTCGGGCTTACAGTATACAGTCATGCAGTGTTTCAATTTTATTAATTTCTGCCTGAAAAGCACAAACAACAAACAATGTTGGAAGCACACATTGGCTGACGGGATATAAAAATTTCTTGAGCATTTTATGACCATAGTATTTTCTTAAATTTCTGCAATGCAAGTTTTTTTACCATGAATGGTATTGGTCTATGGTTTACATTTAGAATTCGTAAAATTATATCAAGCTGAAATATTTGCATATTAATGCTTTAAGTAGGTTTTAGTTCCATTTATAAATCGATTTTGTTGATTTGTCGGTTTGGGTCAACATCTGTTCATTTTACCTCAAAAAATGTGTCCCGATTCAGGCTGTGACTGCTGCATTTGTTATCATGAAAAGGTTTAAAAAACTGCATGTGGCAGATTACGAAAGATGCCATGAGAATACTTCTTATTGTGAACATTAACTGCTGGTGAATAGCGGAAAGTTTCCAAGCTGAATGAATGAAGTTCACAAAAACATTAGAAAACATTGAGCATTTTGAAAACCAAACGAAAATTTTTCTGTTCAGTACTTTATTAACGCATAGTGAATCTACACAGCGATTGTGAAAACCGAAAATGTAACCAAGAAAGCAGTTCTTGAGCCAAATGTTGAAAAAGAGGTTTGCAGAAGAAAATTTCTTGCATAAGAACTGCCATTGGTGTAACGGATAATGCAGAAGCTCCCTTTGCTAAATTAAATCACAGTAATCTACATTTACGTTGTTTAGTTTATTCACCTGTGTTTAAAAGTGCTCGGCTAGCAAGTGGACAAGTTCCTCACGAACGTACAAAGGCTAGAAATGATTTGCCCGTAACTCATTTCTTTCTGACAAACCATTTATCATTTTCTCATTTTATTGAATCACTCTGAAAATACTGGTAGGCATATGTAATTTTTCTTTGTCTAACAGTTTCTTATTTAGGTCTCGATTTGGGCCTTGTCTAAAAATTACTGTGCTGACTTAGAACTATCTGTAACCTAGTTTAAAAAATTTTTGAACCTAAATTTGCCACTGCAAGAACAAAATGTGAATCAGTAATTGTTAATTGCATTTCCCTGATGATTGCTGCTGAACTACGCAAAAAATTAGATAATGCGGATTTTGTTTCCGTTACTATTCATGCTTCGAACAGAAAAGAGCAGGGATGCCGGAGAGCGGGGACATGACGGGAGCATTGCCCCCCTGCCCTTTCATAAGAGAGGCATGGGGAACGGAGGTGCCTTTTTATAAATGTACCATAGGTAAATTCATGGTTTATCAAGATCGACTTGAAACAGATTTGATACAGCTACTCGCACACCCAGAAACTTCAGAATAGTTTTCTATAATTTTTGTTCTTATTTTTGAGGTCAACATTGTCGCTGAACAGAAACAAGCATTATTGGTAACGATTTTTTTGTTGTATAAATTTTTCATTGCCATCAACTCTTTTATTGACCCCTGCCCTATCGCTGTTTCAACGTCCCTGAAAGAGGGCAGAATTGTTCCTTGTGATTCGCAACTTTGTAGCCCACCTGATGTCGGCATGAAAGTGAAGCTTTCAGAATTTACATCGCTTCAGGTGAAACTGCTGCAATCAGGGACGCCGGAACGTCGGCAGGGGGGCAGAAAAAAAGTTGAGGGCAATGGAAACTTATGAAAAACAAAAAAATCGTTACCAATCATTAGGCCCGTAACTAGGAGGGGCGCATGGGTCTTAGCCTCCCCTGAAAAAAATTTTGCCCCTCCCTGGAAAAATGTGTTGGACATAGTTTAAAAATTTGGGCCCCTCTCAGTAACCTCTTCGCCTCCCCTGGTGTCCCAATCTGGTTAGGGCCGGCCAATTATGCTTGCTACAGTTCAACAATAATGTTGACTTCAAAAATAATAAAACAAACGATAGACAACTTGTTTCAATTCCAACTTGACAAATCATAAAATTGCCTATGAAAAGACACCTTTGCCACCCTTGTCCCTCGTTTGAAAGGTCAGGGTTTCAATGTCACCGCTCTCCGACGTCCCTGCTTGCCACTATCAGCAGTCACTGCCTCGCTACATTACCTGCAAAGATGTCTATGTTCAAGAGTCACATGCAACAAAACGCCTAATATCGTAATTTGAAGTGAACGTTTGAAGATTTGTTGCCATGTTATTATTACACGATAAAGACCAAAAGTGAAACAATCCGCTTGCAAGTTTGGCAGCTTACCCCTGCAGGCAGTAGCGTAGCCAGCACAAAATTTTGGGGGACCAAAAAATTTGGTTCTGGCCAAAATGTTTGATTTTAGGCGAATAACACTATTTTGTTTGTGATACCGCTTCTCAAACCACATGAACATATGTTCTAAAAATTTGGAGGGACATGGCCCTCTAGGCCCTCCTGGCTACGCCTATGCCTGCAGGCAAAGCAGCGGACATGAGTGAACTGCAAGCTCAGCACTGCATGACACCAGAACAGTGAACGTGACTCTTGTGCCGTGTGAGTGTCGTACCGGCAAATAATAAACTGTTATTGCAAGAAATAAATCAATTAATTGGAATTGAGCTGCTGACGTCACATTTTCTAGAAAGTTTTAGTTCTTAATCCCAATTTCCAGGGAGGGCAAATGCCCGTTTTGACCCGGGGCAGATCCTGCCAATGAGGTTAGGGAGGCGATTTCAGTAATATTTGTTAGTCAAGTCTCATTACGGGTTCACTACTTTAAGAGAGATGAAGTTTCCTTCACAACATTTCTGTGACAAAACAATGGATGACAAAATAGCCTTGTATTGCGAATGCTGTTTTCCGAATTGTACACGATCATGGGAAATAAGATTAATTCGTAGGTTTTAGGGGGGCGATCGTCTCAATCGCCCCTCCAGGATTCGCCCTTGTTTTGACGCCCCTGCGGCCGCCCATGGCATTGACGTACAACGAGTTCAAAACTGTTTGCTTGAGTTCAGTGTAAAAGCACACTCATAGCCACAATAGTCATTCTTTTCGCATTTGCATGTTTAGCAACAATGTTGACCTCAAAACTAATAACAGAAAATATAGAAAACCATTCTGAATTTTAGGTGTGCGCGAATAGCTGCAAAAAATTTGTTTCAAATTTATCTTGATGAATCATGGAATTACTTATGATACTGGTATGTAAGGGCACCTGTGCCCCTGTTGCCCCCCCTTTCAAAGGCAAGGGGGAAATGCCCCGTAATGCACCCCTATTCCGGCGTCCCTGGCTGCAATACTTAGAAAAAATTGCTACATACTCCAAGTAAGCTATGAACCATATTTGTCTGATAAGCTCGTTGTTCTGAAGCGTCCCGGTTTTCAATCACGAAAATATGGTATGCCTAGCTAAACATGTAAAATTGTGTTATACATACAAAAAGAATAGACTAATTGCCAATTAGAGAAGGTTTATGTAACAGTAACATTTCAACATTACGCTGAAGCGTTGTTTAGAAGCAGGACGCATTTATCCCATATAATCTACACGTTGTTTGTTATACAAACTTTCTAGCAAAGCATGCAATTTAACTGCTTGCTGAGTTTACTTCCTCAACTGATGAAGGTTTGCTTTGAAGTTATAAACTAAAATGCTGTTCTTTTTGTTATTCATACTGTTATTTCGTAGCGTTTATTCTATGTATTGTGCTGTTATACTTCATTATCTCCCAGCGGTTTTCGTTATACACCTCTACGTTTTTTCTGTGACATGCTGTCAAACATTTCCTTAACGTGATGATCGGTTTTGCGTTTTTTTTGTCATCACGTAAATAATTATCATACACGCATCTTTTAGAATATTTATATTTTAATTCAATTTAAAAACTAACACTGTGAACGATAAAAGCGCAAACTTCCTGGCCATCTATTACAAAGTTTTTTAAAACATGAACGAAGCTTATCCGTTACCGAACCTCCTTAAGTTTGCCTTCCTTTTTTAACCGCCTTTGTGCCTGTAAATTTGTCAACTCTCACCACGCAAGTATTATACTTTATCTGTTCTCTATTTTATCCCATATCTTCACGCTATTTAACCATCTTTGTGAATTTTTATGTACGTTTTACGCTATTTATTGTGTTGTTATACTTCATCATCTCCCAGCGGTTTTCATTTTACACTTCTACGATTTTTCTGTGGCATGCTGTCAGCCATTCCTATAACGTGATGGTCAGTTTTGCGTTTTTTGTCTTTGTACGTCATACTGCTCATTGTTTCTTGTTATTAGTAAGTTGCATGTTATATGTGGCTAGAAAACATTGCCCTGAGGAAAGCCACTCGAATAGGTGGGCGAAACGTCGGCTAATAACAAAAATCGCCAGAAGATCTGATTGATCTTCTTGGTTATAAACTAAAGTGATTTCTTGCAGTTGCTAGATAGCATGCTTTGCTTGATAACTCAAATACCGTATTATTACGTCACAAACGGCTCAGTCTTTACCTTCTGCTTTCTACGGTACAGTCGGTTGCTGCTGACATGCGACATCCCACTTGCATGCCAAGTTAGTCACAATAGATGTCGCCACTGAAGTATTTTAACTTTTTCTTGGCAAAAACAACTTTGATAGTATGGAAATGTCTCTTACAGCGAATTTAGCTTACGAATCAGAAATTCCTGGGAGTCCACAAGCTTCAAATTCTCTTGAGGTGAGGTCATGTTCCTTTTCATTTGGCAGGAAGAGTTTCCATTGTTTTTCATGTGATAAGGTATTGGTGTCGTGTCGTAGCCCTTCGTTTAAGATGCAACTTCCGGTATGAATATAAGAATATTTTCAAGATTGCATCTACGGGTGGAAATCAAGACGTGGTCAACGTGTTTGTGATTCCAGCCATTGTCCAATTAGACACTCTGTTCAACCTGCATGAAACTACCAAAAGTGGTTTGTACAGTAGAGTAGATGAAATGCCTGGAAGAGCGTAAAGTCTCCGAGACACATGTACGGTTGTTGCAATGTCCCTAGCCTTGTGTTTCTGTTTTCCACCTTATTCTGTAATAAACTCATTAGTTTTTGAAAAAGTGTGTTTGAGGTGTGCAGCGGTATTGGTAAACAAAACAAAGACTGAATTCTGTTTAGAACCTTAAAAATTGTTCTAATTATTGTAGGTATTTTAGAACTAAATTCTGAATGATCATATGCAAATCATCAATACAGCCAGTGTATGGTGGCTTTATGGTGAGGCAAATGATGCACTTGCCCGGGCACCCCTCTTTTGAAATGCTGTGGGCCTCCTTTTATAATGTCGATTAAGTTTTGTGCCTAACTGGGCAGTGTCGTAGCAGCCCAACAGGGGGCGCAGGCCGCAGGGGCCTTCTATCTCTCTGGATATATTCTCGCCCCCTGAAAAAATGTGTCAGACATATTGCATGCATAACCGTTGTTTTCGTTCTTGCTATTGATGTAAAATTTGGGCCTCCCTCAGAAAACTCTTCTCTCCCCTGGTGTCCCAAGCTGGTTACGGGCCTGCTCCGCAACAAATGTTTACAAGGGCCCTCCTAATGTGATTTCTAAAAAAATATTTCGACGTTATAGCCCATCCCGAGGCCGAATGTCCTTCAAAACAAAATATCCAAATTTTTTATTTTTTTGCTATTTTTTTCGTTCCACTGCGGACACAATTTCGACAGAATCGTCGCGAGAAAGTGTTAAATTGGTGACTGCATGTTTGTGCAGGGGGACTAGACATTGTGAAAATTTTCATTTAATTCACAACACAGCATTTGCAAATTGTGCAAATGAATCATAAAATAATCAAACATTTTCCCAAAATTTTTTGAACGAGCTTAACAAAAGGAATAGGGTCTTAATCATTGAGTTACTTGGTGCTTTGTGAAACTGGCGCAAACATGGTAAACCCTCAGAAACTTTCCGGTGTCCAACCCGCTTTTTTGGAAAAAGCAATTGGTAGCGGAAAAACAGCGATTTTCACTGCATGATATGTCAGCCAGTTTTAAGCACCATCGTTAGTTTGACGCCAAAGTCAAAGCTGAAAGAAGCAAAAGTTTGAGATAACAATTTGCAAGCAATTGCACGTTTCTAAACGTAGGCCAAGAGTTTGCATCACCAGTTTCATACGTCATCGGTCCAATCTAACTGTATATATATATATACGTATATATATTGATTTTTTTATCTTTATTGAAGAGTTCATTGCATTTGCATGGTATGATGCCATTGTTATGAGTTAGTTAAGCCTACTTTCTGTTTTTTTCCGAAAGATAAGCTGTCTACTGAAAAATGCTGACTTACTACAAGGAAGCATGCCACAGGACGATGCTTTTAGTGTTTGATGTAATTCGAGGTTATGTCGAATTTTATGGCAGTGCTTTCTTTGTGTCTAACCAATTACCAATTTCAGTTTCAGCCTGATATTTCCGAATCAGTGATAAGCAGATTCGACAAAAGTATGTTACGTATAGGCTGATTTGAGAAACTGATTCGTTTAATTAGTCATGTCACCAAGTCAAATTACCTAACATTTTTCAAGCAGAGCTGACAACGTTTCCACTGGTCTCTAATTTTTCAGGAGAATGACCCTGCACAAAATAACAGCGGATCCACAGCAGAATTCATAATACTCACAGGTAAAAATGTTTATCAATGCCAAACGCTTTAGGCATTGTGTGCTTTATATGGTGCCAATTTGTTGTTGTACGTGTTTTTTTTCTTTGCTGTAACAACACAAATTGTTTTGTAACCTCATCCCCTTTTTTGACACCTCGGCCAGGTCGACCAGTGCAACCAAAAAAGCTTGTATCTTACTCTAAGTCTAGCAGCTGCTTAAGAGCTCCATTTATGGAAAATCACAATCAACAACAAGATGTTTTTTCTCGTTTTTTGAAAATATATTGTTGTGCTAAGGTGGCTTTCAAATCATTCACACTCACTGGCAATGCTAATTCTGGTTCTAACCACAATAGGGATGTAGTTCATTGTACTTCCCTGGGAATGAATTATGGTTCAAAGAAATCTGAGTTATTTTACCCCGAGACAACTAAAAGCGCAGAAAAGACGCATATATCGAATAGAGCCCTATCTCATCTAAGAATCAACCACTTTCATGATACCAGCGTTCATAGTTTGCGTACTGAGAGGTCGACCTTGGCTCTTCTAGGTGTATGAAACTGGGAAATAACTTCAAGACCAAATAACATGGAAAGTAACACGCAAAAGATCGTAATAAATCTTTTACAACATGGTGTGTTATCGAACGTTTACTCGAATTTTTGCATTTCAGTTTTTTGTCGCGTCATCGTCACTGGTACTTTATATTTTAGAGACAAAAGAACCATCTGGACTTCAGGATGAGGTAATTATTAACAAGCCTCGACGTTCGGAGTCACAGATTAAAAAAGGCGCCATGTATCTCACTTGGAAAAATGTTAATGTTTATCTTCCTGCAAAGAGAGACTTTTTCCGAAACAAAGTATCGGAAAAGAAGTTTATCCTAGAAGGAGGTCTGTGATTGTTTTTTAAAATTTGGTTTGGCGATCGCAATTTTGTGACAGGGCCGAAACGGCATTTGGCGAAAATTAAGGCTCATGGCCACGGAGCGCTATGGCGGTTGACTTCGTGGCGGTTCAGTGGATTGAACACCCAGCTTTTCATTTGAGAGCCGGAAACTCTACCAGTACGGTAGTGTAGCCTCTGTCAAAATCGTTTGACGAAAGACGCCAAGGGGCTCGTTGCTCACACCCAAATTGCTCCTTATCCGTCAGTAATGTTTCAGACTTCGGAAAACACGCCCTTTTTGACTGACCGAAAAATCAATGATATTGTTTTCAGTGTCAGGATACGCAGAACCAGGTACTTTGCTGGCAATAATGGGATCAAGCGGGGCCGGCAAGTCAGCGCTGCTGAACGTCCTAACATGGAGAAATCTGAACAAGCTTCACGTGAAAGGCGATGTGAGCAAACTTAGAGTAAAACGAACTATTCTACTTATTTTGTAGAAAGTGCAGATAATTTCTTAGTTTCGTTTGATTTGTAAAAGGCGCTGTACATGACGTCACTGAAATATGAATCAAACAGTGGGTTTTTAATTGCCATATTTACGTGTATTACAACAGAAGAGGATACTGTAATTTTGTTTAACGTTATTGACGTAACCGCTGGGGTGCAGTCATGTTACAGGAGGGGGTGATGCTACAAAAACTACGTACAATATCGACGTTTTGTGAAGTCAAACAAACATGTACAGGAACATACGGGAACCAAATGTGACCTTGAAATTCATGACATCTCTAGCTTCGCTGATGTTTTGGAATAATTTACGATCGGTTACTTTCAATCAGTTTGCTATGCGTAACAATATTAAAAAAATTTCAAAAACTAGGGCTGAGTTTTGCTTATGGTCTGAGGCATAAAACTTTCATTGGTGTACGGAAAGGCCTTATCGAATAGAATCGGAAACTCTTAATTCAAGGGTAAATTTACCCCTGAAAAACTTATCATTGTCCCAATTTCTGATGATGGGTGTGACAACGGTCTTTCGTGGAAAGCGGGTCTGCAGCTGCTGTACATCTCGACATTGTCGACGGGACGTTTGTAAATTTCCCTGAAAAAAGTGAATGACACAATAAATGCCAACGTTAGCACTTTTAAGACCACTTTTAAGTATTATCTCCATCGTATAAGATATTACTCCTTTTCCAATTTGCAACTGTTCCAGCATAATGCCATGCAGGGTGGCAAAACAAAAGAAGCACACGAATGCAACCTTAACCAAGGGCAGTGAATTGGGTGCATGCAATCGAAGCAAGATGCTACTGAAAGGTCCTTGAGGTCATCCTTAGTCTATTGAAAGTTAGCAGCTCAGAAAAACAAGACAAAACCGTAAGAGATTAAAACAGTTTTTTCCTGCATGCCTTCCAAATATTGCAAAAATTGTCTGCTTGGATGCGAAAGGATAAAACCAACCCGAACAAAGTTAATTTAAACTGAGTTTACATCTTTTCCGTTGCAAACTTATCTTGGCGAAAGTAAGCAGTGTCAGAATTGATACCCAACTTTGTTGAGCTATCCGACAGACATTCTACGTCCATTTAACTGTTCCCAAATGATTTCAATACGACTCTAAATCCAGGTAAAATTCTCCAACTACATCAAACCTTGAGAAAAAAAGTAATTGACTGCCGAATGGGGTTCGACGAGACAACCTGGTCAACAGAAGTTTTTCGGTGTCCCGGCCTTACGAACTTTACTCGATTAAAACTGCTGGTTGTTTGAGCCAGTATAATCAATTGAACTCGTTCGCAGTTTTAGTCAGTAATATATACGCTCTCTAAATCTTGATATCAGCATTATTGTAGTCTTTGCTGTATTCCGGTTTTTAGCTAAAGTTCAAAACTTTTCAGAACTATTTATTTCTCGTTTTAGACATGCTTTACATTTATTGCGATAGAAGATTAAGACTACATATAGTTATAATAGAAGATTAAGACTACATATAGTGATAGAAGATTAAGACTACATATAGTGATAGAAGATTAAGACTATATATAGTGACAGAAGATTAAGACTACATATAGTTGCTATTTTTAAAGTAATAGGCAGTCTTGCAAGTATGTTGAATTTTATAAACGCAAATTGCTCATAATTGCAATGATTCGCACAACGTTGGACGTTAATTTGCTTTGTTTGTTCAACTGCATTAAACACACAATTTTCTCATGGAAATTAGTCCTCCCACATTTATCCTCCCGATTGCGCTATTGCACATTTGTTCGTCATGCACAACTCAACTGTGAAATCGACAAATTTTTGCTTGTTTACGTTTGGTGGGTGTGCAAATGAAATTCCTATCAGGGTTGAATTTCGTAAACCGCAGAAATGTTTACTGTGCCTCTGGTGTAAAGTTTTGCAAGTACTGCAATTAAATTTTGTGTGCTGTATAATCGTTCCTGTGTTTGGGTTTATCTGTTTCTATATTCGTTGCTCTTAGATACTCGTGAATGGCGTGCCGCTTGGACCAGACATTACAAAGATATCCGCTTATGTTCAACAAGACGATATCTTCGTCGGGACACTCACAGTTAAAGAGCATCTCGTGTTCACGGTGAGGGAGATTAAGTGGAACGGTGGATTTTTATCTTGAAAACAATTATTATTATTTTGTGAAACACAAATGAAAACAATAATGTTAAGCCATAGGTGTAGGAACAGGCAAATGTTTAGGGGTGGGAAGGATAGTTTGCCCGAGTTTCCCCAAACGTGCCCAAAAAATTTACGTGCGGCAAACGTATCCCCTACAAAATTTTTGTAGCAGTTGGTTACTCTTTAACAACTCTCACGAAATCTACAAAACATGAAGTTTTTTTTTATAAGTCAAAAAAAAATTTTTTTGAGAGAAAAAGTCAAACTCAAAATTTTTTAAACAAAGGTGTCGAAACATCTATGCCCGAATTATCATGGATTTTGCGCGAATTGTTGACAAATCAAGACTTTTGGCTTGCACCCCCAGCTCCTACACCACTGTGTCAAGCTGTCCGGAGAATGCTTTACTCAAGGGAATAGTAAATTTAATGTTCTTAGTAGTTCGATCAAATCGTTTCGAAAGTGATGTACAGAGCACAAACGTTTTTTACAGGCCTGGTATTTGTGAAAATATTTTATTTCTTGTGTTCAAACAACTTTCTTTATCATGGGAAAAGGTCTTATAACAACAGTTTGTAATTTAAGGCATAGTGACCACTCATAAATAAAACATCAGGTTTTTCGCAAGCTATTCTGCAGTTGTAAATTTCAATTTTTAAAGTTAGTATCGGATCTTGATAAATGTAACGTTTAGCTTGACGTCATGGAACCAATGTCACTGCTGTTTTTTGAAGATCTCTGTTGCATAACATGGTATTTTCATAACGGATAGAATAATTTTGATACTGCCTCATCACATGCAAGGATGATAAATTTTCAAAAACTTTAACTCTAAGGTATTTACATGATAATCTAATCATCGAGTCAGCGTTGTTATGATAAATTGTGAGAAGATTGGAACGTGCCTACAACTTGTAAAGTGTGTTTCAGGCTAATCTGCGGATGGATAGCTCACATTCAGACAAATCAAGAAGGTTGCGTGTGCAGGAAGTAATCTCTCAGATGGGTTTGAAAAAGTGCGAAAATGTCAGGATTGGAATTCCTGGACTGTCAAAAACTATTTCTGGTGGAGAAATGAAACGTTTAAGTTTTGCTTCGGAGGTCATCCGTTATAATATTCATTGTTATTAAGCATTTATACAATATCCGTTTGTTTTTGTGAAAGTCTGAAAACTTTGTCAACTTGGATAGAACAGATTTAACGTTACTTAACTTTCGACTCCAAAAGCATTTTATGACAAAACTAAAAGATTTGAGGAATAAGTTTTACTGAAGCCTCAATCATCAACAACATCCACAAGTTTTGAACAACTGATGATTCCAGAGCAGGTTTTCGTTTCGTCCAACGAGACTGACTTAAAAACAAAAGTCAAATATTTGAAATCTGTCTTTCAACGACGGCCAAATTAGCATACATGCTTTCTTTAAAAATAGCTAAATAATAATCAAGGCTTTTGAATCTTAAATATTTGACGAAGCCATGGATGTTGAAATTACGGGTAACTGCAGAGATGATCTTGATAAAGTGTAATAAGAAATTTTTGATTGATGTTTACAGAAGCGCTATTGCAATAAGTGCTAGAACTTAAATTCCTCATCATCCTCACCAACGTTTCACCAGGCAATCAAGAACAGTTTAGAGAAGTATCATCATCATCGGATCTCTTATTACGGTGCACTTTGGGGTATCGTGCTTGAATCTAGAATTAGAAAAGCAATAGTGCAATAATAGATAACCCTGATGTTTTGCATAATGAAAATTGTTATCTTTAACTGACAACATTCTACCAGGCTCTAACATTAATGCACGGAGCCAAAATATTCGCCTCACTATCGTCAATGATCGTATTACTGAACAGCTGTCTTGTCTAATTTAATTCATTTACTCCCCTCGTCATATTTACGGCAAATGTTGGAATAGATCTAAAAGAACATACTGCAAAAACTAAAAAATATTCTGCAGGAAAGAATTGCCACTGATTTTTAATCAAAGAGTAAAATTGTTAAAGGCATATGAAAGGGGGACAGGGGAAGTTGTAGCCTTCAAACTATTTTGCTTTTAAGCAAAATCATTGCAAATATGAAACAATTAAAAACGTTTGAGTCCAAACATCGAATTTTATATATTTCTAAAAAAGAACATGTAACATCGTACTATTTTTACGTTTATTCCACTCATAGTGAAGTAGGTCTAGGAAGTTTTAGAATGTTTCTTTTTGGCGAAAGTATGTAAGAAACATGCTCCAACAAATCTTGATGTTGATACGTTTGCTGCACTGTCATTAAATCTTTTATTTTGCAAATTTTCCGAAATTGTGATATTAAAAAAATTGTTTAGTCCATTTACTCTTTTCTGGTATTGGTGTGGTGAAACTGTCATTAAATGCGTTTTATCACTTAGAGAAGGGAAAAACAATTTTTTTTCCGCATGAACATTGTAGCACCCAGGAGGAGGTCCTGGTTTCTACTGAGATAGAGTTCGATATAAGCCTGGTACTCAAAAAGTCCTGTCTCCGAAAACTCGCGACCAGTCCCAGAAAGCTGTTGTATTACCTTGCGGCGATACGTTCACGGATAGATGCTGATAAAGCACGGCCAGTCGATAAACAACTAGTCACGGATTTAAGGAAAGCAAGCTTTTAGAAAAACAGTTACGAATTCGATCAGAAACAACGGAATGCTACAAGCCAAAAGACTTCAACTGCATGACAACGCGCTTTTAAAGCCAAGACCACGTGGCGAGCTGCTATCAAATGCGTTGCACCAATCAATCAACGCGTGAGGAATGCGCGAAACTCGACTAGAGGAATTGCTTGGACGTAACACACCGGCCCCAAATGACTGCGCTAAGGAATAGTCATTTCAAACACTGTGCAGATAAAGCAATGACGACGGAAAACGCAGCAAATTACTTGCGTAACAACAGACAGATAACAAAGAGTCGCGTCTCGTTTTACCTGCAAGACAACAGACAAATAAACAAGGGGATAATGCAGCGAGCGATAATTTCACGTACGTAAGAAAACGCTGCCATCAAAAACGTAAACTTCCGCCGACGATGAACCGTACGTCGTGCGTCGACAGGAACTCATACTCGCATCAGCTAAACAATCACTTCACGTGATAGTGAAAAGGATCGAGGTACGTGGTGCATTAAAAGACCACAGGCAAAGGTAGAAACAAGG
>Ga0210059_1010359_pt1 | contig 14418 bp, 9 predicted proteins | sample Ectturendosymbi2_FD_188042 | JGI IMG/M metagenome (GOLD analysis project Ga0210059, IMG submission 188042) | Ecteinascidia turbinata endosymbiont from Florida, USA - Sample 2 (SPAdes) (version 2) | ecosystem: Host-associated > Tunicates > Ascidians > Unclassified | place: Key West, Florida... | reverse complement strand
GGAGAGAACAGCAGCAAAAAATATTCTTTGTTAGATTATGAAACTTTGCAAAAAACAAAAATTTTTGGCGAGCAGACTGTAGCGGCCCGGAGTGACGTCGTCGCTAAAAAAATTGCTAGCGGACTGTTTCAAAACCATAGCGGACGGTCCGAAGACTGGACTGATAGCGGCCCGTGCCATCTTTACCTGCCAGCCCGCGTTTTTGTGCAGCTCGCCAGCCAGAGGAAAATTCATGTTTTTCATTTGGGAACACGGCCCTCCAGCCCGCCCGGCCCTCCGTTTAGTGTTATCTGAAACATCTGATGTTTTTATATTCTCATCGATCATGAAGTCAATTTGTGATCTTTAATGTCATTGTTTTTCCTCTTGCTGCATTCGTGTTATTTCTTGATTTGAGTCACAAAAATGCATGAATAAACCATACCATTTGGGTTGGGTTTTAGGTCACTTGAGAAGAACGAAACGCTAATCTAAGCATATTGTCCTTGTCATGTGACCAATTCAACCAATTGGGTTTGGTTAATGGCAAAAAAGCTCCAGCAGTGCTTTTGCTGCTGATGCCAAAAACAATAACTATTAACTCCCTTATTGTTTATACAGTTTTTCATTCTTCCAGGTACAAAACATTGTTTGTTTTGAATGCAGTGATATTGCTAGGTTAATATATCGTGCTAAATCTTTTACTATTCAATGTGTTTTTTGTTTCAGTATGCATTTTGCTTTACTGCAGTAGGTTAGGCCGCCTTAGCTTTTCTTTCTTACATATGAGAAATGTTTGCAAGTAGTGTATTGGCTCATGTGTTCAAAATAAAGATTTTGCTTCCAAGAGAGCTGTTCATGTTTACTGGAAGGTATATGAGCCAAGGAAAAACAATATCAAATGGAAAACTTAATAAACTTTATGATAGAATAATTCGTGTTGATCATGCAGGTAAGTATTGTCCATTTGAAATTTAAAACTACAGATGTTTTATGAAAAAATGTTATTTCGTGTTTAACTATTTGAACAGCAATTTTTATTTCTAAATAAAATTGTAAGAAAGATTCATCACTGATAGTGCTAAACATAATAGATGCCAAATGCAAAAGATGCCAAATATAAGAGATGTCAAATGTAAGCAGTTTTGCCATGCATTAGTGAATGCATGAATCTGTACACAGCAGTGAATGCATGAATAAAAAAGTTATTCTTAGATTTTTAAGTGGAGTGGATCGTATCACAATACTGCAACAGTCATTATGATTAAGTCAAGAGATTTAGTTAAACACTGCACAAGAGGACAACAAAACTTACAGAAAACACAAACATTTGGAAAGCAATAACTACTAATTACTATGCGTTGAAACAAAAGCAAATAGCAGATAGTAATACACTAGAATAGCTAAAATCAAATCAGACTTGCACAGTGTAGATAGGCCAATATATGCTGGCAACATTCTCTCTGATCACAGCCAAGGACAAGTGCTGGTGGAACCTCTGTTGTTCCTTGTGATCACTAGACATCAATAAGTTTGTTTGCAAGGCCACTCAAAAAAGATTCAGTAGACTTACCATACACAATATCAGTGGTTCTAATTGCAACTGATTGAAAGTAGTAATTGTTAAGGAGATCATTGTACTTTCAGTATTTTGCAACTGCAGCCTCTTGCTTTGATGCCTGACTGAATAGCACTGTTTTTGAAGTGGCACTGAGCACAGGTGTCAAACTATCACGTCTCTTGCTAGGTTTAGACCTATGTACCAGGGGTGCAAAGTCAATCCATCAGGTCTCCTTCCATCCCTTGAAAAAAACATTACAAATGAAATGCATTTCCCAGGAAGCGATGCAAAAATTTAGAGTTAAATAATCAGAAAATACAGTTCAGCATTGTCCTAGCCAAACAGACTCATGGAAAAAGTCAAGATTCAATGCTCACAATGTGACCGACCCTTTCACCTTTTCTGCATGAAAATATCAAAAACAGAGACTACCAAACTCTCTGACTGGTTCTGCAATCTGCGACCCCATCATTAACCCAACATATTCTTTAAGAACCCCAACTTCAAGCACCCGCCCACTTAATCCCCTTGTGTTTGATGCTCTCGTTCAATTCCTGAGATCTTTCAACAACCGCATCCCCAATGCAGCATGTCCCTCCTTTGCTTTAGGACCTGACAAGCTCATCAACAAAGCCATTTCTTCAAACACACTACTGGACTGGCAGCATATGCTATGCTTCCCCCTTCTCCCTCCTGTCATTAGGCCTTGGATCAGAGGGAATTTCCTTGACTGCTTCTATTAATCCAAGAATCAGTGAATACCTAGAATCTGAGTGTTTTCCAATGCCTGAAGCCTTTGAAGCCTTTCCCAGACACACAACCCACACCAACCAACCCCCACAGTGACCCAGCCAAAAACACGAAGAGAGTGGTAAACCAACAACTATCTGACTTCAAAGGCGCCTCATTAATTCTATCTGGTATTAGATCTTTCATTAACCCAGCAAAGAATCAGTTGACTCTCTCCAACAAAAGCACAACCAGGCCCTAGCTGACCTAAAGCTACCCCCTTATGCCACCACCTCACCCATATGTTTTAGTCAAATACATGCTGCAATCTCTTTAGGGCCTGAGGCCACAACATTTGAAAGACTGCATTTCTTTCTACCTGTGCGGGTGATGCCAGCACTTCCCTCCTTACCAGGCTAGCTGAATTAATCAGCCACCTTACGAATGGTCATCACCCAACTGCCATCCGGCCTTTTATGGTGCACAACTCCATGGACTGCGCAAAAGTAACGGAGACCTTAGAGCCACTGCTGTAGATTGCACAGACCAATGTCTAGCTGCTAAAGTTTGTTTCAGACCCTACATCGCAATGCTTTGACAGTTACTCTAGTCCTCCCAGGTTGGAGTAGGCATCCCTGGGGGCTGTGAGGCTGCAGCCAATGCCACTTGTTCTTTCATGGCCTAACCACATGGCAAAAAAGTTTTAAAAAACAAAGTGCTTGACAATATTATAGAAAACCTGAACTAATTGAGCCACATAGCATTTTTCATCTTAAAAAATTACTGCTCAATCCCTGAACTCATATATTTGCTGCGTAGTGCCCCATGCTTCAAGTGCAAAAAGGAACTGGAAGTGTTTGATACTGCTATAAAAACAACAAGGAAAAAATATGTAATGTGTTTTTTGAAAAGAAAGCTGGTTACAAGCAACCCTACCAATCTGGCATGCAGGCCTTGGCCTTCATTCTGCTGCAGACATGTCTCTGCCATGTTTCCTGTCATCATCTCATGTCTGTAAGGGCCTCATCAATTGTCTGCTTCCCTTTCTTAAACAGGAACCCCTCATGAGGAAGTAAAAGACACAACTGACGCTTGGTCCCAACACCATGATTTTTCACTGCTATAAAAGGAATGAATAAAAAAGGTCTATTTCTGTGAATCTTGTTTGATCAAGTCCAATGGCCAAATGTCGCAGACACTTGCATTTTCTGCAGTAGATGCTCTCTTTTACACAAACTTTTGACTAACAAATAATACTTCAACCCTACTCTTGTGCCAAATTATATTTATAAAACTGTCACATGACAAAAGTTCAATCATTTTGTCATGCCGAATGGTACATGTGATGGATAGCCCATGTTTTCAGTGGACTATAGTAAGTAGTATTTTGCATCGTTGCCAATGCTTTTTCACACAAAAATTTACAGGTGAGCTTGGTGCTGATCGCATATATGCTGGCCAGATGTTTGTTCTTGGGAAGACTGATGTTGGACCAACAATTCAAGTATGTTTCATTTAATTATTTGTATTAGCAGAAATGTGGCAAATATCCTAAGTTGCTGTGAAGATCAAATCAAAAGCAGTTTAACTGGTCTCTTCAAGAATGATAGGCAAGAGTCAAGTTTATTATGAAAACACTAAATATATAGCCTTGTTTGAGTAAGTACTCATCACAGTGGGGGTAAGCAAGGAGTAGATCAGCAAATTTTTGATAGGAAATCAATTTAACATAAAATTGCACATTCCCAGTTCCTGAATGTCGCAAGCAAAGTTTTTGGGTAAAAAGTTAAAAGGTTGAAGTAAAAGCAGAGAAAGCAAACAACTTGAAGCCTAAAATATAATCTGCTGATTATTTCAAAAGATAATTTCAAAAATTTGATGATCAATTCTTTGCTTTCCCCCATTGTGGAGAGTACTTACTTGAATATAAGCAAGTGCAAGCGTGAATCATCACAGAAAGCTGAAAGGAGAACCCAGTCACCTGATTCCTCAAAAGCTTACAGAAAACCTTGAGCTTTTAACTGTAACTTTATTTGAGTTGAAGTTTAAACATTAGAATCAAACCAACCTTGTTGAAATGTTGACCAGGTTGTCTTGTCAAGCATGTGTCATTTTTACGATAGCTCCACAGCTGTGTCATTTTTATGATGGCTCCACAGCCCAGCAGGTAACAGAAGCCAAAATGGCCAAAAACCTACGTCACTTATGTTGTCACTCATAAAAAACTCAAACCAAAATTTTTTTGTTTCACTGCAGACTCAAAAACTTGTCGAGTCATTTGAGGGTTTGAACAACTCTCTAGCACAATTGACTGGCAAGTTATGGAGTTGGTGAGTGGCGCAAAATTAGCAGCTCGATGCGTGATTTTTAGATACGATACATTCGTACACTGGCAGCGAACATGTTAAACAAGCTACATTTCTATAAATGATTATTGGATTTTGTAACTTTGAAGTTGAAAGGATTATATGAATAGATTTTTTGTGTAAGTAATAAACTGCATTGCATGAAGTGAAATGATGATTTTATACATATATATACAGTAAAGTTCGGTTAATCCAGATTCGGTTTGACCAACGATTTTATCTGGTTTAGGCAAAGATCCAGATTAATCGAAGATGGTTATTTCTAACCTGACATCATCGAAGTACTGAGATAGTGGTGAAAATTACTTAAATTAAACACATTTACAACCCAACAGCTGACTTTCGCAGAAGCAAAACAAATTTATTGATGCATTTGCAGTGGTACATCAGACTAGTAACCGGCATATCCAGGCAGTTTTGGACAATCTTAATTTCATAATATTAGATCACTTGGCTGCAAAAAATCTGAGATTTTGGACTGACGCAGAGATTCTTGCGACTTGTCCATAAGCAGTCACTCTGTTTGGAAGGTAATGTACTACAGACATCTTATCAAGTACAATACACGCAGAGATAATGCTGTACAAACGCTCAACACTGATCAATAGACTGAAGCAGTGGTGCAGCACATGTTTTGAGCATTAAGTTCAATGCAATACGTTCTCTCCGTGTGTGACATAATAATCGTCTCTATGATTAGTCAAACATTGCACGCATTTGCCATCGTTGTTATGATAATTCTATGTGCTCGTTGATGATCATGAGCACGCTTGTGTTGCATCTGAATGCTGCCGAATCTTTCTTAGAACCCAATCAGTGCACTTAAGAACACAAAACTGTGGAAGTGCAGAAAAATCCAGATTACGAGATGTGAAACTGGATTAAAAAAACAACAGATAAAAAAAATATTTTTATAAAGAAAAATGTTGGAAATAATTTGTACCATCAATCTTATTCGCTTTTGGCAAAGATCCAGATTAACCGAGGTTAACTGTATGTATACACACATACAGGTGTGTGGCATAAATTTAGGATTAAATTGTTATTGTGGTGTGCATGAAACACTGAAGCGAAGAATAGGTAGCAAATAATAACCAGAGCCTAAAAGTGCTATTGTTCAGTCACCAAGTGATGCAGTCAAGTTGTTCTGTAGTTTTAGAAAAATTAGAATACCCTCTAGTCATTATTATTCCCAGGTACACTCTGGTCCAGATCAGTGACACTTGACAGGGATCCAGCAATGGCTCAAGTAGTCTCTGCTAAGGGCACACTGAGCTCTTCAGACATGCATAAGTGAACTGATAGGAAGGTGCATATCATGGTCTGATGATTATTAGGCAGCTCAATGACCCCAACCTCCTTGCTTGAGACAGCTTCGAAATTTCTCAAATTCATCCTCTTCTGTCATAGAGGTTCTGCCACACATATTTAATTGGATTTTGGAGTTATAAAAATGTAGACAGATTTAAATAGGAGTGAAATTAGATGTATATAATTTTAATGGGGTTTCAAAAGTCTGCTGGGAAGTTAACACTTATCAGATAAATGTGGTTCATATCTTACCTGGAGTATGTAGCTGTTTTGGATTCTTGTAGCTTAGACACCAAGAAAAACTAAAATGATGCTCTTTACTAAGAAACGAAACAATGTTCAAGCATTTGTAAATTTTTAAACATTTGAACTAGCGAATGCACTAACAATCAAACCATTACTGGACCAGTTACCTGCTACAATGATGTAACAATTACCTTCATATCTAACTAGGGCTGGGTTCAAGTAACAAAAATTTATTTGTTATAGTCATAAGTAATTTCGAACAGATTATTTAAGTAATTCAAGCAAATACGGAAAATCAAAATTTCGACTTGAAAACATTCAAGCACATCACAATCATTGCAATTTTTAAATCACATAATGGGTGGTTCGGACAAAATCCGCACCTGATGGTCCTGATTCAATTTAATGCAAATGAATTTCTCCAAATTATAATCATGATGATAATCAACAATTGTGACTCACAAAGTGCTCTGCACATGCAAGAAATTTATTCGCCTCAATGGCTTATTTCATGTGTGATGATGCATGTAATGCATAATATTGCATTTACAGTCAACATATGTAGCTTCTAAAATCTTAACTTTTCTAAAAGCAAATTACTTTAAGTAACAACAAAATTACTTGATCATGTAAAGGAAAGGTTGCAAATACCGTATTTTTCGGACCATAAGGCACACTGGGTTGTAAGGCGCATTAAATGAAGCAGAACTCAGATAACATACGAGTGAGTTTAATTGGACAGATTAAAGTCCCTTAGATTACTGCACATACCAAGGAGTTTAACCTGTCACACATGCTTGATCTGTTAGGCACAAATAGAATAAAATAAAAGTTGCGTGCAGGTTTGATTCAGTGTGCGCCAATGTAGTCAGAAGCCTCGTGGAGTAATATGATCTGTGGTATGTGTTAGCTACTCTATATGCTGCTCATTGCAATTGTTGGTTTATTATGTAACACGATGGGCTGTTTACAATAAAATTGCAGGTAACAATTAAATAAATAGCACCGTTTACCACATAAAATTGGTTCTAGATGAGAAAGCGCAACCAGATCCATACATTACGTGCACCGCATTATAAGGCGCACTTTGGAATTTTGAGAAAATTAAAGGATTCAAATCCGCCTTATGGTCTGAAAAATATGTCATGAACCCAGCCCTACATCTAACACAATGAAACAAGAAAATACAAAATCACGCATGACTCTTGAGTAAGTTGGCTAAACAGACCAATTGCAGCATGCTAATATTTGTGTAGGGCTATGCTGATGGACTGAACGCCTAACTGGGACTTATTGTTTGACTGACTGGGACGCTGGGACAAAACCTTCAAACCAAGAGTAAATGGGACATATGGTATGCCTAGGTATGTTGTACTGGATTATAAATAAAATATATGCTAAGTGTTACTTTTTCTGTTTTATTCCTCCCCACGCTAGTAAGCAATTTTACTTTGGCAGCCAACGTTTTCCCCATTATATTGGTGGCTTAATTTGAACATAGGCCAAGATGAAGATTGCAATACCTCATGGTGTACAATGAAGTTCCATTGCTGGTCATACTATGAGCATGCTGCCTAGCTCCATTTTTTGAAATTTTTTTCACAGCACACTGGCGTAAAAGCACAATGAAAGTCTGTAGTGAACAACACCAGGGTTCCATGGCAGCTATGTCCAATCCGTAGCCACATGCGGCCCAGCCGAAGGTTTTGTGATGCCCAGTTCAGGTGCTTGTTGTAGTATAAGTATCCTGCATACTGACAACCTGTCCTTGTTTTGATAATCTTAAATTTGACTTTTTTGATGCTGGTGGTCCTCAATTCCACTTTATCATATCTGTACCGCGTGCTGGGAGATTTCCACATGTCCATTGATATTGGTGCAGAACTTTTACTAGCTTTCAGATTTCTACCCTTGTTCCATTGGCACTGAACTTGCCTATGAAATCACACTTAGGGAGTGGTTAAAGGTACCAAACAGTCAATACCATTACAGGTAGGATCCAAACGGTTTCAGTACATCAGCTCAAAGTAAATTTAGTTTGCTTAGATCAAAGCAAATCATCCAGTGTGCAGCCCTGGTTAAGTCAGTAACATAATTTTTGGCTCAGTAAGCAATTTCGGTTGGACATGGCTGGTTTAGGGTGTTCTGGACAAATAGCAGCGAGCAAAAGATACTCGATTTAGTTCGAGAAGCATTTTTGCGAAGTCCAAGCAGGTCTACAAGAAGAGTAAGTCAGTGAAAACACGTGTAAAATTCACATACGTTGAACTGCTAATTTATGAATAAATTTTACTCTACAAAACAACAAGTCTACTTCAGGCATGTAGCTTGTAGATACCTACACCTCAGGTGATGGAAAACTTTTTGGAACATACTGTTTTCGGGGCAGAATTGCAGTTGGGAAGTGAAACTGCTGTCAAACTTGTTGACTGTACAATATATGCTGGTATTTTTATTTTGAAACAATTTATGCTGCATATCCTGTTATATTTTTCAAGCACATGTGGGACCAAGAAAAACATCATCTACGAACGTTTCAAGAGTACATAGCAAGTTACCGGGCAAGACCTACTGTTCTAACACCACTTTGGAATGTAGCAGGTTCAAGACACCGCATTGTAGTGAATAAGTTCGTGAAAGTTCCTGTGGCGTAATCAGGGCATACTATGGAATGGAATGCAAATCTTCCATAGCAGGCAAAATCTTCCATACAAATCCTATACCTGAAATCTTCCATACTTTTCCGTACCTACTGTTAAAATAACGCCCTATTCTAACACCTCTGATAATAAACGAAATGCGGTTGATCCACGCTATAGAGGTACATTCAGTGGCGTACGCAGAAAATTTCCGAAGGGAGGCAAAGTGTCGTCACAATCGTGTGACATCACAAATCAACTTTAGGGGAAGTGCCAAAGGCACGACTATTGTAGGAGGGTCCGGGGGCATGCCCCCGAGAAAATTTTGCAAAATTACACCTAAAAATATGCATTTCTGTGCAATGTGGAAGCAAGTTTTAGTATAATGTTTTAACGAGACTTAGTAGCCGGTGAGACAGAAAACTAAACTGTTGTTGTCTGAGGCTCATGAAATAAACCTATATGCATGCTTGGATGTTATAAGTTTTAGACATGTATCGCTTATCGAAGACGTTTATTGAAATTTGTGGGCTCAAATCTCATGCCAGCTGAAGCTTTTTTTCTGATACCTGTGTTACGTTACTTAACAGCCACGTGTGAAGCAATTTTGTCAGTGAAAGAATAAAATCGTAAAATGAAAATCAAGCAGAGGAAACGTACAGTAGTCATAAAGAAATTTGCGTAGTGCATATATCAGTGACCAGAAAACAAAGTCAGTTTATTTTAAATTGATGCCCTTGCCCCCCCTTAGTTGCGCCGCTGCCGAATACTGTTTATACATTTTTTCATTTTTAGGGTCTGAGGGGGGGGCATGGCACTATTTTGTTCAGCCCAGTAATGAAACGCACAATCTACTTTTGTATAATTCTTCAAGTCAAAAAAGTTGATTAGGGATGTGATAAAAGATGATCAAACGACCTGACTCAAATTCGTCTCCTTTCCTTTGGACATAAGCATCAGCTGCACAGGTGTAAATTCATGGTCTTTGACTCTAGTATGCTACTAGGCACTTCTCTACTGCACAAGCTATCCTCTTGGTGTTTCAGTAGCAGAAGGCTTTTATAAGCAGAAGGCTTGGAGCTCAATTTTGGCTGAGTTTCGCTGTTCTTCAGTCAAAAGCACTTGGTACTCTGGATCAAGGTAAGTTGCCACCAACACTGGTGGAATCATAAGTGACTTTTCCCTTTCTTCCATGCGTTCCGTTAGCATTGTTGCTAGTAGAGTAGAAATATGCTCTTACGATAGCATGGTTAGTTGTTAATGACCTATAATGTCTTGCCTGGGGTGAGCACACTCTCTTGAAGTTTTGTAGTGAGGGTGCTTACTGGGGTCAAAGACTCCACATTTGTTTCAATCAAGTTGGCTTCATAGCGCTGTTAGTCAAATTTACAAATGTAGTACAAATATCGGTGAAGCTTCACCATTAACCGTAAAAATTATGATCTTTGACATACCTTTTCTTTCCATTATATTTTTACTAAATGCAATGTCGGCAAATTATCGTCGTATTTTAAGCTTATAATTCGAATGTTTTTACGTACAGCAGAAAACAGGTGTCAGCTAATGAAGTAAGTGAACAATGCTATACACAGCTGTCTACTTAGTAAGTGAAGCTGAGCGTCGCAATGAAACATTTTACTGTACTGGTGCACAAAGCTAAATTCGCTTTCAACAAGACACTTCACACCACGTTTGAAGTGTGACCTCAAAAGCTGACGTAAGTTACTCAACCTACTTAGCATACGGTATTGACAGTGGCAACAGAATTCGCTTTAATCAATCTGAGTATGACTAACTTCAACTTACAGAAATGTGACGAAACAGATCTGAAGGAATCTGCCTACATTACACAAAGTTTCTGAAACAAAACCAGCCCACTAGTTACCACGGCCAACGAGCACGCCTTTGTGGCTCGCTTACAAAGAGCAATGATAGCTTCTCTTTCAGTTATTGAACCTCAAAATAATGTACATTATTTTGTCACAGGATGCCAAGTCAAGTCTTCGATTACAATGCGCCATTGCTGGCAAATCAATGTTGCCATTTTAGCTGTTTTGCTGCTACATCTAGCAGGTTCTTTTCAATGTTAGCTGGAAATTTTTCAATCTAGCAGTGAGCTGATTTTCTAGCAGGATTTTGAAAAGCGTTTAGCAGGTTTAGCAGGTAACAAATTTCTGGCCAAATATTTGTTCCAACAATTTTTAGAGATGAAAACTTTTTAATAAAAAATTCTTTACCTTCGTTCTGACGCTTCATATTGGTGAACACAAAGACCACCAGGCACAACTAGCCTTTAATCATTTGGACGCATAAATATACCATTCATTGCTATTACCATTGGAGTTTCTATTATGCCGCAGCGAAGCTGCTTCAAGAAGGTAATTGCATAATAATACCAAGCAACTGGGTGGCTTGGTGAAGTCTAAATGATTTGATTTTGTGCTTAGTGAGCGCATTGGGTTTAAAAGACTACATTGGCAGAATTGGTTTTTATCCCACGACGCATATGATTTTTCTAAGAGATTTAGTTATGCCAGGAAGTCGTAGGTGTAATGTCTGGTCTGTTGATAATGAGTGCAAGATCAAACATTGATACAGAGCTTTACAAGTTTATTTTAAACACCTCAAAAAGAGCAGTTTTTTAAGCAGAATTTCACTATTTTTAGCAGATTTTAGCTGAAAATTTGTGACATGGTTTTTAGCAGGATCTAGCAGTTTTTCGTGACACGATCTAGCAGGTTTAGGTGAGAACCATCTGGCAATGCTAGCGAGGTAGCTATCTCGTCTGACACAATGGCAGGCTGGCAGCACGGAAGTAAACATGCAGAAGTCTGGTAACAATGTCCCATGTCCCCATGAGAACAGAATCAGAATAAGTGACCTCCTTTTCGCGTCGACGTTACTGTTTGTGACGGAGATCACGAAGAACGCCCTCAGTTTACGACTTGTCGAACTCAGGATTTGTCTGCTAATATGTTGAACTGAAAGAAAAACCGGACTTCAGCAACACCATGTCAAAATGCGCAAGTACGGAACATGGAAGATTTTGTTCCATTCCATGCATCAAATCTTCCATTCCATACTTGGGCATTTTGACATTGACATGGTGGAATATTCCATACCGATTTTTTTCCTTCCATTCCATAGTATGCCCTGGGTGTAATCGCAAGTTAATGCGCTGAAAACTATCAAAAGTAAATTGGTGACCACGCTAGTGATAATAAAAATTTCATTTTTGTGAATTGTTTATATCTGTCTGCTTTGTGCCGAGTGCATGTGTCATTGCGTACGTCATAGTTGCTGTCTTCACACTTACTGTTGTCATTATCTTTTTACGTAGTCATTTTCAGGAAAAACGTGTTTTAATCAGAAACTGCACTACTTTCAATTAAAAACGAAGTCAATGGTGTCAGTAACATCAAGTGCTACAAGCGCTAGAGAGAAATTTTACACCAGGATCCACAAAAACATCTCGAAATGTAAATAGAAGATAATTCTGCATGTATCGCTTGTTTACAGCAAATTTTACGTTTATTTGAAATATTATCGGTTTTTGCCAATCAATCGTCACACTTTACGAACACGGATAAATGAGCGGTGAAAGCAAATGAATCCGACCATGCTGCGATCGGTGCCGTTTTGTTTACATTCGAAAATTTTTGGAAAAATTTATTTTTCTAAGTCGCCGGGAGTAGGAAGATGTAAGATCCGCATGTAGCTCGCAGCTTATAAATAGATATCTTAGGTTAAACACTGATGATTTTTAAATCCCTAGAGCTCTATTTTATCGTATCCAGTTGCTCGGATATTCCGGAAGTTCTGCATTACTGATTTGCGATATTCTGTTTGCTGTGAAACGCACGTGAAACTTTCACTGCATCACTGGGTTTGTTTGCACGCAACCCCATTCACCGATCAATCTGATTACTTGAATATCAGATTTTTGTGCCACTGATCTATTTTTAAAAGGACAAGCACACAGCACGCTTTCTGTGCAGGCTTTGTACTGGGCGCCGGCACAGCAATGTTCGGAAAAGAAGCGGCCATGGCGTGCACGGTGGCAGTGGAAGAATCAATAACGGAACATTATAACAAGTTCGTAGCTATGGTTGTGTCGCGACGCTTGTTAACTGCAAGTTTAAGTATGTTGTCCATTCGTGCTTTGAAAGTGCGGCAGCCTGCCAGGAAAAAAGTTTTGACTCATTGACAACCCTTAGAAGCAACTTATTTTGTGGAATATTCTTCACTGGTTTTCAAACCGCACGTCGTTTTGGATTCTCAGACAACCTTTTTTCATTGCCTCTCTCAGGTTTATCACTCTTCAAATCACCTGGTGTGGAACAATTCCTGAAAGATACCTTGTCTGCTGTAACAAGAAAGTTTTGCTTTCAGGCTACTCCGTCACTTTAAAATATAAATGCCCGAGTTCTTTTCATCGCAGACAAATTCGCGAATTGCTCGACTTCGACCCGGACCTGGACAGAGAAAGACGCACCGAGTTGTTGGAGACAATCAAACGCTTCCGCGACGAAGAGATGGAGCACCATGATACAGGCTTGGAACATGACGCTGAAGCCACCCCAGGCTACACGCTGCTTAAGTCGGGTATCCAGCTGGGATGTACAGCCGCAATATGGCTGTCAGAGCGTGTTTAGGTGCGCAAGAGTTGATGTGTTGTTGCAATGGAAGCCTGCGCGTTGTGGGAATGCGCCCTTCTTTGAAAGGTGCCGCCTTCAGCGCATGGCCGGCCGGTCAAGTATTTACTGTCCCAAGCAAAAGCCGGGGTAGACCAGTTCAGTGTGTGGTGGAAGTACAGCTATTTAGCATTTCACTAAAAATACATTTTTCACAGTTAGGTGCAAGATTTACTGATATGCATTTTAACGACCTTTCGTCGGCGAAAGCACAAGGTAATTTATCGCTGCCGCTCTATGACGTCAGAGAAACATTGTTGACCCGCCATGGACCACCGCACCACGCCACGTAATTGTTTGATGTTCAAACAAGAAAGTGCGCCCGTCGTTTTGTCCGCCTCTCACTGCGCGTTCATCACCAAATCGTGGAATGAAACATCTTAATGCTTCAACAACGGCAAGAGTGTTTCCCAGGGGTGTGCAGAGTGGGCGACGGCCTTGGGCATCCAAGGCAAGGGGGATCCAAACAGTAAAATTACAATTTATGAACATGCTGTAACAGGATGCTTCTTCATATTGTAAAGCTACTAACACTTTCTGCATTGATCTGATGGAAACATGCCTGCGGAGGGATGCAAATGTATGTGAAGTGACCCGAGAGGGAGATGAAGCACTGCCATCGTTAGCTTAAAAGGGCTTACACCAGGGGTCTCAAACTCCAATTGCTCCGAGAGCCAAAGGCGGACTTATGAAGTAACCAGAGGGCCGCATTATGACGCAACAATGGCGGTACCGGAACCTTACTAGAAACAGCTTTCACAACTTACTTCCCGCGGAAGGTATCATGAGTTATGCAAATCATTTCTAACCGTCTCTACGGTCGTTTAAAAGAAACTTGTTCACTTGCTGGACGAACACTTTGAACACCGGTAAATAAACTATGAAACAAACGT
>Ga0210059_1010358_pt1 | contig 14420 bp, 10 predicted proteins | sample Ectturendosymbi2_FD_188042 | JGI IMG/M metagenome (GOLD analysis project Ga0210059, IMG submission 188042) | Ecteinascidia turbinata endosymbiont from Florida, USA - Sample 2 (SPAdes) (version 2) | ecosystem: Host-associated > Tunicates > Ascidians > Unclassified | place: Key West, Florida... | reverse complement strand
AATAGAACTAAATATCATTTGCAAAATAAACTGAAATAGTTCATTTCACACATTTTCATACTCTTCTGAAAATCCCTAAAAATCCCTAAATCCCTAAAAAATCCCTAAAAGGACTCAAAAGTTCCAATCTAGGGACAAAATCCCTAAAAGTGAGAGCACTGGTGTGGCTGCAGGGTGCGTTGTCTTTTTTCAGCGCCGTAGTTTCCGGTTACCGCTCGGCACATTTCAAACGCTTCCGAGATCACGTGGCGCGACGCAAAGCTTTGAAAGCAAAACAATCTGGAGGCGAACTCAAATTTTGTTGTTGCGCGTTTGGTTTTCTACCAAATGAAGCAAAACGTTTTGTTTTGTTCTGATAGTGCGTATCAGTGCATGGCGTTTGAACGACTTGCGCTTCTGTTAGGTCCTTTCGTAACTTCGCCATAAGCAATAGCACACTAGACAGGGGTTCGCAAATAGTGGGTAGCGACCCAAATTTGGGTCGCGAGACCTTCCACACTGGGTCGTGAAATAATTCACAAATTTACATTTTAAATTTGCTACTCTCAGTTAGACAGAATAAATGCAATCATTTACTCTTCTTCGTCCTAAGTTTCATACAATTTTGTGCAAGAAAATTGCTACTGTCAATAGTAGTCTTAAAAAGCACATTTAATTATAAAGTATTTTCCACAAAATTACATGTTCGCGAAATGTTCGGGTCGCGAGAATTTAGAACTATTTTTAGGGTCATTTGCGGACCTCTGCTGGACGCACATTTGCATTCTGCTAGTCTTGCATAAAATCGAGCGTCGAGAGTTGGTTACCATGCATATTAAAACGATGAACTGTTCAAGTGCGCTGATGCTTTCGTTGCTCGTTATCCTGCAGAGCACACGTTTCGCCGTTGCTAACGAAACGCATTGTTGTTGTTCGTCTTGCAGTTGTTACTGGGGGGAAGATACACGTGTTGGATCTTGCTGCTAAGCTTGACCAGGTTTGTAGTCTTTTGTTTTGCTCGATATTCAAGTATTTGCTAAGACTTACGAGCAGTCAAGGCTGGGCGCCAGCAAACAAACAGTGTTTGGAAGAACGAAGGAAATATGTACCGAAACGTGTTCTTTATATCGCTTTATTTGCATTGGACGTTTTTACTCGCATCTGAAGTGCCTTGCTAATGTTTTTCTAGTTGCCTAGCTCGCAAGTGTCCATTTATCTTTTTCTTTGCGACTGACCGGTGGTTTCAGTTTCTTACTACATTTCGCGGGTTAAAGGCAAATTAGAAAACGCATTTTTTTCTGAAAAACTTGAGCGCGTTTTCATTCGATTGAGAAAATAACCTGGGACGTCTTAAAAGCACGAGGCACCACTCGAAATGTGAAATCCAAACTTTTCATATCCCTATGATTCGCTCAGGCGTTATTCGACCCCTTGCTTGAAGAACTTCGGATATGCAATCGCTGCTGTTGTGACAACCTAATCGATCGCGTCGTGTTCCCGTTCAGCGTCTCGTTGTGCTTGGCTCGCTTCGACACACCGGGACGTCTTGTCCGTACGAGTGCGGCTCTGTGACCTTGAATCAATCCGAACTTGCCAATCAAACGCAGCAGAACGCATGGGTCTTCGCCGTGACGGGCAATGTGTGCGGGGCGAGCGCGCATGTAACGCGCGGCGATCGATTGAATCAATGAGAAAGTTAATTTAATTTGTCCCATCCATGGTTTTAGAAGTATGCGCATTCGCGAGGCGAGCTCGTTGATTAGCATCTCGCAGAAAATCAACGCAAACCCAACTTCAAGACCATGGGCGTCGGAAGTATTTTTTCCAGGGGGTAGGGCCAACAGTGGAGTTTTCCAGAAGGAGCCAAAAGGTTTTTCCAGAGGGGGCAAAACGGGTGAAATTTCATTTTTCCCTCTCGAAACTAAGAAAGCGACGTTTTTCGCTAAAAATATAATAGGAAAACGTCAAATTTTTCAACCCTGGGCGCCCAAGCCCCCCTGACCCCTTTCGAGACCCATGTTCAAGGCGCTCACTCCGACTTTTTTCACTCATGGGCAGTGTGCTGAGTTCGTGTGCGCCCGGCAGTGGGGGAAGGTTACTTTTCCGCCGCCGTTCGGTCGCGAGGCCTATCCGGAAGAAGCGTACATCGCCGACCTCGACGCCAAAAGCGGCGCCTCGCTAAAGCTCACCATTCTGAATCCGCACGGCAGAATTTGGACGATGGTTGCTGGTGGTGGGGCGTCTGTGGTGTACAGGTATATTGCATGTGTTTATGCTGGGCTCGATTTCTTGGTCAATCTGGTTCTCTACCCTGTCGGGCCCGTCGGCCGATTTCGAAAGCCGCTGGCAGGTTTTGTGCGTGTATTTATCGTTGAGATGCGACATTTTGTCCGTAAAAAAATGAGTAAACTGAGCTTTACAAAAATAACGCAAAAGCGTCTGTTACTTCAGGTTAACTTTGGGCCGCTTTGCACAACAGGTGTTCTGTTTTCATTAGCTGTCTCCTAGCGCCATATCCAACATGCAGTGCTGTAAGAGGCGGGGGTGGAGGGGTACAAGCGCATCCCCAAAAGTTTTGATTCACCAAAAATCCACGAAAATCCGGACAAAATGGCGCCCAACTTTTGACTTGTATTCATGTGTGTTTTGGTTTTGGAGAAACCCTTTTTTTGAAGGTCACACCAAAAAGAAGTCATCTTTGTGAGAGAAAATTTGTTGAGAAAAGCCGCCAAGTTAGGGTAAATTCGGGCAAAAATTCTTCGCACCCCCAAATTTGCCCGCTGCACCTTTGCCAACATGGCCTTGCTCAAGATGAGATAACTGAGTGGTTGTTATTTTTGTTGAATATGGCTTGTCCTTCCGTCGGTGAATTGATAGCGATCATTGGAAGTGTCCGTCTTGCCTTGTCGCGGGTTCGACAAACTACAGGAGAGAGAGAGATCCATCAACTACACGCCAGTGCAAATCGACCTGCTTTGCTTGTAGAAATTCCTACGCATCCTCATTGTTTGAACTTCAGAGTGTAGTTTTGGTGCCACCGCGATTTATGTCACTGTATGAAAACTAAACTTCGTACTTCTCAGCTAACCCTGAACGAAGCCCCAGATTCGATGCCCACCTTAATGTGCGACTTAAGCAAATCGTTTATCGTTGCAGTTGAAAGCATTTGCAAAAGTTGTGATTGCAGTTGGGAGTGGAACTATCTGTTTTGAAATGAAATTACTTGCCGGACAAGGAGCACGATAACACCTAGCTCGGTCTGCTTGCGTAGATAAACATAAGTCACTCCAAAAAGGCGTTTTTGCTGTCATCAACGACCAGTGCGATGTTTCCTCAAAGACAACACGCGTAAAACTTGTCTACTGTATGCAGTATGTTTCTACTTTTCTCTTTCAGAATGCTGAGCTATAGCCCCTTTAGACTACCCTTCGCACGCTTACTGCTAGACTTTGACTATAGAACTGTTTGCACAAAATGACGTGATTTGTGGATTGGAATCCGATCTAGAAATTTCTAGTTTCTGTGCAGAGTTCCGTCGATCATTTGTGCAACCCTGATCAGTGCACTGCGTAAGGACATTTTCCTCTTCTAAACTGAGAGATCATCTTTCCGATGCCAAAATGAACGTCTATTCCAAATTGGGCAGATCAGTCGAGTTACCTATGGATTGCTCGGAATAAAACAGCTCTGAATATGGTTTTCCAGCATGCGTTTGTAACTTCACTCTGTGAAGACAATAGGGGTTCACCTGTGTTTTCTGGTAATTGTGCTTTTTTATTAAGATAGCCCAGTGCCTCCCAACCCTGGCAGTTAGCAATGAAACCGTCTGTGCCCTAGAAATGCATGGAAACTTTCGTGACGATGCTCCTTGCACGGGTCATAAGGCATCTCCCAAAACTAACAAACTTAAGCTTCGAGCAGAACCCTGTTTGAAACATCGCTCCGTAGCACCTGTTATCTTTTCCAGTGACACAATTTGCGATCTCGGTGGCGCCAGCGAGTTGGCCAACTATGGCGAGTACAGCGGCGCTCCAAGCGAGCAGCAGACCTACGACTACGCCCGCACTATTCTCTCGTTGATGACAAAAGAGAAACGTGAGGACGGCAAGGTTTTGATCATCGGTGGTGGCATCGCAAACTTCACGAACGTCGCCGCTACTTTTAAAGTAATTCGGTTTGATTTCATTTCTTTGACAGCTGTTGATAGTGGTAACAGTTGTTGGAAAAGCATTTAGGTTTTACGAAAGCAATTGCGTTTTTTGAATCTTAGAATTTGAACGACGCTTACAGTTTTTTTAAACGGTGCATTTCTTTGCTATCGATGGGGCCTCAACTTGTTTGGCGGAAGGCCACTAATTAAGTGGTTAGGAGAGGAGGGCCGCACCCAAAATAAGACATTTACCGTATGTTGAAAATTAATATCTCTGTTGAACAACTGTCAAAAACCTATTGATCAGGCTGAACATTAAACAAAAATCAGGAAAGAATTAACTTTTCTTCCAACGACTTCTAGAATAAATAACATCTGTGTCTGTCTGTTTGTGCGGCTGTGCAAGTTCGTAACACTGTTTTAAATGTTCCAATTGCTGTTTGACATTGAACAGGGCATCGTTCGAGCGTTGAAGGAATACCAAACGCAACTGCGTGAAAATGTGGTATCGATCTTCGTCAGACGAGGCGGCCCGAACTACCAGGAGGGGTTGAGAGTGATGCGTGAAGTCGGTCAGGAGAAATTTCTAAGTGGTTTTGTGTATTGCGTTGAATCGATATTTCGTGACTGCGAATTTTGGTGCGTCTGCTTTTTTTCAAGGGATGATGAATTGTAATCAGTGAGATTTGTTTCCGTGAAAAGTTGCTGCTCAATGGTTATTTTCGTATCAAACGTGACCTACATTCATTGGCGCATGTCGTGGTGGTGCCTGTGATAATGACTCGACACTCGTGTGACAATCACGTCATGCACTTTGGTCGAGAACTTTCGGCCCAATCTGCAGGTAAGCATTGATTGTGAGCAGGTTAATTGAAGCGTCAATCTTTCTTACTTAAACAGGTCAGCATCTTGGAGTCCCCGTGCACGTTTTCGGTACCGAGACTCACATGACCGCCATCGTTGGCATGGCCATGGGAAAAGCCCCCATACCAGAGCAACTCCCCAAGAACCCCGGTCACACTGCGAACTTCTTGCTCGGTGCAAGCGCAAGTAACACGGTATGACTGACTGTACACGACACTCGTTCTGTGATTCCAATGCACCGCTCATAAAAGCGGGGTGAAAAGAAAAAGGAGCTCTAAAGTCGCAGTTGTCTTGTCATTTTTTATATTTTGAAAAGCAAATCTTGAAATCTTGCTGCAACGTCATGCTCAAAACTTAAGTTCCTAAATGGCTTTTTAATGCCATTTATGCTTCTTTTCATATATGTCGCCAGTAAATGTTAGGCAAACCCGTTTTGCCACGCGGACTGGTTAGAGTGCAATATATTTATTTGCAATCTTACAGTGGCATGAGATGATATTACCAGGTTCAGGAGGAACCGAAAACCGGCGCACCTTGATTTTTCTTGAAATTCAATAGCTTAGGTTCCTCGGATCAGCGACAAATGGTCCGTAGGTTCCACTCCCTGCTACTCGCTGTTTGCCCACTGTCGTGTAGTTTGATTGAATGTTCCGTTTCAAACTTTGCAATCCAGACTACTTTCTGTAGAAATCTTGATTAGATTTAGTGTGAAGTTTATAAAAATGTTTTGATGATAACAAAAATTCTTGTTTTTATGCACGTTGCAAATATTTGATCATAGACGAAGCCCAGCTCTTATTTAAAACGATGTATAAAAACTTGCGCACGTTGTCTGTTTTGCAAGCAGAAGCGTTCGAAGCCAGCGAAGGTATTCCGGTGTGTTCACCCCTGCGTGTCTGTCTTTGCTTTTTGCTGTCAAAGCCGGCCGTCCCGTGTTTTCACTGAATCGGCAAACATGTGAATCGTGACGTGTTGTTTTGCATGCGCTGTCGTGTCGTCACGAACACTCGCAGCTTAAGCCCCGGATGTTGTTATTGGTTTCGCGAGCAGTTTCGAACAAAGTTCTAAACTAAATCGCTCGTTTTTATCCCCGCATTTTCACAGGGGGTCGCGGGGCAGCAGCGTCAGGAGGGTTAAAAACATCTCATGGCTCTGAAATGTCTGCTAATTCTAGTCTAAACCAAGGCGCGACCGATCCGTGTCAGAGATTTAATATTTAAGATAATATAATTGAGCTCTCTGGTCTTCGGCCTCTGGATTGTTAGCTCGTCACTGTAGCCGTGGCAACCTGCCTCGCCGAATTTCTTGAGGCATTCTGGCCACATGTACGAAACATCGCCGCTGCGAACTTTCTAAATGGAGATGTGGCTGGAGTTAGGCAACTGCGCACCTTGTTGCGAGGTGTCACGCTCTGGACTCTCTCTAAAATTCCCATCATGTGCTGATTGCGCTCGTGTCCGCCATCTTTCGGTCCGGTCGCTAGCCAAGATTTTCAAGTCCGTAGGCGACGATAGGAGAAAAATAATAATTTGAAACCTAAATGGTTTGTGGCGTTTGAAAAGCTGTTTTATGAACACGGAAGGTTAAACCTCACGCGTTGCTTATCACGTTTGTTTTACCAAACTTGTGTGATTTAAAGAGAATCATCACGGCACAATATTTGGTCGCACTGCAAGATAGAGATCTCTCAATGCCCTGGTTTCCGTCAATTCCGGTATCGGATAGAGGACTATGATTAAGCCCGAGTAGTTGCAATGGCTTCATCTGCTTGCCTAGTATGTCGCAGCGATTCAATTGTTTTCTTGTCACTGTAAAGCGCCTTTTGCCATCATGGTTGCAACAAACCAAATGCATCCGATTTTCTTTTAACTCAGATTTGCTTCGTTGTTTTATCTAAACCTTTCCCAGTTGGGCTCCTGATTGCGCGGCAATAGCCGCTTGTTTGGCTTGTGTTTGTTGCCATCACTGAGCCACAACTCATTTTCACCGAAACTTTACAAAGTCTGCCTTGACCGGTTGATTCACTGTCTCAAGTCAATTTTCAGCTAGACGCGCAACATTGGTTGTTTTTGGACTTTTTCGCTGTTGCAAAGGTCGAAATCGAGCAGTCGCAATTTGATTTTTGAAGTCTTTTTCGCCTGTAATTCACAACAAGCACTCTTTTCTGATTGTATGGTTCGAACACCAACATAGGTCTTCACGAACAAGAACGTTTGCTTTCCCACAGTTCACTGCTGCTCGCCGAGTGAGTCACCTTCTATCTTCTTGACTGCAAAACCTGTGACTGACTGAACCGTGTAGTGTGCTCTGTGTATGATTTGTTGTTTCAAACTTGCTCCGTTTTTGAAATTTTCTGACCCTGAATTGTTCATGCAACGTTCGCCCTTGCCGTCGTTGAACGAGTCTGTGTCAAGCAAGTTAAACGCCAACTGTGTCCCTTTCATGAGTTTTTTCTTTCGAACCTCGAAAACAGAGCTCAACTCCGAAAACGTCACGTTCCGGTTCAGTGGTTGAAAGGAGTTCCGTAAACGGAGACAACGGCGACACTGTCAGCAACGAATCTCTCGTCCGCAAAGCGGTGATCAAAGCTGCAAGTCGACCGCTTTTCTCAAGTACGGGTGCAAATTCCGACATCTTTTGCTTCCGCGCTGCTCGAAACGTGTCGCTTTTAGGATTGCAAGTTCGCCCGCACGTGCCAGATTTTCCTTAGACAGTCTCTGCTGACGGCAATTTTCGATTCTACGCAGTTTTGACGTAAGCGCGTGGCTCTGCTCGCGTCAGGACCACGCAAAAACTTCGTCCGTGCTAGTCTGGTTTCACTTCTTTTGGCAGACCAGACCCGTTCCATTGTTTGGGGCTTGCAGTCTCGCGCCGTGCAAGGAATGCTCGACTTCGACTTCGTTTGCTCCAGGAAGGCACCTTCGGTCGCAGCAATGGTCTACCCCTTCAGGTAGGGTGCTCCGTTTGACTCCAACCGTTGTCTGGCTTCTGCGGCGTTTCCTCACTCTGATTGGCTCTTAGAGATTTTATCGATTGGCAGATAGCAAGTGAGGGTGAAAGGGCTAGCCACGTAATTGCTCAGCAGTTTTGGCAAGTGATGTTGTTCGAAGCGGTATTCCTTGAGAGAATCCAACTGCCTGGCCCTGTGGGGCACATCAAAGTCTCGACATCTTCGTCACTAGTCAATCGCCCCACTACCTCACTGCAAGCGTTGAAAAGCCTTTCGCGACCGACGATGGTATTTTTTTTATCTTTCGAAGTTCCAAGTTCACTGTACCGTCGTACGTTAGGAATCAGGAACCACAAGTTTGTGTTGCTTATACGGCTGTATTAAATCTTTTCCTATGCTTTGCTATTCGTATTAGTCAGACTAATTGAAAGGTAATTTTTGAAGTTACAACTGGACCACATCGCGGGTCCAAGCCAGCGGTTGTCAACCTTTCACGGTTCGTGTCCCCTTTACCGATAGCATGAACACCCCATGGCCACCTGCCCTTCAATGTAAAATGTTGATTTTATTTTCATGTATGTACATTCTATCAGTTTGCTTGTCATGTGGTACTGGAATCGGTATAGGCTGTGCTCCCGGATCCTTAGCGAAGGCCTCGTTGCCCCCTGTTGAGAAATTACGACCCAGGCCAATGCGAACGAGCGAGTTTGGGCGACTGGGCTGATGCATTTTGGCTGATTTGGCGATTGAGCTGATGCATTTGACGATTAAGTTGATGCATTTTGGCTGATTTGGCGATTGAGCTGATGCGTGTCACTCGCAGCGGTGACCACAAACAGAAGTTCTACTGGGGACACAAGGAAATCTTCATTCCCGTATACAAGAACATGAAGGACGCGATGCAGCGGCACGCAGACGCGGACGTGCTGATCAACTTCGCGTCGCTTCGTTCGGCGGAGGAGAGCACGATAGAAGCGATGCAATACCAGCAGATACGCGTGATCGCCATCATCGCGGAAGGTCTGCTGTGAATGCGATTCAGTTCGCCAGTTTTTCTTTTCCATCGCGTACCGCCACCCAACAGAATGTTTTGTTTTTGTCCACGCTGGAGTCTTTTTGACCCCGGTTGACCTCGTTCAGAAGGGAAAATTTGTGTAGAGTAGCATAAAGATTTTTTTGAAGCCTTAGCAAAAATCGCAATCGTCGTAATTCGCGGAGTCGTAGGTTTTGTTTCTCAGATAAGCTCGTAATGTCTTACGAACATTGCTTTACGTCTTCTTATCAGATTAATCCTCCAATAAACCTCACACACATTACCTGGACGCGTATAAGCTTGAGATAATCTTAGCTATTCACTGAACTTGTGATTCTTACTTATATCGTGCTGAGAGTCTTCGCTGTGGCTGCTTTGGTTTTATGCACAAGGCGGCGTGGGTGTGTTTTATGTCTTGCGCCGTTTGCAACCTCGTAGTTAAGTGTATCTGCGCATTGACCCACGTGTGATCGCCACTGGACGCCCAATGTACATAGTTAAAGTACTCGGTTGGCCAGGAATTTTCGAGACTCGTACATGTTCGTGATGTTTGCTAAAAAATTTTTTTTTCAATTTCACTTCGGTTTGCGTGGTGAAGCACACGTAGGTGGTTGCGATATGGCAAACCGCAGTCGCGCTGTTTGTGTTTGATTTTGCATCAAGGGTGTGGCGATTTTCAGTTATCCGAGTGACTTCAAGTTACGTATCGAGTGACTTCAAGTTTATTGCAGTTCAACGCCGGGTGTGGTTGTTCCTCGCCGGTTCACACGCTGGCCGTTATACAGCTGTGTCGCTATTTGTCGCTCTGTGCGCGCTCAATTGATGTATTCTTTACACGCATGTTGTCAGGTCCGCAATCCGCTGATTGGGGGGGGGCAATCGTCCGGTTCCCTTACCGTGGTTGCGGACCTGCCATGTTGCAGCTGCAGACGGTTACGTTTGCCAGAGTTTTCAGTCAAATTAAAGCCACACTTGTATGCGGCAAATCGGTTTTATCACACAAAGGGACGTGACAAGTTGTTGCGATTTCAAGTCATGTCGTCACTTCCAGGTATTCCCGAATCAGCCACAAAAAAACTGATCAAGATGGCGAAGGAACGCAATGTGGCCATCGTCGGCCCAGCGACGGTAAGGACTGGTGCAAACAGTAACACCGCTTTGCTGCTTTGGTTATTCCTGTAGGTGCACACGTTGAACTTGCTCTTGATGTAAGCAATCTGTTGCATTGGTTTCCTTTGATCGCGTTCGTTGTTGTTACGCGCATACCGGAGTTGGGACTGCGTTCCTTGAAAACCTGTACTTATTACTTAAATAATTTTGCCACTACTTGTTACTTTCAAGTGATTTGTTTTTAGAAAAGTTAAGATTTTAAAAACCATGTCTGCTGCTGTAAACGTAATATACATGACATCCATCATCAGACAATAAAATCAGCAATTGAGGCGAATAGAGTTCTAGCCTGTGCAGAGCGCTTTGTGAGTCACAATTGTTGATCGTCATCGTGATTACGATGTGGAGCTAGAAGCACCTTCCATTAAATCGAATCGCGGTAAACAGATGCAAATTTTCTCTGTACCCATTATGTGATTTAAAAATTGCAATGATTTTGATCTGCTTGAATGTTTTTAAGTCTAATTGTCAATTTTCATGGTTTTGCTTGAATTACTTAAGTAATCTGTTAGAAATTTACTTCTTGCTTAAACAATAAATGTTGGTTACTTGAATCCAGCCCTAACCGGAGCGCGTCAAGTTGGCGACAATGGTTTGCATCGTAGCAACGAGGACGAAAGTCTTGTCTGAGCCCGATCCTAAAAAATTAGTGGTTTTCAAAGCTTCCGAAATTTGTTCGTTGCATTCTCAGCCCACAAAAACCACGTTTGCGAATGATGACCTGGTTGTTCTGCAGTTTTTAACGCTCGATGTCGCTGTGCACGGTAGGTGGGAGGAATCAAGCCCGGTTGTTTTAAAATCGGAAACACTGGAGGCATGATGGACAACATCTTGTCGTCGAAGCTGTACAGGCCGGGCAGTGTCTCTTATGTGTCCAGGTCGGGCGGGATGTCGAATGAGCTGAACAACATCATATCGCGAACGACCAACGGGGTGTGTGAGGGCGTGGCCATCGGTGGGGACAGGTAGGCTTCAAAGGCTTCACGATATTAATGCGTTCGTAAGCTAAAGGGTTAAAATGCTGACTTGTTTTGCTGATGTCGGATGCTTTATGTGTTAATCTGGAAGTTTAAGATTCTTGTTGTTTCTGCGAAAGCCTGTTTTGTTCACTCCTTGCCCAATAGCTTCTGCTTTGGCCTTCAGAAGCTGTTGTTGTGTCCACCGTTCCCCTATAAGAAAATTTTACGCTGAACAACTGGAAGTTTAGTTGCGCACTGAGCTCATGCAATTGCGCAACCATGCAGACACACAATTAGTGAAGTGCTCCGAGCGTTAAAAGGGCTATGCGATATACTGTATATGTACAATATTAAATTTAGAATGTTGAAAGTGCGCGAGAACGAGATTTCACTGCGCAAATCGTGTGGCGGCGCTGCGCAATTGCTCAGTTGCGCACCTTAGAGAGAACACTGGCTGTGTCGTTCGCCAACAGTTTAATTTTGACGCTTCGGCGACGTAGTTCCGCGAACTGAGCTGTTTACACAGCAGGTTAGTTGCGCTTGCGCGCTTCTGGCCCTTCTCAAATGAAACTCGCCGCCACGCGTTGTATCCTTCGATTCCAGGTATCCCGGCACAACGTTCATGGACCACCTGCTGCGATATGAAAATGACGAAGATACCAAAATGATGGTGGTGTTGGGAGAGGTTCGTACAGTAAAGTCACTTTTGCGTTTAACGTTGAAAAGCAGCACTTTTCAAACATTTTTTGATGCGAAATGCTGCTTTTGATAGCTTTTGATACGCGTCGATGCGTCTCTTTCCCATCAAAGCTGATCCGGCGCGCTTTTGCTCAGTAACTCACTTGTCGCTGAATGAAGCATAGGTCAATTGCTCAGGTCAAAGCGCGCTTCCCCAAAAGCAGTCATGCGACCGTGCTCCGTAATCTTTTTTTTGTTTGCGAGAACTAGAAGCGACTAGCGTAATGGATGTAGTGCGTGCCACCCCGGTTTGTTGGTTGCAGGTCGGAGGTACAGAGGAATACAACATATGCGAGGCGATAAAGACGAAGAAAATAAAGAAACCTGTGGTTGCCTGGTGCATAGGTTGGTTCGGTTGCTTGTTACTTACGCCTTGCTGGTTCTGCAACAAGCCGGGCGTAGTTTCATTTTTGCTGGGTTAATACTTTCTCTGCCGCGGCCAGACCCTTGCGGATCTGAGTGCCAAGATCGGCTGCGGCCCAGCACTGCTTACGGAAGTGTTGACGATCTCGTTGTTTCCCACGCGTGCGTGTTGTAACAAAGCTCATTCAACAGTCGAGAGGCGACGACCCCATAACCCTCTGGTTTCTTCGATACCCTGGCATCCTTGCATTCATTTTTTTTTTGCTTGAAACTCAACCAGTATGATTCTGTTCGTAATTTTTGTGAAGGTCAAGTGAGCAGGGGCGTAACGAGGTCCAATGGCGCCCAGGTCAAGAAGCAAGTTGGCGCCCCCATGTTCGAACCTAAGGTATTTCGAAGCAATGTACTGTATTGAAAATAGTACTTGTGACATTGCTGGGACTTTTCAGCGCCCTCATCAGTGATTCGGCGCCCGGGGAATTGTGCCCCCGTTACGCCCCTGCGATGTGAGTGACGTGCTGCACATTCTCAAACCTTGACGGTCATTTCAATGTTTTCCGAATCCTTCGAAGTGCTTCGTCGTCCCAGTCCAGTACAAGTTACTGCTTGTATTGAAGTAGCAACAACAGTAAAAAGGCGTATTTGATAGACTCGGCCTCATTTTAACCTGTTTTCTTTAGTGTTCCGTCCTGACCTACTTTTGTTCCCAATTTAACGACTTCCTTCATGCGTTGTTCTTACTCCATTCGCCACAGGAACTTGCGCCACCATGTTCTCCTCGGAAGTCCAGTTTGGCCACGCAGGGGCGTGCGCTAACCAAGCGAGCGAAACGGCGGCGGCGAAAAACAAAGCACTGGCCGAGGCCGGCGCTTACGTTCCGTCCAGCTTCGATCAACTCAACGTGGCCATCGCGTGAGTTGTCTTTAGTTGGTCGTATGCGAGATATTCTGCTTCAAGTCGTTGACTTTCTGCACACCTGGTTTCCTGAGTAGACTGCACCATTCGAAACCGCGCTTTGTTTTTGGGATTGCGCTTGCCTTGTTTCGTTTTTTATCCTTTCCGATTAATTTACTACGTCAGCGCTTAAGCTCGCTGTTCGCTGGGCGCTTCTAGGCTAAAGTCGAAAGCTATTATTGTGCGTTGAAGTCCGCCCTGTTATAGTGAGGATTACAGTCATTTCTCGGGTGCCGACCGACTGCTTGCAGTTTGTGCCTGCTTTCACCTTATTTTTCGGTTTGCGTCTAAAGTTGCTGATTCATTCAAACCAGATGCCTCAGTGCAACAATCTGGTTTACCCCTGAAGCATATGGCCACGTATCGTTACTGACGCCTGCTTTGCTTTTAGTTCTTACTTTAACCTGTTATTGTCTGATGCTGATCAGTGAAGTGTACGAAAGCTTGGTCGACGCGGGAGTGATCGTGCCGCAAGAAGAGGTGCCCCCGCCGACCGTTCCTATGGACTACTCGTGGGCGCGGGTTAGTGGGTCTGTTGCTATGAAACGTTGCATGTTGCTGAGCAAGCGCAATAATTCGTTCCTTGTCCCACGTGCAGCAGCTTTGTATTCACGCCATGGCCGTTTCATCGCTTTTGTTTTGATGGCGTGCTTGATTGCCGTAGTTCGGTACAGACGCCGTGGGTGTGGTATGAGGTCAGTCGACATCCACACCCACTGGCGATTATCAATTTTTTGCGTTAGTTCTGAAAAGGCGAGAGTTTTCTTGTCAGTAAATTTTTTTTGAGGTTTTCTCGAAAAAAGCGCTATTCGGGAAAAAACGGTGCAGCTGGTTGTCACAAAGTCTTTTTTAACAATGGCCGTTCCTTTTCTTTCCAACGTAATGCCCATCAATGATGCTTAGTTTGTCCTTGGCCATTTCTTCGCAAGACTTACTGTCTTCGTTCTAAAGTTTTACAATTTCAGGAGCTTGGTCTGATCAGGAAGCCAGCTTCATTTATGTCCAGCATATCAGACGAAAGAGGCCAAGAGCTTCTGTATGCCGGAATGCCCATATCTCAAGTGTTCAAAGAGGAACTGGGCATCGGCGGCGTCTTGGGTCTCCTCTGGTTCCAGAAAAGGTAGTGTGCTGTTAATCCAAGTAAGAAGAGCAGCGAAGCGCGTGAGACATTGAAACGTTTCTTGTGTGTAATGGGAGTGAATTGCCCTTCCTTGCTTTGAAAACTGTGATTCTTTTGCAGTCGACGCTCGATACTTTTTT
>Ga0210059_1010357_pt1 | contig 14421 bp, 10 predicted proteins | sample Ectturendosymbi2_FD_188042 | JGI IMG/M metagenome (GOLD analysis project Ga0210059, IMG submission 188042) | Ecteinascidia turbinata endosymbiont from Florida, USA - Sample 2 (SPAdes) (version 2) | ecosystem: Host-associated > Tunicates > Ascidians > Unclassified | place: Key West, Florida... | reverse complement strand
AGCAACCAGCAGCAATAGAGCTCACATGCCATGCTCACTCTACTACTATTAGGTTGCACTATCATTATATAGGGATTAGAGAATTACGATAATTCGTTTGTGGTGACTATCACAGTGACTTGTTATTTTCACGTATTGCCACTATTGTGTTTGTGGTGACTGTCGCACGTTGTAGCTTTATTTTTCATTCATGTACAGACCATAAGTGTCTGCTACAATCAGAACAGGCCCGTCACCAGGTTTCAAGGTTTGGCGGGAAATCGTTTTTGGGCGGGCAAGATTTTTGTTTTTATTACATGCTTAAAACAAATGTTTCAGGACGCAAAACAACTTGGGGGCAAAAAGCGTGTGGGGCACCACTTCAGAATCTCCCCACGTGGCTATGGGCCTGGTCCTGAATGAGTCAGTGTCTGGCAAGTCATTGTTTGTATTCTACCATGACTTCTTGCACCAGAACATCCAAGTAAGTTACAAGAAAATAGCTACACTTCAATTCTCTGGCAAAAGTGATGATTTAGCGAACATTTTTGAAAGCATAGAAAATGTTCAGCGCATTCATGTCATTTTGCAAAAAACAGATTTTATCATCTGCCTACGTCAGTGTGGTCCAACTACAGGCCCGCAGGCAGGGCCAGATTAAGGGGGGCAACGGGGGCAATTGCCCTGGGCCCCCCGCTTCTAGGGGGCCCCCGTGATGGCAAATATTTGTTTCAAATAAAATACTCGTTTGAATGATTGTGATTAACAAGCGATACAAGGATACAAACAGATATTCCGATGTTGCATTAAGTATATCAGTGTAGTCCAACTACCGGCCCGCGGGCCGCATGTGGCCCGCCGCAGCGTTTTCAGTGGCCCGAGGAAGTATTCAGGAAAAATCTTCAAATCCAAACCAACGTACCCATTTTAAGTTTGGGCAATCGGATATATTGTGCAACACGGTCAGAAAATAGAGCCTTCTGCTCGAATACTTTCCAAAGGAAAAACTTTAATGCACGATCATTGAAAAGTTTCAATCAATTCTTTTCAGCCAGGTCAATTTTATATTTTATGGTAATAACAGTTTTTTTAAGTAAACTGTTAGGTACCCAGCATGGACCTGTTGGGACCCGATTTCTATAATTCTAAGGGCCCGATTTTTCCTGATTCTAGGAACCCGATGATAAATTTCTCTGATTCTAGGGACCTAATTTTCAATTCTAGGAACCCGAAACGGATCCCTAAAACACCTTTGAAAAACCCTAGTAATAAAATTATTTTTTCATGATTTGACAGTACTAACCAAAATATTTGTTTTGTACTGGGAATAAAAAGTCATGCATAGTTTTCCAAGCAGTGGCGATTCTAAGAGGGGGCCTCGGTAAGCCGTGGACCCCTAAGGTTTTTGCTTCGTCTCTTGTTTGACCCCCGCCAGTTATTTCTTAAGTTTCCCGTTAAAGTTCGTTTGGTTGACATATACAGTAGATAACTTTCGGCCAGCAACATTTTAAACGAGAATTTAGAAACCCTCTAACCTGCATTCAAAATTTCCCAAATGCATGATAAGTTGTGTTGTTGTTTTTGACAGTCGGGTAACTGGAGTTGTTTATGACGACACACACCAGTGTTGTAGTTGCTCGGATCCTGTGTGAAATTTTGTCAGACCGCGGTCGTGGTGTTGAAAAACTAAGAAACAGTGGCAGAAACTAAGAAACAGTGGCAGAAATCGGAAGATTGATCTGTGGTGCATTTCAGTGTGAGATGGAACTGGTTGATATTATTGTCAGCAGATTGTTGATTGTCCCAGTAGCATAAGGTTCATGAAAGCAATGAAAGCATTAAGAAGTGATTTAACTTAATTTCTACGAATTTATCTTGGCTGCAGTATTGCGTTCTGCTGCTTTTTGTATATGACTTCGAAACATTTGACGTAAGTGGTTCGGGACTACAGTTTTAACTCTACCCACACACAGTGCCGTATTAACCATCAGGCAAACTAGGCATGTGCCTTGAGGCCACGAAAAAATACAGGCCACTTGTGTCCAGGCCCGTAACCAGAGGGGGCGCAGGGGGGCGAAGCTCCCCCTAGAAAAATTTTCGCGCCCAATGGAAAAAAGTGTTGGACATAGTTTAAAAATATTGGACATGGTTCAAAAAATTTTAGCCCCTCTCGGAAAACTCTTCGCCCCTCCTGGTGTCCCAAGCTGGTTACGGGCCGGTTTGTGTCGGGAAAACATTTAAACTTGAGCTATGGAAAACTTAAAATATTTTTCTGATGAACTTGTTGCGAAATTAATCTACAGTATTTATTGTTTAGGGGTGTTCACAATAGCGTACGGAGGGGGAGGCCACTGTGCCATGGCCACCTCATTAGACCCTAAAAATAAAAAATGTGTAAACAGTATTGTCTAAAACTTGCTTCCAGAATGCACAACAATGCGTATTTTTAGGTGTAATTTTGCAAAATTTTCCCGGGGACATGCCCCCGGACCCCTCTAGAATGGTCGTGCCTTCGGCACTTCCCCAAAGTTGAATTGTGACGTCACACGATTGTGACGAAACTTGCCCCCCTGGAAAATTTTCTGCGTACGCCACTTGGTGTTCACTACTGTTTCCCCCTCCAGTAGTTCTGTACGACTGATGATGTCTAAAAATAGAACGGGTTGTCTGAAAGTGAGAACTTCGCTGGGTTTAATACAACAGAAATAGTAAGTAAAGTTTATCTCCCGGGAACTCCAAAAGCCGCCGCGCCTTTTTTTCTTTTTGTAACTGTCTAATCACGTGATGTGCTGTATGTACGCCGGCGGCCATTGTTTGTCAATCTCATTCTATGGCGTGTGTATCAGGAATGATGCTGTCTGTCAGGAGTCAACAAGTTCAAAGTCAGAACTGTTTATGTTATAATTGACCAACTCAACAATGCTTTGAAGCAACGCATTAAATCATATTCATTTGTGCAACAGCGTTTTGGGGTTCTAACCGAATTTGATTCGATGTCCGATGAAGATATCAAAATTGCAATTGAAAGACTTGCTGATAATTATCCAAAAGACCTCTCTTTCGAATTCTACTCAGAATTCTGTCAGTATGTTTGCTGGTACAAGGAACAGTCAAATAAATGCAGCAGAAAAGAGTCAACAGACATTGCTCAACATATTTTCAAATTGTTGCACACAAATGGAGTCTGCACTGCATTCCCAAATACCGAAGTAATTTTTAGAAAATACTTATCACTTATGTCTACTAACTGGTCTGGAGAGCGTTCATTTTTTCAGCTTGCTCGAATTAAGAATGTGAAGCGATCTACCATGAGTCAGGACCGCCTTGGTGTACTGGCACTTCTGCGTATTCTAAGAGAGCTGCTACATGAAACTGATTTTAGCTCAGTTATCGATGAATTTGCTACGATAAAATCAAGAAAAGTAACAATTTAATTTATTAGCCACTAATTATTATGTAAATAAATCGAGTAACATTTTTAGCTTGTACTTCTAATTAATCAATTTTGCGAAGAAACAAATGTTTACTAACAAAGCTTTTTTGCTTCTTTATTTACTCTTATCATTAATTCAGGCCATATTTGAAATATCCCTTGAGGCCACGAAAGCCTTAATGCGGCACTGCCCACACATGTCCTACAACTTCAGGTAATCTTGTATGGATTTTCTGTAATGATTCAGAAGCAATTCTTTCGCGTATTTCAGCTCTTTGCCCAGGAGGTCAAACAGTTCTATCAGGAAAACACTTGAAAGAATTCGCAGATCATATTCATTTCGTGAAAATGATCATGAAATACCTTTGACAAAGAATTTGCTTCGGAAGAAGTCGAAGCTCCCTATATCGATCGAACAACTTTTCTCATATACAGCTAGTGAAAAAGCTGCGTTTGATTGTTACTAGTAGCTGTAACTCTTCCCGTCACCAGCGCTTCATGGGAGAGAAGTTTTTCAAAAATGAAAGTAGTGAAAACATTTTCCAGAAATTCCACACCAGTGAGACATTGGATAACATCGATTTACCTTCAATTGAAAGGGTACGAGCTGAAAAAATAGACTTAGATGATTTCATTGATGAGTTTGACTGTCGACATGACAATCGAAAGATGAAATTACATTGAGTAGATAATGATATAAAATTCTAACGGAGGGATCTGTGTGAGAATTATATTTCTCATTGTCTATTCTCTGAATCTGTTTAGGTTTAGAGTTAGTGCGTGTTTCGCTTATGGCAAGACAGTCATAAATCAACGCAGGATTGAAAAGTCAGCTTTTGAGGATCAGTCAGAGGAAAAATCAGTGTAAACATTAACATGAATGACTTTGTTGGGAATATTCTGCAAAATAAGTTTTACGCCTGTTGTTACATCTTGCTATCAGGTATACGCGCCCTAAACGCCGATGCACACCTATCTGCGGGGCTGCTTTGCTACTTTAGGGGCAACTGGTGCCGAAACCTCTCTGCTGTTAACTGCATACTGCTTTGAAAATTGTCACCCTATCCACGTTACAAATGGGCATTACACTCGTAACATCAGTTGCATAACATTGTTATGGTTGCACCACAATCACAAAATGTCCATAAGCTGGCACAAAAACGCGTTAGTCAGTATTCACCATCACCAACCCGTTGGCGGATGGCTTATTTTTGCGTATTTTGTAGTAAGAATATTTTGACGAAAGTAGTTGGCTATCAATAGCCTATACTTGTCTATATCAAGGTGGAATACGTGATTGGAACCATCGAGCTTTCATGTGAATTGCATTCATTTTCGTGGAACTGTTTTCGTTCATTTGGGATCGGCACAAATGCGTACGGGAAATGGTGTTTCGTTTTACATGTGCAGTGCTGTGGAAGTTGCACGATTAGCACAGAATATTCGACATAGCAGTACACGTGTGTGATGCATCTAAAGTGGCGCGCAGGTGTCTCTGGTGAATAATAACGATAGTTCATATTTAACGATTTTCGGAAGCCAATGTGGGGTTTGATAGGTTAAATCATAGCAACTTAATCTTCAAAAGGACGAAAAATCACCATGCAAGATAGACATTTATGTTGCCCCTCTTATTTTTTCCTTGGCCCCGTAGTGCCCCCCAAATTTTTAAATCTGGAATCGCCACGGTTTCCACTTTGACAGTTGTCCTATATGGCATTTGTCCTATTGGCAATTGTCTCTTGGCAGTTGTCCGGTTGGCGATTATCCGGTCGGAAGTTGTCCAGTTGGCAATTGTCTTAGTTGGCAGTTGTCCGGTCGGCAGTTACCCTGTTGGCAATTGTCCTAGCACCTAGTGCCACATCTATCCATACAGCTTCATTAGCACCATCTATGCGTTTGTTTTGCTACCGCCACGTGTCTGTGTTCGTGTTCTTTCATCTATCGCTGTGTTCCTTGTTAGGGCCATGTGTGCGTAAGTTGTACTTCCTTGAGTGTTGATGTGAAGGCGTAAAACAATGACCATGACATGATTATGTTGACTCATGTCCTCGATGCAAGTTTTTTGTGTTGCAATTTCATTTTCAGCTGCGGATAACGCAAATATATCGCTGTTTAAATAGTGATCGCATATTTTACCTCAGCCACTTACACTCGCAAAAATCGCTGTATTAAACTTGAAAGTGCGCAGAATAATCTTTCTCTAATGTAAAAATACAAACCCAGCTTAACACTATTAGAACAAACAATGCTAAAAAGCATGTTCAGAGAACTGTATTTAAGAACATGAGCAGCGGGAGGAGCATACTGTACAATTCCTCGTAAACGTTAATTGCAACTAATTATATTAAAAAGGCAAGCAATGCTAGCTGATAATATTTGTCTTAATGTGGTAACTTGATTTAAAAGAAAGTACAACGACTCTATGGAAATGCGTCATGGGTACAGTTACCAATTAGTTCCACTAAATAATACCACTGTTTATTTCACGTTTTTGATATTAAAATTTACCATGTTAACCGACAGGCTGATTTTAAATAGTCATAGTTATTATAGAAATTTACATAAATCCCAGCGAAGAAAATCTCCCTGTGCAATTATCTTCGAGCTACTCAATAGCATTAAAGGGGAACTCATTTTACAGCTCATTTGCCTACAATAAAGAACAGTTTTAACTTTCTTAACCATTTTCTTTTAAAAACAAAATAAAAGCAAGATCTGTTTTCTGTAAGCACTAACATATTTGATATCAAACTTATATGATTTGTATTAAAAAGTAAAAAACGTCGAAGTTCCCTACGAAACGGAATCCAGCAAGTAATGCTTCGATGTGAGGAAAATGTATCCGTTTCGTCAACAGAGACTTTCATAAGCAATCAGGCCCGTAACCAGCTTGGGACACCAAGAGGGGCGAAGAGTTTTCTGAGAGGGGCCCAGATTTTTTGAACTATGTCTAATAGTTTTAAACGATGTCCAACACATTTTCCAGGGGGGGCGAGAAATGTTCTAGGGGGAGCTTCGCTCCCCCTGCGCTCCCCTGGTTACGGCGCCTGAAAGCAATGCTGGTCAAGAACGCAGCGTATTGACGTCAGCGAGTCACAAACAAATTACAGTGCGACAAAGTCTAGCCAGTCATACTGTACAACATGCATAAACGTATACTAATGTTGGAAAAGCAGCATGAAGCATGAAGTTTGAAAGCGTCAGTCAGACATCAGCTGGTTTTGAGTTGCTTGGGGTGGTCGCTCGGCACAGACCAAGGAAGAGGCCGAAAACAACGAACAAGATCAACACTCCGCCGCCCATATAAAGCCAGCCATATTTGTTGAAGTCCAGATATTCCGAATCCGGGTTGACTAGTGAGCAGCCGCGTTTCGTACTTGACCACCAGCACCTGTATGTCGGGACAGAGTAGTCCACCTCTTCTGGGTTGGAGTAATCGTCGTCCAGCATCTTGTCTACTGGTTGACACCCTCTTTCACAGATAAATATGTCACTACCAAAAACAGCTGAAACTATCAGACCGGTGTGCGTCTGGAACGTATTTAGTAGTGTATTCAATTAACAGTTTATTAAGTCATGCGTTTAGTCATTTCAAAATTTATTTTTAATCGCTTCGTTTTGTGGCATGGGACAGATATCAAGAAACTTATTCACAGGGCCTTAACAAAACGAATGAAGTACATGCATGTAACCACCTTGGGACATCAGGGGGGTGAAGAGTTTTCTGATGAGGGGCCACATTTTTTAAGCTATGTCCAACTCATTTTTCCAGCGGGGGGCGAAAAAATTTCCAGGGGTTTTCTCCCCCCCCGCGCCCCCTCCTGCTTACGGACCTGTTGAAGTATGGAAGCGATAAAGCCTCTTAGCTGGTTTTGATGGTGGATAATTAAAAACGCTTCCCAACACCACAAAGTTTTTTAATCATTCTTTAGTATCTTTTTTGAATATAGGGTCACATCACAGTAACACATAAACTGTGCAAATTAGAGCAAGTAAGGTGCTCTAGTACACACTTGCTTTACTTTTAAGGAAACATATTGTTAAATACAGGTCTTTATCTTTCTACTTCAATTGAAAGCTTTAGGTTTTCTGCAAGCTTTCGAAGAACCAGCCGACTAAGCTCTGTTTTCATGATTTGCGATAATTCAGACTTCCACATATCTGTTTTCAAGTGAATAGTCTCCGAAACGCGACGAAACTCTAATCAACCAATAAAATTTTTAATTGGTTTCACGTAACTCTACACATCCTCAGTGTTGAAGCCTAATTCCAAAAATTTTTTATTTGAATAGGATTTTAAGATTGAGGCATGGGCGTCAGAAGAATTTTGTCCAGAGGGGAAGAAATAGTGAATATTCCAGGGGTAGCCAAAAGGATTTTTTCCAGGGGAGCAACAGTGGTGAAATCTCATTTTACCACTCGAAACTAAGAGAACGTAACAGCTAAACAACCTCATCGATCGGGGCACGATCATGAGCGCCCGAAAGGGTGGGAAAATTAGGCTCGTTCTTCCCTCTAAAATCGGCAAGGGCTTAATAAGTAGTGTAGATAGCCTATACACTGTTTATTTAGAGTTCGCACACGGTTTATTTCAGCGTTCGTAGCCTATTTGAAGTAGAGGTAGTGAAGTGGCAGAAGCTTCATCGCTGAAGTTACTAATAAGTTCCGATTTTCACCTACAAGTTAGTACAGTTACTGCACACTACCTCCATCCTTCCGGAACCCATGAGCATGAAGATGACGCTGGGCGTACAAGACAAATCAGTTAAGTCAAAAAACATTAACATCTGCTGAAAATGCGCAGGTCTATTTTGCTGAGGCTTTTGCTTCATTAAAATATCATTTTGTCTCTTTGAAAATAAGTTCAGCGCAATTCAAAAACGTGTTTGTGATTTGAACTTTTACCTTCACTATATATTTGCAAAATTGAGAAATTAGTCGATTTTACACAACCTTAGGAAAATCTGATTGAATCTATTCCTAGGAAAAAACGCATAAAAATGGTAGTAAAATGAATCTTAATGACTGTTTGGCTGAGCAGGCTACAGAAATATTTGGAACTTACGATTCCATTGCCGTGCACTATCTTCATTCTGAATATTCCCTCTGTGCACGTGAATTAGGGCTGAAAGTGGTGGAAAGAATATTTTTTAATATTTGCAGAAACTGAGTGTTTGATGGAAGTTACACCAAAGTTTACGGTATGGGGTCGTATTGCCAGTTCGGGTCATATAGAGAACCTCGAGTTATGAACAGAAGTAATTAAAATTTAGCTCCATGTTCATACCTCAAACCGCCCAGCACCAGTATCTAAACAATTAATTTCAGCTAAATCTAATTCTTCTCCATTCTGCTAGGAAACAAAAGGATATTTGCCAGGTTGACTATATTTACTTTAAAGGTTATTGAAATGAATCGACACGAATATAAAATTGTGAAACTAGGTTGTGTTTGTTTTGACTGGTGCAGTGAACAGTAACATTTTCAGTGTCTGCTGAACCAGAAAAGTCAATTTTGACGGCTCTAACCTTAAAGTAAATGTTCGTTTTCATCGCTTTAAAAGTGGCATTTAGGCGCCCCTAAAATGCTGCTCAGAGAGGGCCATACCTTACTAACCACAACCATCCACTCTTCAATGAGACAGCAGTTACCTTTTCCCTTGTCAAATCGCCAAAACCCTTCTTCTTTTGCCTCCAAAGTTGCTTAGTGGTTCAAAAATTTGAATTTGTGTTTTCGACCAAATAATTCTGTTTTGAAGTTTTTAGTGTTTCGAAATACCGCAAATGATAATGTTTCTACTGCTTATAATTTATTCTAAACGATCAATTAATATTGATTTTTATTATTTGGAGTAAGCTGCATAGTTTTCGAAATGTATGCATTGTGTAGTCATATAGTCTATTGCATTTTGAAATTCCACAAAGGCAAGTCAGTTAAAGATTCAAAGTTTCTCGGATTGCATGAATTAGACTTTAGGTTAAGCCATGTTGAAAAAATGTTAATATTGGGCTAAAACTCTAATTCTTTTACAAGCTAGGGGACTATAAGGTGTTCGTGGATTTGACTTGGTTTCATATTCTTGGATTTGAACTAGGTTGCCTAATTATGACGATTCGCTTCTTTACGAATACCTTAAGGCACAGGTGTCCAAATGTTTTCCTAAAAGGGCCAAATTTGATCATGTGAAAGTGCCCGTAGGCCAGCAGTCCCTTCCGACATTCTTTAAGGTTAGCATAGTCCTGCGGCATTCCGATTAGGGTTTGAAGCAGAAGCATTTCTTTGCGACGCTTTTCGTGCTTATATTTGCTCTTAGAACATCAAAGCACGGAGGGGAAACATCTTGAGCAGCGAGAAACTGCCGTCGCTGTGACACAGAAGTGTAATTCAGGCTTTAGCTGGCCGTATACAACACATTCTGAAACCAAAGCGGCGAGCCATTTGAAATGTGCCCGCGGTCGCGGTAAGCACTTTTGCCCACCTGCCTTTAGTCATTTTCATATTTTAACAAAACCACGTTCGTTCTTCTTCGCCAGCAATAATGTCAACATCCAGTTGCTTGTAATTGGGAACTCCTATGTACCGTGTAAATGAAAAATCTAATGAATATTTTCTTTCAGTCCTGCGTCATAGCAGAAACGAATGAAAACGAATTTTTTTCTAAACAACACATTTGTTGTTCTCAAACTCATGAATTTCCCAGCAAGCTTCCATACACAGCATACACTCGTACTTTCACACATTTCATACTATTTCACAAATCTGTGCTTATCAGAATCATTCGTTTGCTAAGCTTTTTGCAGCAACTCAAACATCTGTTTTCCTATGGAACAGTTTCTTTAAGTCTGTCACGGAGCACCTTGTCTGTCATTCATGAGCTTCATTGTGTTGTGTCTAGGAATGCTTCTATTTGGTATTTAACATGCCTGATGAACTTCAAAACAATTCTAAATTGAAGTATTTTTATTTGCAGTACAGCAATGTGCCTTCACCAAGTACGATAAGCATGTTGATAGTTGAATGTTTTTGTCCGGTAGCACTTATAGACTACACAACGTAGGCTATTTTGGAAGACCTGGACTCAGGATTTGATTAAGCTCATACGACGGTATACGATGAATGCACTCTATGTTTTTCAAAAACAATGCTCCAATAATCCTTACATATGTCCTGGGCGAACAGTCGCTTACAGAATCTCTAACTTGTGTTTTCCCGAATGGAAAGTAAGAAAGAACGTGTAAATATCACCTGGATATGATGTGAACACAGAAAATGGATGCAATTTTGATTACTAACTGATGCAGAGATAAGCAACCAAACAGTATTCTTCACACTTGTATTCATGATTTTAAAACGTAAGAATCAGACCTAGGTTTGCATACTCACCTCTCAATGGTTTAACCACCAAGTTAAAAATGCGAGAAAACGTTTTTGCTCTACCAGTTAAAAACCTGGTAATATGGAAAATCCTAAATGAAAACCTTTGACGCAGCCTAATAATAAACAAAGATTCCTGAGAAGGAACAGCGTGACATTCGAAGTAAGGGGAAAATATTTATGGAATACTGGATTCAACACATCAGTGACTGCAGAACACAAGGGTTCCTTATTGAAGAAATGACACATACTTCAGTAGCCTATAAAAATGGTTAGATGCAGTTGTAGTCTAATATCTATTCGCAAATATCCCCTATTAGTAACACAAGGAACTCTACAGCAGAAATCATTCGTTTTGATAAGATAGACAAAAGGTAAAACTTTTCTGTTTGATCTGTCTGATGTTGATTTCATTTTTCCTTTACGCACAGCAACAAACTCTCTGGCACAATCTAAAATCTGTCTTGACAATGTGTCGTACCGCAACTCTTCGAACCTTGAAGTTGACATTAAATAAAGTTCTTGTATTTTTATCCTACCTAGTAGTTTCAACTCTGTTCGTAGCTATGCAGAAGTTGATGTGCCGATGCTCTCAAGCGCAACTCAGATCGAACAAATAGTTGTTCTGAACAACGCCTTGATGATTCGACATCGTTAATAAGTAACTTTGACATATTGGCACTGAGTACGTGGACCTCCTTCACTAAGGAAGTAAAGTTTGCGTTAGTGGTATGTGATTGACACGGCACTTGGTTTGGAATGGACATTTGTCCATCCCAGCAAAGAGATTAATATCCTGAAAAGAGCACAAGCGCTGTCGCTGCTCTTAATTCTTCTCCAGTTGAACTAAGGTTTTGAGTTTTGTAGCGCACCATGCTAGAGTCGCTTTGTTCTCGACAAAAACCACGCACAAAAAGTTACGAGAAACTTGATTCGTCAAAACTTTTCACAGACAATGTATACTGTTTAAGCTTTTCTGGTCCAAATGATATTGCGCACTGAAAGAGATGACAAACATAAAGCTTTAATGGAAGCAAAAAGACCAGAAGCATTTCTCCAGCAGTTATGCATTTTAATGGTGTCTACAAATTTTGATCAGAATAACATTTTCTTTTGAATATTCATTTGTTTTGTCTTTTGTTTCTTTTGAATATTTATTTTCACTGTCTTTTATTGTTACTGAGTTCAAAAACTACAATTTTCTTGTGAGAAACCCACATTATTAAACTTGAAGATTGGGAATGTTGCGGAAGCTAGCCTTAGTTGCGAGCTGTGGGGGAGCTAGTCCACAGAAAGTTTGAAACGCGTACGCAACGACCTCTCGCTGACCCTGGCACCTCGTCACAAAGCCCACGCATCGACTGGAATGTAGACTTCCTGTTTCTACAGCAATGACAAACAGAGCGGAAGGTAATCAGCACAAACCCTTGTTGTCACAAATCATGCAGCAAGTCCGACTGTACATGCTACATCTGACATATTGGAACAAGTTTTCCCAGTGTTTCTTGATCAGCAACTTCACTTTTTTCATGTTTGGTAGTTTGTTACTTTATCGAAATATTCCGTTAATGATGTGTAAAAACACGATTGGGTTGCTTTTCTAGAAGTGGTTACCGGTTCAAACTTCAAACAACATTTATTTTAAACACAATTGCTCTGAATAAAACTGTTTTTAAAAGAGATGTTCAATGTTTTTTGAGTACATTTGAGATTGTTACTAATTTTCTACGAACTATCAGTTTCTTACCAATGTGAAAGTTTTAATTTTTAAACAAGAATCATAATTTTGGCGAAAATTCGTTCCTAAGCCTACTGAAAGGAAAATTCATCTGTTAAGAACTTCGCGTTTCCAAGAATTACGAAAACGTGGAAGCTTTCATCTCAAAATTTGACAACGATAGATTTACACCAGCGGTCATGAAGAAACGAGGACCAATATCAGCTGGAGTTTGTTGAATCTCCCCTGATTTCAAAAATGAAATTATTGCTATAGGCTCTTGGCCTTGATCTTAACACGTCTTTCTCCACATTGCGCCACTCAAGATGTCCGAAACGCGCGATAAAGCCACCGTCAAGGACATCGTGCTGGAAACAAAATTTGTTAAGTCTTCATCAGTAATATTCACCTAGTGTTAAAACCAAAAAGGAACAAAATGCATCAGACAAAATGCCATCGACTTTTGCGCACTGCAATCACAAAAACCTCCGCTTCAGGCTAACCGTCTTGTTCGTCATCGAAAAATATTATCATTCGTAAAAAAACACTATTGCGAAATTTGCGCAAGCCCTGATTGATGGGAACGAAAATACTTGCAGCAGGTAGCTGCCAACGTTTTTCTAAAGTTTCGACTTATCAGTAGTATCCAAGTTCGTTTTCATTTGAATCAGAAACACGGCATTTCTTTTTTCTGGTAGATGGAGTTGACGTTTCACGTTAAAATAAACCAGGTGACATGCAACCACTCTGCTATAACACAAAACTGATACTTAGGACCAAAGTAGAGAGTTAAAACGCATGGTTTTCTTTCAGCGCTAGGAAAACCTAATGATGAGTGAAGGGCAACGGCTTGGGTAAATCTCATTTCGAAATCATTGGACACAGATTATATACATGGCTGAATTAGGGAAGCACAACACAGGACACACCTATCCACCTTATGATAAAAATGTCACGGAACCAATGACAATAGAATTTGCATACTTTGTCACCTCAAGGGGATTAGAAAAAAAGTGACGACTTATGCAAACAGGTGAAAACTCTATCATAGAAGCTCGTATACTTTATCATAGTGACTCGTATACATAGTGCTTTTATTTGCAGTAAAATACAAGTTCATGACGCTATGGTTGAATACAACAATTAATTCCTCTACTCTATCTAGACTCCTGCATTTAATCTAGCACCTTTTAAATCTTTAATAAACTTCAAAGACTTTCCACGTTCTCTCAATGGGGAGTTGGGTCGCGCTTCGCACCTCGTGTATAAATTCGATGAACAAATTTCGAGGTGCAACAATTCTCAGATAAAGATCCTTAAATTGTTTGAATTCACACGGGTACTTGCTGCTTGGACATCAAAAGCGAAACTGCAAAGGACGTACTAACCCAGGGGTGGGCAATTAGCGGCCCGCGGACCACTTGTAGCCTGCCACAGCATTTTCAGTGGCCCGCAGGATCATTCAGGAAATATTTTCAGATATGGAATTGTGTAAGTGCACATTTGTTACAATATTGCTTGCGCCGGATAAAGCTTATTTGCTCAAAACCAATTATATCAGAACCTTTTCTCTTTTCTGCGTACTATTAATGTTTTTGTTTCATTTATTTCTCGATCAAATTAGAACTTACTGTCCTCCGCTAAATGTGGACTTCTCAAAGCGGCCCCCGAGCCAATTTAATTGACCACCAAACAAAACGCTTCTAAGGGAAACAAAGAGGTGACGAATTGAACGAATTAGACCAGGGGTGCCCAACGATCGCGATCTACCGGTCGATCTTTAAATGCCTGGCAGTCGATCGCGGACGATTTTATGCATGTATAAGGGTTTGCCGAACTACAATAAGTACACAAAGGATTTTCCTGTCCAAAGTGAATTAAGAAAAAAAAAGTTAGAGGAATTGAAATCACAACT
>Ga0210059_1010356_pt1 | contig 14421 bp, 5 predicted proteins | sample Ectturendosymbi2_FD_188042 | JGI IMG/M metagenome (GOLD analysis project Ga0210059, IMG submission 188042) | Ecteinascidia turbinata endosymbiont from Florida, USA - Sample 2 (SPAdes) (version 2) | ecosystem: Host-associated > Tunicates > Ascidians > Unclassified | place: Key West, Florida... | reverse complement strand
CACTATTCTTTGAACACTATAATCGCATTTTACTCTGTGATTGAGTGATTGAACTTTGCAGTGTCCGTTTGATCGATGGCGTGTCAAGCCACAACGCTTTCGCATTTTACCTAGACTAGACCAAGTTAGGAATTAGCGCCCTACTCCGCAGTAGTGCTGCAACAAGTGTTACGTGTTAGCTAACAATAGTGTTAAAAATGTGTCTGTAACCCTATGGTTCTGTCTTCAATACAGTTGCAAAAAGTGTCTGTAACCCTGTGATTTCGCCGGCTTCAATGTCTTATACTACGTTCTCTATTGTCTGCTTTTATCAACCTGCGTTCTGCAGAGTGTGTGTGTTCATACTATGGACTTCGTGTCTGCTATAAACAAATAAATTAAAATTGAATTAGCTTGAAAATATGCAAGATATGACTTTATGACCGAACATGGAAAATATGACTTTATAACTTTTGTTATAGATTTCGTACGGGTGCGATTTTTGTTTTAAATTTCGTTTCATAGCTTCCTGATGCACAGAAAAAAATGACTTTTATGACTTTAAATGGCCCTACTCATAGAAGCATCGCTACTGCAAGAGAGATGAAGTAGGCCTATACTTCACAAAACGGTTATGACAAAACATTAGACGACAAAATTGCCTTATATCGCAAATGTTGTTTTCCGAAATTTGTGCACAATTATGGTGAATAAACTTACTTTGGTAGTTTTTACTGGGGGAAATCGCCCCCCTGGATCCGCCCTTTTTTCTACCGGTCAAAACTGATACGATTTGCCAGCCTACACTTCAGAGACAATTGGGGGTGACCATGTACGGCGGTTCGTATGTGGTCAAATTGTTCAAACAGAAAGTTGCACAAAAAAACGATCTTTATGCTGCCGTGACAGTGGCACCACAGAACCAACTTTTTAGTCATAGACTCTCTGATCATCTTCAATGCACAAATATTCCATTCACATATTTAGTGAGGAAAGATATATAATATATAATAATGATATTTTATTGCGGACTCATGGATCAATATCACAGACACAAGAGCACAAAAAGTGGTTAGCTATACATCAGCGCACATTACAGAAACGGTGTTTGCACATGACCAACACTGTGAGGAGCAAAACTGTTTATCCTCACCACAGCTGTATCGTCATTCGCAAAAGCACAGAAAATGGATAAACCATACAGTAGGGCATTACACAACCGGTGTTAGTACGTGTCCAACCTTGAGAGGAGCAAGGCACTTTCCCAGCACTTCTTACTTTTTATGCTTGGTGTGTACACAATGTCCACATATTTTTGCTACACAAAAGCAATACTGATGAGACGCAAACTCCGAAACAATTCACGGACAACTACTGCAATTGGCCTCCATGCAGGAGTGTTGAATAATTGAGGAAAAATGAAGATTTGTGAAAAGCATCAGACATTTGAAGTGATCGAATAAAAAAGTTGGATGAAGATGTGCATATGTCTTGCATAAGTTGTGCATATGCCTTGCAAAAAGATGTGCATAAGTTAGATGAAGATGTACATATGTCTACACACTTTCGCAGATCAAAACGTACACCGTTTAGAGAAAATGTTAGGAAACGAAATATCACGCAAAAGCAACCGTGCTACTTCACTGAAGTTTTGCCATGTGAGCTTTACAATATTTACGCCTATTAGCTGTTCCGTGATCTAGTGGACAACAGCGCTTTGTTTGATCTAAGAATGATACTCTCACAATTAAGATAAGCACTTTGCAAATAATTGTTACGTCAGCGCATTATACGGTAATTGCAAAGGCGTTACATTGCGAAGAATCCTTAGTAACGAACTTGTTGAAATAACCCTGGTCGGTGTAACTCTGTCAATGTGTGCTTTTTGAAAACAACTCAGGTATGAAATGTTTCATGACACCGCATTTATTGCACGCAAAATCGTTAATGATTGTCTCCAGGTCCGTATCTCCAAGAATCTCATGCTCCATGCTCATTTGAGACAACATGCTTAGTTTTCCTTGCCAAATTGAACTTCGAAAATAATTCTTAATTCTGGTCAACTTAGAAAACTGCTCTCCAGTGCAGTTGGAAATCATGAGGCACAAGTATACCTGAAGGGCAATTTCAGTATTTGGAAAAGGAGAGTGCAGCTCGTTTTCCACAATTAACAAACTCATTCGTAATTCTGTATATTTTCCGTCACTGTGATCAAGATAAGCTTTTTGCTTGTCCAAATTGACGTTATTGTACGAACATGGATTTTTTAATGTGCAATCTGGTTTTATTTGAAATAATTGAATGGAGTCCTGTACGTGACTATTGAATACTGACATCTTGGCTGGTAATGCAGCGAGACGGTAACACTGTTGATTGTGGTGAGCCACGTATAGTTTTATAGTGTGTGAAAAGAAGCAGGAGTAAATCTGCAGCAGCGTCTCCACATATTTGAAAAATTCATAGTTAGTGTGAGACTGATCAACGTGTCCGAGTGAATAGCTTAATCAAACAATTCTTATGCAGACTTCCTTTCACCCAGTATGAAAATACGTGGCTTGTTAGAATACGTCTTTATCGTTAAGATTTAGTTCTGACTTTTTAGTGAGCACTCACTGAGTGCGAAACTGTTATTTCTGTGGCGAGTTTTTGTAATCCATCTGCTCAATTATTTAATACGCCTGCGTGGTGTTCCCACTTTAGTAAGTTGTCCGATATTCTGGTCAACGTATAGTTCTAGTTCTCATTGCTTGAAACATTTTTGCGAGAATGTCTAACTTTCTTGTTACTTCACTACTCACATTGTTCTGGCCGTTGATTATTCTAAAATTATGACCTATTTGTAGAAAGTGCTCGAAAAATTGGATATTAGGCAGATATGAAATGAAAAAGCATTTCTGATAATCGAAGTGTAGAAAACATTTAATACAAAAGATTGAGAATTGAGGTTCAACCAGCATAGACTAATGGGGCAGAAAGGGTTGAACGTTTTGTGGACGTCCATTCGCATTGCACCGTTAGCAACCCGAAAAGGATAATCCAATTTTTGACGTTGCCTACCCTGAAAAAACTTCTGCGGATGCCCATGGATGCTGATTTCGATCTAACCCTGGAGTCATGAAGCATGGTGCTGTTTGGTTCAATTCTTTTCAGTCACTCAAAAACGATAAAGTTGTCAGCTTCCTTAATCTGTATGTTAATCACACTAAACAAAAAGCTCTACAATTTTGACGCGTGGTGAACGGCCTAAAAGCATTAAAAAACAGTAAATAAGTGTCTTGATATTCAAGCGCGAGGCCGTGGGCATTCGCCTGGTTTGCTCAATGGTTAATCCGGCCCTGACTGTTGTATACTTGTATGCACTACTGGTTGCTATCCCTCCACGATGGTCGTAGCCAGGTGTCAATCCAATAATGTGCCCCCAATTTGGCCACTTTTGCAAAAAGGTCGTACTACGGTTGGGTGAACATGGTGACGTCATCGAAATGCAAACAATAAGGTTTGTGCCTCCCCAAAGTTTTTTAGCAAACACGGTCCCTGCTTGTATCTCTTTTGAATCACGATTTTTCAAACGAATATTTTAGTTAAAACAAATAAATGTCATCACTGGGGCCTGCTTGGAGCGGAGGACCCGGGGCAATTATCCCCGTTGCCTCCCTTAATCCGGCCCTGCTGCACGATCATCTCTGTCCGGCACCCCTGATCCGCTCTCACTTCTGACATCTGCAGTTCGTCATGTGTTTTTGAATTATTTTATTTTGTTTTAAGCGAGAGTTGGCGGGCAACTGGTTGATTGCAACCAGTGGTGCGTAACCTAACCACATCACCTCGCCACCCCAATCACCACATGGCAGGGTTGCCGGATTGGCTACTTCATGACCAATTTCGAAAAATTTGGCCATTTATGAACTGCGCTGGCCATAAAAAAAACACAGTTGGCCATTTTTTCGGTTTGCCACTGTAAGATTAACTTTTCATTAAATTTTGTCTTTTTGTATTTTTTGGGAAGGTCTTCATGTCGCTCGTTGTTACAGCGTAGGTACTACTCACTACAACCTTTATATTGCTCTGAAGTGTGTAGTAATGATTTAGCTTTAGCCCTTGCAGTCAGCAGATTTTGCACAGGTGTTTACTGTTTCAGTCAGTGATAATCTTTTGGTTGCCACTGGTATCTGCTGCACTCGCACTGTGTCTGAAGACTGCTGCGCTTGGTTGTGTGACTGATAATGTAATGTTAGTAGAACTAGAAGTATTTCGCATTTTTGTAAGATTTTACATTTAGAAGTTTTTCATCACTTTTGCAGTAACATTATGTAGTAACCTTATAATGTTCAAAGTGTGTAGTATAGTAATTATTTAGCCCTTGCAGTTTTGTAGATTTTGTGCAAGTGTTTCCATCGGACCTGTCATGAATAAGTGTTTGCTCTCAAATGTTCCTACCTGCCCTTTCGTTCATACGTGAACTTTATGATGAGCATGTGGTTAACTCATTATTATGATCATCAACTTAATACAGTTCATGACTTTAATCTTTTGTTCATATGTTTGGAGGATTGGATAAACTCAGCCAAGAGAATTCTAGCCGTGTCATTCATTCATTGAGTTGGAAAGTTAATTTCAAATTGTTTAACCCAGAAATGGGTCAGAATTGAAGCATGCATCTACAGTAGTGTTAAATATATGGTCATAAGTTTTATTAAGATAAATAAAGACAACAGGTAATTTAAAGTTTACGGAAGAAATTACTGTTTTAGAGTAAAAACTTGCTCCTTTGGCAAAACCACATTTTACCGGCAAAAATATACTGCCTTCCGAACAATTTGAGACACCTATGAATATGGAAATTACCATGATTAAAAATTTTGTGATTTTGGCCATAACTTTTTCAAGAACAGCCATTTTGGCCATTTCTTAATTTATCAGAATTTTGACCATAAGCTACGGAAAATATCTGGCAACGCTGCCACATGGCAGAGTTCAGTGTTGCCGCTTATGATCAAACCTCTAATGTTTTTAGAGAAATTTCTGATATTTGGTGTTATTGCAACAAATCTGATGTTGACTGGGTTGTTCATTGTTTTTGTTTTTCACATTTCCATTCAGTTTCAGAATGAAAAAAGTTAGATTCATGATTTTTACACTTTGTTCATCAGTTTCTCGCGCTCATCAAATCATCTTTCTGTAGGCTATTTGAAGTTATCGTCGTTTCAAACTGAAAAAAACCTTTTCATGCGTTGAAAATAACATTTTACCTTACGTTACGCATGACCAGAACTGTCGCCAGAAAGGTCTTCAATAGGGGAGCTTTTTGTTAGTGCAGGGGGGATTGACTTCCCTAAATTTGCCCAACTCCACTGATTTACTATATAGTCTAGTGTTTCATATTTCAATTTGGTGATCTTGAAGCTTTGTTTTGGGGAGGCTAAGCCCACCAAAGCCCTTTGTGAAGACGGGACTGTGTGTATAACAACTTCTCCATTTAATGATGATACTTCACTCTGTTTTAGATTCAACAAGGGTTACCGTTCTTTGTTACGTATTGGTGTTACTAATAGAAGAATTGCGCTGATGTGAAACTGTACATAGCCTAACGTAAAAATATTGTCTAATCTCATGTTAAACTTGAAATAAGCAACAATCTGATGTCAATGAGACTGACCCTAGGGACAACACTGGCAGGGTTGCCAATTTCTGAATTCAATTTGGTTTTTTTGAAGCCAGATTTTGAAATTCTAACTTTTTTCCAATGCACGTGATTTTTTTTGATAATGAAAACAGCCAGATTCCAGCTTTTTTCAGTCAGAAAAGCTTTGCTCTGGCAAAACATTGTCTGAGCTACATATTCATTATAAATCTCCTTTGATGAAAGGGTAAGACCATGCAGGGTGCAAATAATTTAGGTCTTATTCAATTGCAAAGATTTTACTGTTGCCCTAAAAGTTAAAATATTTGATGTAGGCCTATAGATTTATCATGAAACAAATGCACAACAGCGTAATTGAAATCACTCAGAAAGTAAAAGGTTTGAACGATTAGAATTCTATTTTTAATTCAGTTGATGTTACTGACAAGTTTCACTAATTTGTATTTTTTATGCATGTTTTGTTTGTATGCCGTATGTCTTAAGACTACTATCTGGCTTTTTTGGGACAAGGTCTGGCTTTTTTTGATGAAGACAGGTTGGCAACCCCTTTATACGTGGTAGTTACTCAGCAGTCACCACTGGTACAACAGCTAGACTAGTGTAGTGATTTTTCATTACAGGTGGATCTAGTGATTTTTCACTGTAATCTAGTGATTTTTTACAAAGTATGTATCAAGTGATTTTTTACAAAATTTGAAAATATGTTCGAAGAGGTTCAGTTGTCTTTTTCTGGTTTTTTTTCTGCTGCTTTCAAAATATTTTCAGCCTTTTTTAATGGAAGTGGCTAATGAACCACCTCGTATGACAAGGTTCGAATAAAGCGCTGAGTTTGTTATTCAACAAGCACCATTGTAGTGGTAGCATTTATATCTCTGCGCCAATGGTTTATGATTGGCAACTTTGCCTTTGGTTTTGGTAGCATAATAGTTATGCACATTTCAATTCATGAGACCAGTTTTTCTATAGTTTTTTAAAAAGTTTCTAAACTTTAGGATTAGGGGTTAAGGTTACCATTAAGGATAGGTGTCGGAAGGATGGGGCAGGGGAGTAAGGGTCAGCGGCATCAGTACCTCCAGTGTAGGGATGTACCACCAGCGTAGGGAATTGATTTAGAAAGCAACAGTTTGTACCTCCAGCGTAGGGGATGGCTTTAGCGAGCAACTGCTTGTACCTCAGGGGTAGGGAGTTGATTTATAAAGCAACTGTTTGCAACTCCAGTGTAGGGATGCCTTTAGAAAGCGACTGTTTGTAACACCAACGTAAGGATTAATTTAGAAAAAGCAACTGCTTGTACCTCAGGCAGTGGTGCATCCAGGGGGTCTGTTTAGCTGTCATGACAGGGCCCTTCATACTGCAGGTAGGCTGCTCAGCTTCAAAGTTGATGATAAAATATCAAAAGCTGTCACTGCAGGTCTTTAATGTGGGTGGTTTCAAACAGGCAATAGCCTACATTTCCCTTCTAACGTTACATAGTACTATTACGAAGCAACAACATCCTTGCCTTGTCTAAATGACGCCTGTGCAATTACGCAAAACAATTCACATTCTTGAACACCTCAAATTGATATGGCATCGAACGCACGTGTTTCGGAATTTTCTCCTCTGGCAGTGCCAATTCTAATGCATGCAAAGCTGTCAAGTTCTTACACTGCCACACGCATGAAGAGCTGTCTTGTAATATTTCGCTTCGTGGTGAGAGGACACAGTGCCCAGTCGCAATTGTTTTGCTTTGCAGTTTCAGCCTAAATTTTATCTGCTGTTTACACCTACTAGGTTACCACTAAATCAAATAAGTTTAGGCCTTCTTCAGCATCACGCCAAGTAATGCGGGTTCGTTTCAACTTCAGCTATATTTTTGCGTGGAATTTCTCATAAAGAAAGGCGTGACAGCTAGCCTCAGAAATTGTGGTCGCATTATCTGAACAAAATATCAGTCAAGTGTTGTATTTCGAAAATAGCTTTTTTAGAATTGAGCAGTTGACAATGTTTTCTGCACAAAATGTCCTACATTGATTTTGAGTAAGTCACTTTTACATTACGATGTAAATGCATCAGAGCAATTATAACTCAATCGTTCTTCTCCGCAGTGATTTCACCAGTATATTAATAACACCGCCATCTTTGATAGACAGCGCTCCACAGACGCAGTTGTGGAGCTGATTGTCCACCTTGATTTTATAAATGTATGTATGTATGAATAAACAACTCTCGTTGCTGTATGGCTGACATTTGCTGAATGTTCGACACGCTAAGGACCTTTTCAGCACCATGTTTCCCAGAACAAACATCGATTGTGATGTAATAAATGCGCTGTGATCAAAAGCAATGATAATTTGGAAATCTTTCCTTGTGTGTTTTAGAAATGAGGTCAATACCATTATCTATTCTAAATAGTTAGTTGCACTAGGCTACTAGCCCTACTAATCAAGTTTGATTGATTGATTTTAGGTAAAGCTCGATCAATAAGGCTTTTTTTGGGCCGATACCGATGTTGTTATTTTTCATTGCCAATAACCAATGCCGCTATTTTGCAACACTCAAACCACAGTTGAAACACAATACTTCAGTTCGATGAAGAAATGTATGACATAGAATTCTGCGCAAACCTAATTCACTAAGATAGTCAAAAACCACAGGCTTGTTCGCTTCGCAGGCAGCCATCTGCTCACTGCGCAAAGCCTAGGAGTGAATGTTATGTCATAGACCAGTTTATTGGGACGATTGTGGAGTGGTCTAAATATTGCGCACTACTTGATGCAGTCGGAAGGCTGCGCGTCGTAAGGAACAGTATAGAGAATTTGCATTAAGTAATCATAGACGAAGTAGCAACTTGGGTTTCCAAACACTCCATGCAGAAAACTAGTGTAGAGGTTTTTATGAGCAAATACTGCTGATATACTGTGCATTGGCAGAATTTCGCTGATATAATACTTTGGCAACATCGTAAAATTCATCGGTCGATTTCTAGTCTTAAGAGAAAGCGTAGTTTTATGCTGAAACGTGATATCAAAAGCCGCCCTTCCGTGACAGACCCTTTTTTTCCAGGCTAGATACACCACTGACCTCAGGGGCAGGGAGTTGATTAATAAAGCAACTGTTTGTACCATCAGCATAGGGGATGGATTTAGAAAGCAACTGTTTAACTGTGTGTACCTCAGGTGTAGGGAGTTGATTTAGAAAGCAACTGCTTGTACCTCCAGTGAAAGGATGTCCTTAGAAAGCAACTGTTTGTACCTCAGGCATAGGGAGTTGATTTTTAAAGCAACTGTTTGTACCTGGAACATAGGGATACCTTTAGAAAGCGACTGTTTGTACCTCCAGCGCAGGGGATGGATTTAGAAAGCAACTGTTTAACTGTCGGAAGTGACTACAGATACGCCTGACCTGACGCAATTCAAATAAAAGGGTCAGTTTGTCATTCAAACGGTGCGGATCTCGTACCTAGGGGTTATGCGCTATAGCTGCTATGCCAATTATTTTCAGTTTGACTCGCACCTTACCAACTTTCGTTTTTTTTGTCCTTACTTTGTTTCAGGCTTACGGGTTAAGGTTAGGTTTAGGGTTTATCTTCCACCTTTAGTTCGTTTCTACCAAGCCTACTGCACTTTCGTCATGCGTTACTATTACGTCACAGGTGGCGTGTGAATAAGTTTTAAAATTTCAAGATACACAGGCGTATCTATAGCCACTGCCTTAACTGTCTGTACCTCAGGCGTCACAATGCACTTCCAAACGCATCACCGGCCATCTTGAATGTGGTAACCGCAGCGTGAAGCAGAAATAGCAATGCATGTATTTGCCAAATTAATTGTACAGCAGAACTTGTCTAATTCGTCAGTTCGCTTATTTTGTTACTCTTTTTTCGGTTTTGTCAGAATTCCTATCTTTTTTGTACTTTTCTGTTCATCTAATTCACCATCAATTTGCTCAATTCGTCACCTTTTTCTATCCCTTAACACTTTGAGAACTGGTCTACGATATATTCGTACTTCAATTTCGGCCTAAAAAACAGCAGTTTTCAGTTGCCTTACCAACGCCCTAGCTCTTCCGCCGATTGCGCTAGAGGGCTGTTGAAGGGTTCAAACGGATCGGCCAGTCTAGTAGATTGCACTCGAAAAAAAATTTTTGGTTTTGGGTTGCGGATTTTTTGTGACTGACGTCATCAGTGAAGTAGTTTCAGGGTCATTTTGGCTCATGTTGCCTGGCCTAGGGCCCAACCGCTATGCCAAAAGTGTTTTGCTGAAGTTTTCATTGGAAACTAGGCTCGAGTCTTTTGAGCATTTGATCGACTTTCTAGCGTTTCTGGTTCAAAAGTTATGATCTAAAATAAACAAATTAATTATTCTTATTAGCTAATTAGTCAAATATTTTTATTAACTTACATCACAACTTTTGAACCCGAAACTCCAGCAGGTCATCCAAAGTATCAAAAGACTGGATTGTAGCCTAGTTTCCAGTAAAAACTTCTACCACCTAACGGTTAGTGCCCAGGGCCAGGCGAAGTGGGCCAAGGTGGCCTAAAAGTCCTTCACTTATGACGTCACTCATAAAAAACCCGCACGCCCCAAGCAAAAAATTTGTTTCGAGTGCAGATTAGAAGACTTGCCGTGTCTTTTGAGACTTTTACCAGGTCTGTAGAGCATACCGGACTGGAGAAATTCACGTGCAAAGCCACATGTGTTTAGGCGTTTTTTTTCCGAAAATCCCCGAAACCTAGCAGACGCCAAAAAGTTAAAAGCGTTTTGCTTGGCTAATATGTCATTTGCAGTTTTGCTTTTGATGTCTAAGCAGCTAGTGCGTGTGGAAATTCAAACAAATTAAGGATCTTTGTCTGAGAATTGTTGCACCTTGCAATTTGTTAATTGAATTTATACATGAGGTGCAAAGCGCGACCTGATAGAGTAGTAGAAGAGTTTATTGTATTCAACCATAACGTCATGAACATGTATTTTATTGCAAATAAGAGCACTATGTATTCGAGTTACTATGATAAAGCATACGAGCTGCTATGATAGAGTTTTCACCTGTTTGCATAATTTGTCACTTCGCCTAAATCGTCACTTTTTTCTAATCCCCTTCAGATGGCAAAATATGCAAATTCTACTGTAGTTGTTTCATAGGCGTTTGCAACCAGCAAAACTTTAGGAACTACTAGACAAAATCCAATATTGCTCTTTTGCTGCAGCAATCCTTACAAACATGACATCTAATTAGTGAATGCTGAGAAATGTTCTTCTAGAATTTGAATGTTTTATGCATGAAAGAAACTTTAGATGTTTGTGAAAAGCTTCACAATTTAGCAACCCATTTGTAATGATGTTTTGTGTTCTATTTATGTAAAAGCATAGAGTAATTACCTCTGAATGCTTGATGACCCAAAACACATTCTCATGATTTCTTTATGAATGTTTGCACAAATGGGTCTCAAGATGTATGGGTGAGTGTTGTTAAACTACATTTTGCATCAGGGTATTCATAATATTTGTTGTAAAGTAGAACTGTTGTTGTTGATTGCTCTATTAAGCTTTTGTGTTTTTATGTTCAATATGCATCTTGGTTATAAACTCAGGTTTTGTGCATATATGACATTGTTTTTTGTTTGTATACTACTGTGCTGTTTTTTAGAGTTGAGTTTGTGTGAAAATAGTTAGTGTGAGGATATAATAACAATTATGTGCAGGGATGTGATTTACTCATGAGACTCATGTGAAATGCTCCTCTGCATGAATATTGCTCCACATGCAACAGAAACAAAGTAGCTCTCATTTTATGTAATTGGTTAGTCCCAATGTTTGATGATTTTACTTGCTCTGGCAGCACTGATGCAACTGTGCATGGTATCAGCAATAATGTCATAAGAATTCCTGAAAATGATGTTCCACATTTGCAACAAGCTGTGGTTTTGGTAAGAAAGCAAATGATATTTATAATTTGCAGCAAACGTTTTTCTCCAGAAAAATGGTTGTAAAAACTCTCTCCTGTGATGGAAGTTATCCTGTTTTACGAAAAATGTTTATTAACACCTTTGCAGCTGGGACAATACCTGTGAAACACGATTCTACTAGCATCACTTAGCAACTCCATAACTTGCCAGCTGATTGTGCTAGAGAGCTGTTTAAACCCTCAAAAGATGTAGTGAGTCTTCTAGTTCGCATTTTAAAAATGGAAAATTTTGCATTTGGTTTTTTTGTGGATGACATCATAAGTGGGGTAGGTTTTAGGCCATTTAGGCCTTGGGTGCTAACCACTACAGGCCAGGAATGTTTTAACTCAAGTCTTCAGTAGAAACTAGGCTAAAATCCAAGTCTTTTGAGCCTTTGGTTGGCTTTGTAGCATTTTTGGTTCAAAAGTTATGGCCAAAAAAACAATTTGGATAAAATTTTCCAAAATGATTTTTTATCCAAATTGTAGTTGTTTCCACAGTAGAAAGCTAATCAAAGTCTTAAAAGACTAAAATTTAGCCTGGTTTCCATTGAGAACTTGAGTCAATACATTCTTTCTGGCGGTTGGTGTCCAGGGCCAGGTAACTAAAACATACCTCACTTATGATGTCACCTGAAACAAAGCTGAGACCCAAAACTTACCAATTATAAAAAAATGAAAACCAGAAGACTTGCTGCATCTTTGAAAAGTTTGAACCGCTCTCTAGCACAATTGACTGATGAGTTATAGAATTGCAAAGTGGCGCGAAAATAGTGGCTCATGCAGGATTTCAAAGTACAAGTACATGGTACACCAGCTCCCTAGGTGTTACGTTGGATTGAAATTTGCTGAAAGTTTTATAATAGTAAAAGTTTTTTAAATAATATAATAGTGATTCTGTGATCAGTGTATGTCCTTTTAGCACCTTTGGTGCTGGGTTGGTTTTACCTTTAACTCTTTGGTGTCCGGCTGCCTTAGGGGATTTTCAGAAAAAAAGGCCTAAACGCACGTGGCTTTGCACGGGAATTTCTCCGCTCCTGTAGGGTTACGGACCTGGTCAAAGTGTCAAAAAATGCAGCAAGTCTTCTAGTCTGCACTCGAAAAAAATTTTTGCTTGGGGCGTGCAGGTTTTTTATGAGTGACGTCATAAGTGGAAGACTTTTAGGCCACCTTGGCCCACTGAAGTTTTTATTGGAAAGCAGGCTACAATCCAGTCTTTTGATACTTTGGATGACCTGCTGGGGTTTCGGGTTCAAAAGTTATGATGTAAGTTAGTAAAAATATTTGACTAATTAGCTAATAAGATAATTACTTTGTTTATTTTAGATCATAAGTTTTGAACCAGAAACGCTAGAAAGTCGATCAAAGGCTCAAAAGGCTCGGACTCGAGCCTAGTTTCCAATGAAAACTTCAGCGAAACACTTTGGCCTAGTGGTTGGGCCTTAGGCCAGGCAACATGAGCCAATCACAAAAAATCCGCACCCCTCAACCAAAAATTTTTTTTTCGAGTGCAACCTACTAGACTGGCCGATCCGTTTGAGCCCTTGAACAACTCTCTAGCGCAATCGACGGAGGAGCTATGGCGTTGGTAAGGCAACCGAAAACTGCTGTTTTTTAGGTCGAAATCGAAGTACGAATATATCGTACGCCGGCTCTCAAAGTGTTAAGACCCACAAGAGCCACTTGAAAGCTATCACTTTGCAATTCCATAATTACACTGCCGGTTGCACTAGAGAGCTGTTCAAACCCTCAAAAGATGCAACAAGTCTTCGTTCCTGTAATGAAAAAAATTTTTGTTTTTGTTTTTTTTGTAAGTAACGTAATAAGTGGGGTAGATTTTTGGTCATTCTTCCTCAGGTTGTATGGCCCTGCACTCAACCGCTAAATGGAAGTATTTCGCTCAAGTATTTATTGGAAACTAGGCTGAAATCAGAGTCTTTTGAGCCTTTGAGTGGCTTTCTGAAGTTTCTAGTTGAAAAGTAATGGCCAAAAAACATAAAATTGTAAAATTTATTCTTATTCTTGAGCCAGAAATGTTAGAAAGCCCATCAAAGGCTCAAAAGACTCTGATTTTAGCCTAGTTTCCAATGAAAGGTTGAGCAAAACACTACTACCATTTAGCAGTTGGGCCTAGGGCCATTTATTCTGAACAAAAAAGGCTAAAAGCATACCCCACTTATGATGTTACCCACAAAAAAACCCGAAACCTACAACCAAAAATTTTTTTCATTGCAAACTAGAAAATTTGCTGGGTCTTTTAAGGGAGGGTTTGGATAGCACTCTCTAGAACAATGAACTAGTGGGTTATGGATTTGCAAAGTTGTGAGAAATTAGCGGTTCCATGCGTGATGTCAAGTTGGATCATTCCATGTCAAATAACCCAAAAAAAGACAATTCTAAACCCTACCCTTTCAGAATTTTATAGCATATGTGTTGGTTTTAATGCTAAACCTCAAATCTGAAGTTTATCATTGATCGATTGATAGGTTTCCGAGATATCGGGAGGGTTTATTTTTTTGAAAATTTTGAGAAAAAATGAAGGGGTGCCTAATTTCAAATAATCTTAACATCTGAACTAGTGGTCCAATGTGGAGAAGTAAGGTATCTTTAACACTTTCGCTGCCGGGTTAATTCAAGCGGTTCGCAAAAAGCAGCTGTTTCGAACGTGGCTTTGCGGATGAATATCTCCGCTCCTGTTCGCTCTAGCGACTCGGCGAAAATCTCAAAAAACGTGGTCAGTCTAGTAGATTAGACTCGAAAAAAAATTTTTTGCTTGGGGGGTGCAGGTTGTCTGTGAGTGACGTCATAAGTGGAGGACTTTTAGGCCACCTTGGCCCACTTTGCCTGGCCCTGGAGGCCAACCGTTAGGTGGTAGTATT